>ENA-OOZA01001675-OOZA01001675.1-human-gut-metagenome-genome-assembly--contig:-NODE-1675-length-11160-cov-6.517335_pt1 | contig 11160 bp, 9 predicted proteins | sample MGYA00241703_ERZ501378 | MGnify/ENA primary metagenome ERZ501378 (study PRJEB25962, sample SAMEA2042916) | human gut metagenome | biome: human gut; feature: human-associated habitat; material: faeces...
TGTTCCAAAGGGAGTTGTGCATCAGCGATAAATTGTAAAACCAAACTCAACACCTGATTTTGTATTGCGCACGGAACATTTACCACCATGTAAGTCAACAATGCTTTTTGCGATAGCAAGGCCGAGACCGGTACCGCCACCAGAGCGAGCCTCATCCGTTCGGTAAAAAGTGTCCCATACTTTGCTGAGTGCTTCGCTTGATAATGGTTCGCTGTCATTTTCGATGTGAAACGAAGTGCTGGAATGGTCTGTTTGGATGGTTACCGAGATGTGTCCACCAGTAGGTGCGTACTTAATGGCATTTGTCGCAAAGTTTTCCACGACCTGAGCAATACGGCTTTCATCCGCGGTGATTGTGAAATCGTCCGGAAAGTTGAAATCAATTTGAAGGTCCTTCGCCTGTGCCGCCATTTCTAATTTTTCAAAGATAGAGCGTGTCAGAGCTATGAGCGAGAAATCATCACGGGACAATTTCACCTTTCCGGCCTCCAAACGGGAAAGGTCAAGCATTTCTAAGACCATCTTCTGAACTGTGAAAACGAGAAACTGCCAACGAAAACAATGCTGGCATTTGAACCATAAAAAGAAAAAACCGCTACAACATTCATCCCCCCTTTGGAATGAGAATTGCAGCGGTTTATCTGCTTGAAACTAATTATTCGATATTTGTGATTTTCTAATCATCGTTTGCCAGATGGGTAAAGCCTTTGTTTTTCTCAATAACCTTGATACCATAAACATCTGCAATTTGTGCAGGATATGAGAGTCGTAATAGTCCAGCTTCAGGTGGTGCATCTTCCGGTCAATATCACCCCGCAGAGTCTCCATAACGCAGGCGGTCAGCTTAGTCATGCTGAAGCTTTGGAGAATGGCGAAAAGCTGGGCCACAAGATAAAGGGCTATCAGCGTCACGAGCAGCCAGACGATCGTTTCCCAGTCGAAGGAGCCGCTTGCCACGCCATCGTACAGTTCCGAGGTGATGCCGCCCGTCACCGCTGGGGTCAAAACGGTAAACAGGGTACTCAGGACAGCGGCGATCATCACTAGAATCAGGCGGAGCTTGTACCGTCCCAGATAGTGGAACAGCCGTTTAAACGCATTCCAGTTCATGTTTCACTTCCTCCTCTCCCAGCTGCAATTCAGCAATCTCCCGGTAGAGCGGACATGTATGTAGCAGTTCCCGGTGCTTGCCTCTCCCCACGATCTGTCCGTCCTCCATCACCAAGATACGGTCAGCATCCAGGATAGAACCCACCCGCTGAGCCACAATGAGCATGGTGGAATCCCCCATGCTCTCCCGCAGGCGCATGCGGAGTGTTTTATCTGTTTTCACATCCAAGGCGGAAAAGCTGTCATCAAACAGGTAGATTTCTGGTTTTTTTACGACAGCCCGAGCAATAGCCATGCGTTGGCGCTGGCCGCCGGACAAATTGGTGCCGCCTTGAGCGATTTCGGCGTGGTAGCCGTCCGGCTTCTGTTCGATGAACTCGTCGGCGCAGGCGATGTAGGCCGCTTGCCGCCACTGTTCCTCACTGCTGTCCTGATCTCCAAAGCGCAGGTTGGAGGCCACGTCTCCGGAAAAGAGTACATTCTTCTGGGGGATATAGCCGATCAGATCCCGCAGCTCGTTCAATTTATATTGTTTTACATTCATATCGTCCACATAGACATGGCCTACCGTGGCGTCGTAAAGCCGCGGGATCAACTTGAGGATGCTGGACTTGCCGCAACCGGTGCGCCCAATAATGGCGGTGACCTCCCCGGCCCGGCACTCGAAGCTAACATCCTTCAGCACTGGTTCGTCCGCCCCAGGATAGGTAAAGGTCACATGGTCAAAGGCCACACAGGCGCGGCCTTTGCGCAAGGCGGCACTGTATCTGCCGTCCTTGATGGAACTCTCGGTATTCAGCACTTCTGCGATGCGCTTAGCGCAGGCATAGGACACAGGAAAGAGCATAATGACCAATGCCAGCATCATGATAGCGGCAAGGATCATGCTGATATACTGGCTGTTGGCCACCAGGTCACCCACTGCCATCTCCCCGGCGGACACATACCAGGAACCCATGCCCATGACCGCTGCTGTAGTCACACCAAAGATCACCTGAATCACCGGCATCAGCAGTGCGGTCACCCGCCCAGAGAGAATGGTCATGGAGGCCAGTTCTCCATTGGCTTGGGAAAACCTTTCCATTTCTTTCCCTTGCCGATTGAAAGCCCGAATCACCCGTACCCCCTCCAGTGTTTCCAGAAAGATCTTGTTCAGTCGGTCAATCCGCTGCCGCAGGGTCACCGAGTAGCGGGAAACAAAAATCAGAATGACACCTACGCCAATGATGAGGGCGGGAATGGCCAAGCTCAGCACGGAACTGAGTTCGCCGCCGGTCAGAGAAGAGAGTACCAGCCCAGCCACCGCCATCAGCGGTGCAGTCACCCCCAGCCGCAACAGCAATGAGAGAAACATTTGGATGTTGGTCACATCGGAGGTACTGCGGGTCACTAGACTAGCGGTGCCAAACCGCTCCATTTCAGCGGCGGAAAAATCTTGCACCTGATGGAATATCTCACGCCGCAAATCAGCGGCAAATTTAGTGGACACCTTGGCGGACAGCACCGTGGCTGCCATGTTGAAAAGACAGCCCAGAATGGCCAGGGTTGCCATCACCGCCGCAATGATTAGGATGGTGTTTCGGTTTTCTCCGGCCACTCCGATGTCAATCATACTGGCCAGGGCAGTAGGCAGCAGCATGGCTGTCACAGCGGAGAGCAGCATCAGCGCCAAGAGGGCGGCCACATGCTTTCCGCTGAGTTTTACACGGGAAAAAATCGTACCCATAGTTTTCCTTTCTGCTCGTCGTACTCGCATTTTAGCTTGACAGGGCAAATAACAAATGATAGTATAAATGAAACGATAGTATCATAGATGCTATGAATATCACAGAAGCAGGCGTTGTCAATAGTCCGAGCGAAAGTGGAACAAATGACAATCCTTGTTTCAATGATACGCAATTAAAGGAGACGTTTCTTGTGCGAAGGACAACGGCTACAACAGACTATCTGAAAGAATGTATGGGTACAGCGTTGCTGGAACTAATGAAAGAAAAACCCATTGAAAAAATCAGTATTGAGGAGATGACTGCCAAGGCAGATGTAGGTCGCTCCACTTATTTCCGTTATTTCAAAAGTAAAGATGAAGTTCTGTCTTTCAAAATCACATGTCTGTGGAAGCGCTTTTCCGACGAACACGGTGCTACCAACTTCGCCACTGGTAGTTATGACGGCATCAGGCTGTTTTTTGAATTTTGCCTTTCCACTCGTCCTATTTGTGATCTGCTCTACTCAGCTGATCGCCAATATGTGATTCTAAACTTCTATTTACAAGAAGCGGCATCCATTGTCGCTAATGCCGATGCCAAAACGCACTACTTTATCCAATTTATTACATATGGATTGTTTGGGCTTATGAATGCGTGGGTATTACGAGGCTATAAAGAAACCCCACAGGAAATGGCACAAATAGTTTGCGATTGGGAAGCATCTTCGGAGGAGAAATAACATAGAGGGGGTAAACATATGGGAAAAATCATTCGACGCATTCTAACAATTATTCCAGCGGTGGCTTTACAATCGCTCTGGCTTTTGCTGTTGATGAAATGGCTGACCCCTTACGCACCGATTATTGTGTCACTGCTTTCCGTTGCAGCGTTTTTCTTGGTGGTATTTATTATTATAAAGAGAGATGAAACCGCTTATAAATTGCTTTGGCTGCTGGTTATTCTGTCACTACCTTTGGTAGGAGCGTTACTATATCTGCTCTTTGGAAATAAACGGACGGCCCGCCCTCTAAAAAGGCGCTTGCAGCAAGTTCAAAAGAGTTGCAATCCGCAGCCTCTTCCAATAAAAGAAGCGCCCTTTGACGGCGAAAAACGCATGGGGCAAACAGTGCGGTGGCTGGAAGAAAAAACGCAATATCCGATGTGTGCAGTTGAGCAGGTTCGTTACTATCCGTTGGGCGATAATATGTTCCCTGATATGCTTGCCGATTTGAAAAATGCAAGAAACTCGATTTACGTAGAATACTTCATTATTGAGCCGGGGCATATGTGGGACGCAATCGTGAACGAACTGGAAATAAAAATGGAGCAGGGCGTTGATGTACGTGTGATATACGATGATCTTGGCAGTATTTCTTCGTTCAATTTCAGTAATGTCCGTGAACTGAAAAAGAAAGGCATTCCATGTATTCCTTTTAATCCTTTCCTTGCCTTAAAAGGAACTGCAAACTATCGCGATCATCGCAAAATGCTGATTATTGACAACGAAGTTGCTTATAGCGGAGGTATCAACTTATCAGATCGGTATATCAATTTGGAACATCCCTATGGACACTGGAAGGACACAGGCTTTCGGATTACTGGTGAGCCAGTAAAAAATTTTACCCATATGTTCTTGACCTTTTGGAACGCATTTTCGCTGGAAAAAGAAGCAGGACAGCTTGCAATGCCCACATATCCCAAAAGGTATCCTGCGCCGCCGCACACATTTGATGGTTATGTGCTTAGTTACTACGATTCGCCCCTTAACCATGAAGCTACCAGTAATCAGCTCTTTATTGACTTGCTTTCTCAAAGCACGGATTACGCATGGTTTTTTACACCGTATCTTATGCTTGGCGATGACTTGATGGATGCAATGATTTCCGCTGCTCAACGTGGTGTAGACGTGCGGATCATTATGCCCGGCATCCCTGATAAGAAGCTGATTTTCCGTATGTCTCGGAGCTTTTATCAGGTGTTGCTGACTGGCGGCATCAAGATTTATGAGTATACTCCCGGCTTCGTTCATGCAAAGAGCTTTGTATCAGACGACAAAGTTGCGACGATAGGAACTGTCAATCTGGACTACCGCAGTCTCTTTCTCCACTTTGAAAACAATTCGTTCTTTTATCGTTCCAGTATTATTGCAGCAATAAAGGACGATTTCATCGCTACACAGGCAAAATGTAAAGAGGTAAAGCCCTATGATATGAAACATTATTCGCGCCGCTGGGTCGTAGATGGTGTCCTTCGTATTTTCGCACCGCTATGTTGAGGTTTTTATGAAGCATTTTCTTATGTGTCTGCTATATATCGCGGCGTTAGGGGTTCTCTCCTTTGTAGTGGGGCGCTTGATCCCGAAGCATTGGTTTCACGCCGATCGTTTTCCTTGGGTCTGCCACCCGGCAGAGCAAAAACTATGGAAGCGGCTTCATGTTCGGAAATGGCAGGCAAAGATCCCCGATATGAGCCGCATATTCGTTAAAATCATGCCGGAAAAGAAACTGACAAAGGAAAACTATGAGAACTTGCCGCGCATGATAGAAGAAACTTGCGTGGCAGAGTGGACACATATTCTGTTGTCTATCGCCGGTCTTGGACTGCTGAAAATATGGTCCGGTGTTGGCGGGGTATGTATAACGATTATCTACATTGTGCTGGGTAATTTGCCGTTTATTGTTGTCCAGCGCTATAATCGCCCACGCCTGCAAAAGCTGTTTGCTATGCAGCAAAGGAAAAAATAGGAGATTCAAATGCAAACACTAATTCTAAGCTGCAACACTGGCGCAGGGCATAACTCCTGTGCGCAAGCAGTTCAGGAAGCCTACCACTCTCGCGGAGAAATCTGCAATATTACAGATTCTTTGCAGTTTATTTCAGAAAAAGCATCCACGTTTATTTCTAATTTGCATACCCGAATTTACCGCCATGCTCCAAGGCTTTTTGATGCTGGGTATCAGCGTGCGGAATCTCACGAAGATATTTTTTGTGAGGGAACGCCGATCTATAAGCTACTTTCCTCCGGCGCAGAGCGGATGTATCAATACATCCGCTCTGCAGGCTACGATAATATTATCTGTACTCATGTATTCCCAGCCTTGGCGTTGACAGAAATGCGCCGACAGCACCCATGCTTACAGCTTGTAACGAGCCACATTTCTACAGACTATACCTGCGCTCCCTGCACAGCGGATTCTGCGCTGGACTGGTATTTCATTCCGTCCACTTCGCTGTTAGGTGAGTTTGAACAATGTGGACTTCAACCTCAAAAGCTGATCGCCAGTGGAATCCCTGTGCGGCAGCAATTCTACCAGCGTGTGTCACAAGAAGCAGGAAAAGCCAACGCCGGAATCTCTCCTGCTCATCAGCATATTTTAATGATGTGCGGTAGCATGGGCTGCGGTCCAATGGAGGAGATTATATCGTATCTCTGCCCTTACCTCACAACAGAACAAGAACTTAGTGTTGTATGCGGCACAAATGATGATTTACGCAAAAAACTCCAAAAAAGAACAGAAAAGTATTCTCAAGTTCATGTTCTGGGAACCGTCAATAATGTGCCGCAGCTCATGCAAGCCTCAGACCTATTCCTGACAAAGCCCGGAGGTCTAAGTACATCTGAGGCAATGGCGGCAGAGTTACCAATGGTGCTTATCGATGCAGTGGCTGGCTGCGAGACACATAATCTGAATTTTTTTCTGCGTAATGGAATGGCCGTCACAGCCAATACGCCAAAAGCAATCGCAGACACCACAATAAAAACGCTAAATGCCCCAGTGCTTCTTTCTAAAATGCGCGCGGCAATGCGGTCGCAGACGGAATGTACGGCAGCCGATAAAATCTATGAATGGATATACAGTCATGCAAAGTAATCATATAAAGCCGGAAGTTAATTACCGTGAGTTCCGCATCCATAAACTTAATACACCTGAATTTTCTCACGTCAGGCTATTGCTTTACTGGCCAATTTTCGGCTTGCTGTTTTTGTTTCTTGAGCGGTTGCAACCGCAACGAAATTACTATCCCGTCTATTGTGGACTCGATGATATAATACCATTTTGTGAATGGGCGTTGATTCCGTATCTATTTTGGTTTGTCTTTCTAATCGGTACGTTGGTTTATACTTTTTTCGTCGATGTACCTGCATTTCGGCGTATGATGTATTTTGTGATAGTCACCTATACGATCACGGTTTTGATTTACCTGTTCTTTCCAACCTGCCAAAATTTGCGGCCAGAAGCATTTGTACGCAATAATCTACTTACACGCTTTATTGAATTATTCTATAGTTTCGATACCAATACAAATGTTTGCCCCTCACTTCATGTAATAGGCTCTGTTGCCGCGATGTTTGGGTTATGGGATTGCAAGGCGCTCCAAAGCGTCGGATGGAAAATCGCTGCTACATCAATCGCCGTGTGTATCAGTCTCTCCACCGTTTTTATGAAACAGCATTCTATCATGGATGTTCTCGCTGCATTGCCAGTCTGTTTCTTTGGTTGGTGGATTGCCTATAAGATACTCCCCAATAATAAAACAAACCGATTTCTTACGAGGATGTAATCATGGATAAATCCTACAAAAAGCCGCTTCTACTAATCACGTTTGGGGTGATCTTATTTGCGGCATTCAACAATCTAAACTATGTTGCCAACTTTCTAAAATCGTGTATTGGCTTGCTCTCTCCGATTTTATCAGGCCTTTTGCTGGCCTTTGTTCTGAGTGTACCCATGCGCGGACTGGCAAAGAGGCTTCGACGAAAGTTGACTAAAGCTACAGATCGGCAAATAGACATGATAAGCCTGTTACTGACGCTGATATGTGTTATTGCGATTATTGCTCTTCTGTGTGTAATTGCGATTCCACAGCTCACTGCATCTGTAAAAAGCATTGCTGCTCTTGTTCAAGAAAAATGGCCTGACTGGGTCGGCTTATTGCAAAGATACGGCATTGACACAGAGAAACTGTCGGCACATTTTGCTGCGCTCGATTGGAAATCTATTCTGCAAAGCATTTCGAGCGAAATGAACACAGTGATTTCCTCAGTTGCCAATGTTGCTGGCTCTACGGTATCTGCGATTGCTGATGTTGCAATTTCACTTGTGATCACATTCTATGTGCTAATTGGATGGCGTGAATTGAGCAGTCAAAGCAAACGGGCACTGTATGCCTACTGTAAGGAATCCGTTGCAGATAGAATTTGTCATATTTCGAAACTTGCACATGACACCTATGCGAAGTTTCTTTCTGGTCAGTGTGTCGAGGTTATGATTCTTGGAACATTGATCTTTCTTTCGCTTTCTGTTGCAGGGATTCCATATGCGGGGCTAACAGCCGTTTTAACTGCCGCCTTTGCATTCGTTCCTTATATTGGAGCATTTCTCTCCTGCGCTTTCGGCATTTTATTTACTTTATTGGCGGCTCCGAACAAGGCGCTCCTATGCTTCATCGTCTATCAGGCAACTCAGTTTGTTGAAAATCAGTTCATCTATCCGCACGTCGTGGGAAACAGTGTAGGGCTATCCCCGTTCTGGACGTTGTTGGCGGTTTTGCTGGGCGGTAAACTGTTCGGTGTCCTTGGCATGATCTTCTTTATTCCGTTAATGGCTCTTGTATCTCAGCTTCTACACGAATCAATCGAACGGCGGCTGCATACCCGCAAACCGGAGCTGTCCAATGTACAAAGCAACTCAGACGAGAATGATAGTCCTCATAAATAAGTCAATTTTGCAGATAAAATTAGCAACTCAGGAAAAAATGATTTGCTTGGAGAACTCGAATCAAACATGAAAAAAACCTTTCGCATAAAATGCTTCAAACTAGTTTTAGGTGTGTCATTATGCTTTTTGATATATCTACTTGTTTCTTTAATTATTCCTCCGCTGATTGGAACACATGAAAAGAGTGATACGCAGGCAGAAGTATCCATAACAACGTCTGAACGAGTTTGCTTGATTGACAATAACGAGGATGCACTTCTTTGGAGGCTGAGGCTCATTCGTTCGGCACAGGAAGAAATCATTCTCTCAACCTTTGACTTCCGCGCCGACAGCAGTGGAACAGATGTGATCGCGGCGCTTTGGGGCGCGGCAGAGCGCGGCGTACAAGTACGGCTCATTATTGACGGAATCAATGCGCAACTGCATTTAAGCGGCAGTGATGTGTTTCAGGCATTGGCAGCGCACGACAATGTGGAGGTCAAATTCTACAACCCTATTCGGCTGACGCAACTTTGGACGGTCAATTATCGCTGCCACGATAAATACTTGATTATCGACCGATCTACATATCTTATGGGTGGGCGGAACACCAGCGACTTATTCCTTGGGAGTGGGGGTACGTCACGTCAGAACATAGATCGTGATATAGTCGTATACAACGGCGGTTTCACAACAGCGTCCGCTAATACCTTGTTAGAATATTTTGATAGGATATGGTTACTTGATACCAACCGTGCATTCCACGCAGAGGCTGAGAATCACAGGGTTAAAAAAGCTACTGCCATTCTTGCAAGACGTTGGACTGAGATCAATGACACAAAACAGTTAACAGCGATTAACTGGGAGACAGAAACGCTCCAGACAAATGAAGTCGCACTTTTAAGTGGTGATTGCACTGCGTGGAATAAGGAGCCGATGCTTCTGAATACCTTGACAACGCTGATGCAGAAGGGTGAACAAAATATTGTGTTGCAAACCCCATACATGATCTGCAACCAAGCTATGTATAATGCACTCAAAAAGGTCACCGACAATGTACAGGTACAGGTCATTACCAACGCGCCGCAGAGTGGAGCAAATCCGTGGGGCTGCGCTGATTATCTCAATCATAGGGATGATATTTTAGAAACGGGTGTTGATATATGTGAGTGGAACGGCAGCTTCTCCATGCACACTAAAACGATTCTGATTGATGATCGAATTAGCATCATCGGATCATTTAACTGGGATATGCGTAGTGCCTATCTGGATACGGAAATGATGCTGTTGATAGACTGTCCTGCACTAAATGCTATACTTCGGGATGAAGCACAGCAGATGATGTACGAGGGCAAAACCATATCACCAGACGGAGTGACAGTTACGGGAGAATTGTATATAACACCAAAAGTTTCAGCTACCAAACAAGTCCTTCAATCGCTGTTGCGTATTATTGTACGCCCGTTTCGATATGTTCTATAAAGTGCGCATTTCATGTATTCACATACGATACATGCTTCGTCAAAAAACGCCATCTCGTAATTTCACGAGATGGCGTTTTTGCATTATTCAGATATTTGCAAGAGGTCACGCCGCTTAGCGCTTCCTGTAATATGAATTATTTAAGCTACTGCATTGAATAATCAAGACATATTTCAAAAGAAAGGGGAACAGTAGAATGTAATAGGGTGATTGAAAATGTCTAAAAGAGCAAAAAAGAAAAGCGCCCTGTTGCGAAAATCGACTTCAAGCCGTATGGTGCAGCAATCAAAGCTGGGCGCACAAAGCAGAAAGAATCCCGGAATAAGGCGGCCGACGCGCTGTTTATTTCGCCGCGCTATCTTGCCAACATCGAAAATAAGGGGCAGCATCCCAGCGTACAGGTATTCTTAGAACTGATGTCCCGCTATCATATCTCTGTGGATCAGATTCTTCATGGTGAAACTATGGAGGGCAAGTCCACGGAGCGGATGCAGTTTGAAACGCTGTTGGATGAGCTGACGGACGCTGAAATCAAAATCCTCACAGCAACCGCGCAAGCGTTGCTGGACGCAAGGACGGACAACGAGGGAGAAAATTGAATACGGTATAAGGAACGCTATGAACAGGTGGTTCATGGCGTTTTTCTTTTATTTAAGATTGCCTAATGCCTTTAGTTGTTCATGGTTTCCAGATGGTCCTCCTCGGACGCATGAAGTTTGTTCTTGCCGCTCATTATGCCAGCTTCCAGTTTTTAATGGATTTTTCTTTTTCCCACATGGTTTGATAAAGCGGCACGGTCTGCAACAGTTCTTCATGTTTCCCACAGCCTTGTAATATGCCGTCAGATAGGACAAGTATCTGATCTGCATTTCGGATCGTTGATAACCGATGGGCAATCATGATAACCGTTTTATTTTGTATTAGTTTTTCAAATGCTTTTTGAATCAGATACTCGTTTTCTGGGTCACTGAAAGCAGTTGCCTCATCTAACACAATAATGGGAGCGTCCTTGATAATCGCCCTGGCAATCGCGATGCGTTGCCGCTCACCACCGGAGAGCCGAATGCCAGACGCACCAATCATAGTATGGTAACCGTCTGGCAGTTTTTCTATAAAGTCGTGACATTGTGCTGCCTTTGCTGCCTCAATCACCTGCGCTTCTG
>ENA-OOZA01001678-OOZA01001678.1-human-gut-metagenome-genome-assembly--contig:-NODE-1678-length-11152-cov-2.265297_pt1 | contig 11152 bp, 7 predicted proteins | sample MGYA00241703_ERZ501378 | MGnify/ENA primary metagenome ERZ501378 (study PRJEB25962, sample SAMEA2042916) | human gut metagenome | biome: human gut; feature: human-associated habitat; material: faeces...
AGACAAGGAGGAAACGGCTTTTTTGTTGTCAGTGTGCTTACTATTATTCGGCACATGAAGTTGTGAAATGGATGCTCTTGGCCGTTTGCATCTGTGCTCAGGCCAAGAACGATCCGTCACAAACAAACATAAACAGGGCTGCTACTAATACTAGTTTTTTGTTTTTTACTTGTTTTTAATTAGGTTAATATATTTATTCGGTTTTGGTTTAGGTAGATTCTACTTTGATTTTGTGGAGTTAAACTTCACACAGTATATATATCAAATGACGTGCCAGAGTGAGGGTGGAAACGGTAAGTCGTTGCATATTAGCACGCTATTTTTACTGTGAAGGTGCGCAGGGGTGTGAAGATGTGTGGAAGCGGTGTGGAAAGTGTGGAATAGAGTGTGGAGTTTTTCCACAGTTATAACTCTATTCCATATAATTTAAGTTTGTTGTAAAGTGTCTTTCTGTCTATCCCCAACAGTTGGGCGGCGCGGCTTTTGTTATATCCTGTCTGCTTCAGGGCTTCGATTATCTGCTGCTTCTCGGTCTCTTCGTTACGGAGAGGCATACCTGCTGCGGATGGGGCTACCGGACTCTTCAGTTCGCTAAGCTCGTTCAGGGTGATGAGTTTGTCTTGCGCCAAAAGGGTGGCACGCCGGACGATGTTCTTCATCTGGCGCAGGTTGCCCGGCCATTGATATTCCAATAAAGCTTTGGATGCCTTTTCGTCAAAGCCGATGAGGTGCTTGTCCAGTTCACGGTTTGCCTGGTCCAGGAAGAAGTTTGCAAAGAGCAGGATATCCTCGCGGCGGTCTTTCAGTTGCGGCATACGCAGGGTAAACTCATTGATGCGGTGGTAGAGATCCTCGCGGAAAGTCCCTTTCTCGATGGCCTGTTCCAGATTCTCATTGGTGGCGGACACTAAGCGCACATCTACCTGTATCTCCTTGTTGGAGCCGACAGGACGTATTTTACGTTCCTGCAGGGCGCGGAGCAATTGTATCTGCACCTCGTAGCTGAGATTGCCTATTTCATCCAAAAAGATAGTGCCGCCGTTGGCAGCAACGAACGCGCCCGTCTTGTCGGTCAGCGCACCGGTAAAGGAACCTTTTACATGGCCGAAGAATTCGGAAGCCGCCAGCTCTTTGGGGATAGCTCCGCAGTCAATGGCTATGAACGGCTGTTTGGCGCGGCGGCTCAACTTATGGATGCGTTGCGCCACGTACTCCTTGCCTGTTCCGCTGGCCCCGTTGATGAGGACGGACATGTTGGTGGGAGAAACCAGGTTCACATAATTATAAAGTTGCCTGGCGGCATCGCTTTCGCCTTCCAGGTAGTCGGATGAAGCGTTCTCTGCACCTTTCCGGCAGGAATTCCCATTGCTTTCGGAACGCATGGTCTGTTTGGACGAAACAGACGGTCTGTTTGGGTCGAACGCATGGTCTGTTTGGGTCGAACGCATGGTCTGTTCCGAAGCAACGGATGAGGACTTCAGGGCTTCATCCATTTTCTTCAATAACTCGTCGGGGTTTACGGGTTTTGCAATGTAGTCGCATGCGCCCAGTTTCATGGCCTGCACGGCAGACTGTATGTCGGCATAGCCCGTCATGATGATAAGAGGGATGTGCAGGGAATGTTCTCCCAGCCACTTCAGCAAATCTATGCCGTCGCGGTCGGGCAGGCGCAAGTCGGACAGTATCAGGTCCACCGTCTCGGCTTCGATATGCTTCTGGGCACGGGCTATACTGCTTGCCGAACTGACTTGGAATCCTTTTTTGCCAAGCCATGTTTTCAATATCATGCCGTAAGTGATATCATCTTCTACGATTAATATGGATTTCATCCCTTCTGCTTTTTATCTCTTTTATGGCACAAAGGTAAATCGTTTTGTCCGATTTTAGTATATTTGCAGGCTTAAATTAAACAAAAAGACAGATGAAAAGAAATCTCATTGTATTATTAACCATACTGGTATGCGGCCTGACGGCCTGCAAACCGGGACAAAAGAAAGACGGAAATATGGAAAAAGAAACGAAGTTGAAGATTGAGACAAGTGCGGGTGACATCATCGTGAAACTGTATAACGAAACGCCGAAGCATCGCGATAACTTTATCAAGCTGGCCGAGGAAGGTACTTATGAAGGTACGCTGTTTCACCGTGTCATCAAGGACTTCATGATACAGGCGGGCGACCCCGAATCGAAGAATGCCCCGAAAGGCAAGATGCTGGGAGCGGGCGATGTGGGATACACTGTTCCTGCGGAGTTTGTCTACCCGAAATACTTCCATAAGAAAGGTGCGCTGTCTGCCGCCCGTCAGGGAGATAACGTAAACCCGAAGAAGGAATCGTCCGGTTGTCAGTTCTATATCGTGACCGGAAAGGTGTATAACGATTCTACGCTTCTCGGCATGGAACATCAGATGAACCAGGCACGCCTGAACAATGCTTTCAATGCTTTGGCGCAGAAGCACATGAAGGAAATCTACAAGATGCGTAAGGACGGTGACCAGGAAGGGCTGATGAATCTGCAGGACACGCTTATCGCGCAGGCTGAGGCTCAGGTGGCCGGCGAACCGGAGTTCCGTTTCACGCCGGAACAGGTAAAGGCATATACCACTGTAGGCGGCACACCGCATCTGGACGGCGAATATACCGTGTTCGGCGAAGTCGTTGAAGGCATGGATGTGGTAGATAAGATACAACAGGTAAAGACAGACCGCAGCGACCGTCCGGAAGAGGATGTGAAGATTGAGAAGGTGACTGTGATTGACTGATAAACAGAATTGCGTCAAACCTTTGGGAAGAGAGTCTCGTCCTGTCACACAAGTATGAAGATAAATAAGCATTGTTTCCCCAACGGCCTGCGGCTGGTACACTACGAGGATACCAGCACGCAGATGGTGGCGCTGAACATCGTTTACGATGTCGGTGCGCGCGACGAGCATCCCGAGCATACCGGCTTTGCCCATTTGTTCGAGCATCTGATGTTCGGCGGTTCGGCGCATATTCCCGATTACGATACGCCTTTGCAGTTGGCGGGGGGAGAAAACAATGCCTGGACCAATAATGACATAACCAATTACTACCTCACCGTTCCGAAGCCGAACGTAGAGACGGCCTTTTGGCTGGAGTCCGACCGTATGCTGGAGCTGGCTTTCAGCGAGCAAAGCCTCGAAGTGCAACGCGGTGTAGTGATGGAAGAGTTCAAGCAACGCTGCCTTAACCAGCCGTATGGCGATGTGGGGCATCTGTTCCGGCCGCTGGCGTTCCGGGTGCATCCGTACCGCTGGCCTACTATCGGCAAGGAACTCTCGCACATAGAGCAAGCCACGCTGGACGAGGTGAAGAGTTTCTTCTACCGTTTCTATGCTCCGAACAATGCCGTGCTGGCAGTGACGGGAAACATTTCATGGGATGAAACCGTTAAGCTTACCGAGAAGTGGTTTGCTCCCATACCCCGGCGGGACGTTCCGGTGAGGCAATTGCCGCAGGAGCCGGAGCAAACGCAGGAACGCCGGCTGACGGTAGAAAGAAACGTGCCGCTGGACGCCTTGTTCATGGGCTATCACATGTGCAGTCGCGAGGGTGCGGATTATTACGCATTCGATATTCTGTCCGATATTCTCAGCAACGGACGTTCCAGCCGTTTGAACCGCCGCTTGGTACAGGAACAGAATATCTTTTCCGGTATCGACGCGTATATCAGCGGTACGCGTGATGCGGGTCTGCTGCAAATCAGCGGTAAGCCTGCGGCAGGTGTGTCGTTGGAGCAGGCGGAAGCTGCCGTCCGTAAAGAACTGGAAGAGTTGCAGCGGTCTCCGGTAGATGGGCAGGAATTGGAGAAGGTTAAGAACAAGTTTGAATCTACCCAGATATTCGGCAATATCAACTATCTGAACGTAGCCACAAACCTTGCCTGGTTCGAGCTGACGGGAAAGGCGGAAGATATTGACCTTGAAGTAGAGCGTTATCGCTCCGTTACGACGGAGCAGTTGCATACTGTGGCGCAGCGTACTTTCTGCGAAAGCAATGCCGTAGTATTATATTATAAGAGTGATAAATGACAGTCAAAGGGAGCGTTTTTTCGTCTCTTTGCAGGAGGGGAAGGGCGTCGTTTGACGAAACGAAAGTTCCCTGTTAAGGAAACTTCGGTTTCCTGTTGAGGAAACTCCCGTTTCCCGTTGGGGGAACTCCCGTTTCCCATTAGGGAAACTTTGGTTTCTTACTAAGGAAATTCTGGTTTCCCGTCAGGGGAACAATGGTTTCTCCCTTTGAAACAAATTTTAGACAATAAGATGATGAATTGGATAGCCGGCTATAAGCAGCATTATAAAGCGTTGATATTTTTGGGACTTCCCATTGTTATCGGACAGGTGGGAGTAATTATTCTCGGTTTTGCCGATACTCTGATGATCGGGCATCACAGTACCGAGGAGTTGGGTGCCGCTTCTTTCGTGAACAATGTATTTACGCTTTGCATCATTTTCAGTACCGGTTTCAGTTACGGGCTGACGCCTATCGTGGGCAGTCTTTACGGCAACCGCCTTATTCAGGCCATGGACAATATCATCTGTTGCCTTATTCTGGGCGATCAGTGATACAACTTCTGATTCTGCAAATACTGTACACATACTGGAAATTGTAATATCTTCTTTGAATTCCAGCCCACATTCGCTCATCTGATCCAGATTCATTTCCATGGTACGTGCCATCATTTCCAGAAATCGTCCGGTTCCTGCCGCACATTTGTCATTCATAACAAAGTTTGCAACTGCACCGTTCTCATCCAGTCGGATCACCTTGCTGTCCTGTCCGCCAATATCAATAACAGTACGGACTTCCGGATTCAGGAAATGCGCACCTCTTGCATGACAGGTGATCTCTGTGATACTCTTATCACCATTTTTAATAGCTGTACGTCCGTATCCGGTAGTAACCAGCGCATCAATATCTTCTCTCTGCAATCCGGCCTCCTTCAATGCCTCTGCAAGGGCACGGTCTGCTCCGATAGCAGCTCCTGCTCCTGTAGGCAGGATAATACTGGTCACAATCTCATGATCTTTATTTAAAATCACCACATCTGTACTGGTGGAACCACTGTCAATCCCTGCGAAATAACCTTTTCCCATTTTTCTCTCTCCTTTTGTGTCTCCATCTATGGTCTGCTCCAGTGTTTCAGGCTGAATGCTCTCTGCAAAAGCTTCCAGTCTGGTAAGAAGCTGACCGCTACTCTGAATAGTATAATCTGATTCGATTTTTAAAAGAGGTACATCTGTATGATTCTTAATCTCAGCATATTCGAAGCTGTAAAAATCACAAAACTTCACTGTATGATAAATAATCCCCGCAACAGACGGATCATTATAAAGCTTCTTACGACCTGTCGGGTCCATCATACGCATACATGGAATCTGCCCCAGAATCTCACCTGCATACCAGTCCATCAGCTCATCAAAAGAAGCACCCTCCGGTGGAAGTATATTTCCCACAGAACGGTTATGCACGCAGGTATCATTCTCTACAGGAAGAGGCATAGCCTTGCTGGTCATTTCAAATAATTCCTGCCCCATTCTGGCGCCAAGCACTGCAATATGGGACTTTGTGATTTTCTCCTGTGCATGGAAAGCAGCCCGGAATTTTCCGGCATCAAACTCTGTGCCTTTGTACTGTGCATAAGCCTTCGCCAGCCCTTTTAACTGTACAGCCATACGCTCTCTGCTGCAGGCACTGTCACAGTGAAGCACATCCAAAATATAGAGAAAATCCAGCTTGCCGCTTTCCAGCAGAATGTCATAGACACTCCTGATAGTATCACAGCAGCTCACCAGGACAAGTTCCTTGATTTTCCCCTCCATGACTCCTTCCAGAAGTGTTTTTCCAAAACCGCAGATATTGGGATGTGAAACCTGATCGGCCAGGTCAAATCCCTCCGGCATATGATTAAAGTTCTCACATTCCCCGCCAAGAGATTCCAGAAGTTCAATTGGGGTATATTTACAGACATAGTAAGTTTTATTCATTCTCAGCACCTCCCAGCATTTCCAGAAAAGCTCCCAGCCTGGTGGAAGTCTGTCCTTCTCCTCCATGGCTTCGATCACACCCGTCACCGTCCAGGATCAAAAGGGGCAGACCGGCTTCCTCGAACTTCTTCTTTGCAAGCTGTGCCGCACCAAGCGTATGTTTACATCCCCAATGTCCAAACCACACAGCACCGTCTGCTCCTGCCTGTTTCGCATGGCGGATACCGGCTTCAATCCTTCTAAGGGCACTTCCGTTTAGTGAATGATATACCATTCTTTCTGCCATTGCTTCAAAGGGGTTCTCAGGATCAAAATCCGGCTCACAGGTTTCTGCAAGTTCACATCCTACGATCTGGGCTTTCTCACTGAAGCAAAGCTCCTGGCGCACTGCATCCGACCAGAATGGAATGGTATGCATCCAGTAAATATGTTTTCCTTTCGCTGCAGGTGCTTTCTTAATATTTTCAAGAAGCATCTGTGTATACTTCTCTTCTTCTGCTGTTCCCAGAAGGATATTGTTTGTCATTCCTGCATACAAGGGTGTGACCAGATCAGAGGGCACATATCTGTCTGCACGCATCTGCTGATATTTTTTGTAATTCTCCAGAGTCCGCTTACTGCAGGCAAGACGTTCCTTTAATCTGTCCTCAGAGATTGTTTTTCCTGTATTTTTTTCCAGAAATATTTTTAAATCCTTTAACTGATCTGCCACATACTGTACATTCTCTGTGGTCTGATTCCATGGTACATCAATGGCAAATACAGGTACCTGGTAAAAATCTGCCAGGGTACGGAAGGTGAGCAGGTTAGCATCGCAGGTCAGGTTGGTATAAACAATACATTTAGGCTTTGGCAGAAGTCCTTTCTGCGCTGCACCAAGAAATGTCTTGTGATAACTGCAAAGTGTCTCGGATATGCCCGTATTCTCCGCCTGCTGTAAAAATGCTCTTTCTGCCTTAGATGCAGAAAGATAGCAGGAAAATCCTTCTACATTGTATGGATGTAATCCTGCTTCCTGTAAAATTTCACAAGGAGTAAAGATACTGACAATTGCACTTTCTTCCGGACGCTCCAGCGGTCTTATCATCGTATCCATCATAAGCCTTGCCAGATACTGCTCTGCCGGCATCAGTCTTTTGTCCGGGGCAAACCGGAACTTCAGATTCTGTGCCTTCCATCCGGTCTTTAAAAGCCATCTGGCTCTATCCGGATTCTCATTACTCCATTTTTCTATATAATTTCCATATGTTTCTATGATCTTCATGTTCTCATCCTCGTCTTGCCCTGTTGTCTGTTTCCATTTTTCTTCCTTATTCAAGTATAAAAAAACATTTAACATCATACTCTTCTTTTTTATAAAATGCAAATATACAGCAGTGATTTTCCACAAATCTGCTGCTGCATATAGATATCATCGTATCATTACAATACAAGTAATAACACGAATCCGACTATTCCAATCATTGAAAATACTTTTCCTTCTGTTGCCCCCGGTGCATGATAGACGATCCTCACTTCATGCTTCCCACTTCCGATCTCACATCCAAGAAATGCTGTATTTACCTTTTGTATCTTCGTCTCTTTTCCATCGATATACATCTTAAAATGTGTGTCATATGGGATGGATGTAATGAACCAGCCATCATTCTTTACCTGTATCGTTCCCTGTATCACATTATCTTTCGTCAGCTTTTTATCCACCTGAACTTCTGACTGATATAACGTTTTTGACCGTTCCGGCAGACTGCCAAGATATGCCTGTACATGGCTTAATTGATATTTTCCTTTGCCAAATGTTACAGAAATAGTATCTTCTCCATCCTTTAACGGCACTGCATAGATAAATGTTTTATTTTCATTATAATATACATGATCTTTTGCGCTTAGTTTATTACGGATTCCGTTGATCCAGACTGCCACGTCCTTATTCGGACGTGCATTGTCCACACGGAAGCTCAGGAAAAGAATCTGTCTCTGCCCCTCTTGTTGTGTCGTTTCCTGCTGCACCTGTCGAATGGAAAATGTTATCTTTTTTATCTTCTTCGCATGGATCTTCCAGCCATCTTCTTTTTCATGGATCCACGTTCCGACTTTTCTTTCATTTCCGTTTTTCTTCCCTATATCTGTGGTTCTATTGCCGGCTCCATTTTGCGCTTTATGATTGTCGGCCATTTTCAGACTAACAGGCGTATAAGCTGTCATTATGTTCTGATCTGAAGATTCCGTATGTTCTCCAACAACTGCATATTCCAGAAATGCCGTCTGATTATATGGAAATGCAAGTTTGTTATATTCTTTTTCCGTCATCACACGATCTGTTGCATACATGACCGGTGCCGCGTCATTATTCTGATATATGCCGGTTTTTTCACATTTCTTAACCAGAGCATATCCCGTTACATCAGAATCTGATACGATATAGCGTACTCCCATCATCCGGCAAAATACCGGATTCTTCGATACCGACTGCATCATCACATTCCGAAACGGTTCTTCCAGTCCGAATGTCTTCTGACGAAATGTCTGATATTCAGAATTGTATGCCGATGAATAGATTGAAGTAATATTCTGCCCCGCATCCCAGATCCGGTTTAAATCCGCTGCATTTTCATCGTCATTGCCCATCTGTTCTGTGCGGTAATATCCACCATCATTTTTCAAAGCTTCTTTTACCGCCTGTTCATTATGTTCTCCTGCAACATCCCGGTACAGTTTGTGACTGACATACCGGTCCGGCTCCATCTGATAAAAGGTATTCATCGTGACCGCCAGACATAGCACCGACGGCAGTGCCAGCATCAGAATCTCTTTTGTCTCTTTGCAGTGGCTCTTCACTGCACAATAAAGCACATAACATATCAGGAACAGAACACTTTCTGCAAGTAATGCCTTCCATACGTTTTCCTCTATTCCTTTAGATGTAAACTGGTTTCTTGCTATATAAACAAATACCGTTGTAATGATATACGGAACCATTCCTGCAATAAGAGACAATTTCTCTTTCCTGCATTTTTCCAGATAAATAGCAATCAGATAACACAACAATGGCAGAAATGGAATGAATACCTTATCTCTGATATACAGTCCGCCATTCAATAAGTAAGCAAATACCGGAATGACAAGCACGATCACACATCCATATGTGAGCACTCTCTCATATACTTTCCGGTACAGAAGTCCTGTGATCAAAACGGTGATCACAAGTGTTGTAAGTCCGATTCCATAGATGCTGTAAGCGAATCGTTCTACCGTGATCTGCGGAACGAAAAGGGTAGTAAGCGATGTATTCTGCCCTTTACTTCTACCACCCGCCAGTGCAAGTACCGTTGGTACCAGGAAGAAACTACTCATAAGTACTGCCAGAATCATTGGACGAACAAAACACAGTCCATCCACTAAAAAGCCTCTGACCGTGACTCTGCATCCTTCTCTTTGTTCAAAATACCGGTGCAGTCCATAAAGAACCAGTACCAGCATTCCGCCAATACTGAAATAGAAACTGGTCATGATCATCAGAAATACACTAACTGTAAAAAGACCGCTTTTTTCTTTTTCAAAATACCGGTCCACACCTATAAGTGCCAGACATAAGAACGGCATATAATCTACGAACATGATCTGACCGCTGTACTGTCCGATCATCGGGCCCGCCAGCAGGAACATCAGCGATATGATAAAAGCAACGCCTGTATCCATCTTTCTGCTTTTCAGCCAATAATGAGAGCACACGGACAAACAAGCAGATTTCCGTGGGATTATGGAAAAACAGGTGAAAAGACATATCTGAAATATTATTGGTTAAGAGAAAATTTGCTTAATACTATATATAGTGCAGCAATTAAGTCTAATAAAAAGGGAACACCGGTAGCAACACCACTCACTATGGAGTATCCTAATGAGGCAAAATATGATGGATTATATACTACCTATTTATTCTGTGATGATTTTTTGGTGAGCCCAGTATTGGAAGAACAGGCATATTTAAATGATGTGGCTTTTCCGAAAGGAACATGGTATGGACTTTATAGTGGAGAAAAAATCGAAGGTGGGAAGACAAAACAGGTAGAAGCTCCGATAGATGAAATACCTGTGTATCTAAAAGCAGGAGCAACAGTGCCAGTCACAGTGTCAGACAGCCTGAATCTTTCAGACAGTATGCAGGACGTGGATAAAGCTGAAGCACTGCTGGTTACAATTCCGGATGAAGAGAGAGAGAACATATTTTATAAAGATGAGAATACTTGTGCTAAATACGTGAGTACACGGGTAGATGAAAATACTTTTGAAGTAAAGGCAGACTCAGGAAATGAAACGACTGCTGTGATATTAAAGGGAAGTGCAGCATATTCGGTTGAATTAGATGGTGAGAAATTAGAGTGTCTGGATAATAAACCAAATTCCAAAGGTGAGAAGGGTTATTTTTGTGAAAATAATGAACAGACCATTATTAATCTTGGTAAAAAAGATTGGAAAAAAATTAAAATAAGTCTTGGAAAAATTCAAACCAAAAATGTCCTTAAGGATGCAAAGGTAAGTGATAAAAAATTAGCAGCAACAATTGATGGTGACTATAATTCAAAGTATGTTCTGAGTAATAAAGCAGGAACAGAGGATTTGATTTATGAATTAAAGGAAAAGAATGAAATTCAAAACATTAAAGTGAAATGGACTGCTCAGTATTCAGAAAAATACAAAGTATCTGTATCTGAAAATGGAAAAGAGTGGAAAGAGGTTTTAAGTGAAGAAGAAGGTATAGGTGGAATTAAAGAGATACCATTAAAAGGAACAATAGCGAAATATATAAAGATACATGATGTGGAGAAAAAAACAGGAAGTGTTCCAACGTTGTATGAGGTAGAAGCGTATGGAGTACAAGCCACAACGAGTATATGGATCTATGCTATTATAATTGTATTGATATGTATTGTAATTGTTTTGATGATTGTTACACTGAAAGTTTTAAGGAGGAAGAAACATGAAGATATTGTTTCAAGGAGATAGCATTACAGATTCTAATCGGGATTATGATGATATTCACGATTTAGGAGATGGATATGCACACTATGCAGCAGGTTTTATTTCAGAAAAATATCCGGAGTGTACATTTGAGTTTGTGAATCAGGGAATTAATGGAAATAAAACAGA
>ENA-OOZA01001685-OOZA01001685.1-human-gut-metagenome-genome-assembly--contig:-NODE-1685-length-11116-cov-8.516861_pt1 | contig 11116 bp, 8 predicted proteins | sample MGYA00241703_ERZ501378 | MGnify/ENA primary metagenome ERZ501378 (study PRJEB25962, sample SAMEA2042916) | human gut metagenome | biome: human gut; feature: human-associated habitat; material: faeces...
TGGCGGCAACGATCTGCTTGTCGTAGTTCACGCTGTAATACTGCGCATGAACCCTTCCCACGACAAGTGTAAGACACATATATATTATAATAAGGTATAAACGTCTCATTGCTTCACTACTTTACGTTTTTACTACTTTCAGTTTCTACTATTCCACTACTTTACTACTTGTAGTATTTACTATTGGTAGTATTCACTACTAATCGTATTTACTACTAATCGTAAATACTACCCAGCCACCGTTCCCGAAAGTTTTGCTTTCGGGCATCTGGGCTTTACGTCTATTCCGGGATTTCCGTTTCCATCAATCAGCCCCCGTGCTCGCCGTGTCAGCGGCGAGGGGCTCCATCGTCCGTCAAATTGAGCACATGCCCCGCCTCATTGACCTTCTGCGCAAATGCCAACGACTTCCCGATGCCACTGGCATCCCAATCTCTGCAATACCGCTCGATAGCCTCCTGATGTCTGCACTTCAGTTCATGCTTATAGAGTTTCAATGCCTCCTTCTCAGCTCGCTCGGTGGTGTAGGTCATATAGCACTCGTGCGGCTCCTCCACACCATACACTCCGCTCGTCGATCCACGTCGGATAAACACCTCACGGAAGAAACTTCTTCCCTCCTTGTTATCCAAGCGGTTGACAGTGAATATCTTCTTGCAATCCACATCCGTCAATCCTAATATCGCCTTGATCTCGTCGAAACGCTCACGGAACTTGCTCTGATCGAGCAGCATCACCACGTCGGAATTGTTGATGATGGCTTCCTTCACGATGGGACTGCCGATGATGTCCTGTATCTCCTGTGTCACTACGCCCACGCTCGCCCAGAACTTTCGGGCTGTCTTGTATAGGTACTTGATGTACTCGGCCATCAGCGGCGAGGCGATGGCTTTCCATGCCTCCTCGATGACAAGGCACTTGCGGTTCTTCTTCAGGCGCATCTTCTGCAGGAACACGTCCATGATGATGAGCGTCACGATGGGGAAGAGCTGCTTGTTCTCCTTGATGGCATCCACCTCGAAGACGATGAAGGTCTCGTCGAACAAGGTGCTATCCACGTTCTCGTTGAGAATCTTGTCGTACTTGCCGCCACGGTAGAAGTTTTGGAGCATATAGGCGAAGTTGTCGCAGTCGATGGTGGTGATGTTGTTCTCGATGCAGATCTGGTCGAGACGCTCACAGGCGAACTCATAGAATGAGTCGAAGGAGAGGGTCTTCACGCTCAATGCCATGCGCCGTTCCTCCAGTCCCTTGATGAGTTTCTCCACCTTGTCGTGTATCTGCGTCAGCTCCGTGCCGCGCCGCTTCTCCATGGTGGAGAGGTTTTTTCTCAGTGTCTCCTTCTGTGAGGAAGGATAGGGCTGCACACCGTTGAAATAGAAATCGTAATACTCCGTCACCAACTGCTCCACGACACGGAACTCCAGTTCGGGTATCTGCGTCTCCGAGCCTTTCCATATCAGCAGTATCAGGTTCTTCAGGAAGTCTATCTTCTCAATGTTCAGCTCCCGCTTGCTGATGTTGAAGGGGTTCATGGTGATGGGCTTGTCCTCCGTATAGGCGATGTACTTGCCGCCCACATACTCGCAGAGTCCCTCATACGAGTTACCCGTATCGACCATGACGATGTCGGTGTTCTGCTCCCACAACTGACGCACCACGCTGTTCATGTGGAACGACTTGCCGGAACCTGAAGGACCGATACAGAAGAAGTTGGCATTGTCCGTCATCTTCCTTTTGCCTTCCTTGCCGGTAATGTCAATGCAGACAGGCAGTCCCTGACGGTCGGTGTAGTATGTGGTCAGCGGTGTATCCTCAGACTCCTTCAGATGCTCCTTGAAGAAAAAGCACAAGGCAGCATCCGAAAGCGTCAGGAACAGGTCATAGTCCGGGTTGAAGGCATAGCCGTTACCGGGAAAACTGTCCGTGAAAAGCTCCAGCTGGTTGTAGGCAGTCCTTGACGGCATGATGCCGCACTCATACAGTTTGGTCTCCAGAAAGGAAGTTACCGGAGTAACCTTGTCAGGCGGACAGCTCACCAGAATGTTGAAGTTGCAATATACAAGCATGGTACTGTCAACGGCCAGCCTGTCCAGCACTTCCTCAATGTCAGCCCTGGCAATACGGTTGCTCGGGTCCGGCATGGAACCGTGACGCTTCGCCTTGGCCTGAAGCTTGCGCAGCAGCTTCCTCTGTCCCGGTATCTGAATGACCTGGTTGAACACCACACAGTCCGAGTAGGGGACGCCGGTCAGGAAAGAAAGCAGGTCGGTTGCAATTCCGTATCCGTTGATGTTCATCTTTGTGTACGGCTTTACCATGGAAGGCAGGTTTATCTCGTCAATGTCCACCAGCGGATAGGAACGGATAATCCGGTCACCTGTCCTGAGATATTCGTCCGAAGCCTTGAAGTTGGTCATCGAGAACGGTCCGTGCCGGAACTGGAATGCCATGAAACGGTGGCAGTACTCACTGACTTCCTCCTTGCTGAGCTTTCTGTGCCGGATATGCTTCTCCGTCAGAATATCATCCGTCTTTGATACCTTGGCATGGAAATCGAGCCATCTCTTCGGGTCATACTGGATGAACTGGCTTCTCTGAGCCTCCTGAGTGAGGATAAGAAAAGTCCGTATCTCTGTAAATTCCCTTCCCTCAAAGTATCTGAAATAACTCCTTGTCAGGAACTCCGCATCATCCGGCACGTCATGGTGATATGCCTGTCTGCACAGAATATCCTGCTTCTGCAGTGCATATCCTTCACCGATGGTCTGAAGGATATTGGATAGCACGTTATGAAACAGCATGTACTGCTGCGCATCCGTACAGAGCTGCTGGATCGGATTGGTTATCTCAAAGATAACGGACGGCTCGCCTCTGGCCGAGAACAGCACGACATTGCCGTCCGTCTCCTCCAGCTGCGCATAGAGTCCGTCAAAAATTCTTTTCCTTTTGTGTGCCATACTGTATAAAGTGATTTACTGTTCTTTTCTCAGGCTTCTGTAGATATAGATGCCTCTTGCCCTTTTCTTGTTGTGGAGTCCACCACGCTGCTTGATGTAGATGGTTATCAGTCCCATCAGTGCCATGACCATCATGGCTATGAATCCTGCAATCTTTCCCAATGCGATTGAGAAACCGATGAAGCCTACGAATGATACGCCTATGGCTGCCGCTGCCAGAGTGAGGAAACGGCCACGTATGCCCATAAACTCCAGCGGTTTCTGCAATCCCTTGAACACAGGGTATCCTTCCTGATTCATTGTCATGCCGGGTAAGGATTACTGGAAGAACAGCGGAAGAGCTTCCGAAAGTGCGATGAATGCGATACAGCCTCCGATGGTAAGCATGATGGTCTTCTTCACGTCCTGGTCTCCGTTCTGCATCTTGAAATAGACGTTGAAGGCACCGACCAGAACGATAACGGCAGCAATGGCCTTCATCAGGTTCGATACCGGAGTCTGGTAGGAACTGACTTCCTGAGTGGCCTTGGTAAAACCTGCTGCACCCTTGCTTCCTGCCATTACATTGGATGTGGAAATAATCAGTGCAATTGCCGCCACCACACACTTCTGTCCAAAACTTGAACCGATGAAACGCTCCGTAAGATTCCGGGCATTTTTCTTTATTATCTGCATTTCTGAAAATTGTTAAAGGATTTCATCGCCAAAGAAACAGATGTCACTAAAGGAACGGTATATATATCAGGCATTCTCACAGCTGAAGATAACGGCACCGAGGTCACTGGTACCGGTCTCTGCCAGCCGGTTTATTTCCTGAATGATATTCTCAACCAGAATGCCGTCAGTCATGATGGCCTCCCGGTAAACGTGTCTGGAAGATTCTGATTTGGATACAGATTTCTCTGTACCGTCAGAATCAGTATTTTCATTCTCAGGTTCGGGATTCCCTGTATTATTCTCTTCCTGATTCTCTTCTTTGGATTCAGGTTCATCCCGGTTTATTCTTATCGGTCTGAAGCTTCGTGCCTCTTCCGATATGTCTATGTCCTCTTCTTTATGGCTGTCCTGCTCGGCATTCTGTGCGGCCTTTGCCCTCTGGAAATCCATGAAAATCATTGCCGCATAGTAGAATACCATTGCCACGAAGAGAAGGAATACTATCTGTCCGTACTGCATGGCTGTTGTAATATGATGTTGGATGAAATAGCGGAACTGTCCTGCGGAAGCGGAAGGATATGCAGTCCCAGTCTGATACCCCGGCTTTCCAGACGTTCCCTGCGTTCCGTAGTGCCGGTATAATAAATCACGTTGTGTTCCTCACTGATGATGTATCCGTTTGACTTCATGTTTGAGCGTACCCTTACCTTTGCCCTGTTTGAAATGACACGGATACACGTTACCGGTTCCAGTCCGAAGACGATACGCCGTCTTTCCCTTTTTACCATCTGGGTACGGATACGTGAGGAAATCAGATGCTTTTCTTCACTGCTGCGTTTCAGTCCGAGTGTAGCGGCTATGCGTCCGACACTCATCCGGGTAATGCCGAGAGCTTTCCCTATCTCAGAGAAGGAACACTCCTGGAAATGATTCCTGATATAGTCGGCACGCTCCATCCATCTGGATTTGGCCATTTTTACAAGTCCAAGCTCACGGGCTTTCAGTTTGACGGTCGATTCGCTCAGATTGAGAGCGGCAGCTGTATAAGCCGTGGTCTCTACCGGATACAGCTCGACAAGAACGGCCAGCATCCTGTCAGTCCAGTCTGTCTTTTTCATATCCTACAGATTATAACTGTTAAACAAAGATTTCTTTTCCCTTCTGTATTCTGCCAGACGTGGCAGGTAGGACTTGAAGAATGCCCTTACAATGGCATTCACCAGGTCAGAGCGGCATCTGCCATGTATATCGCAGTCATCCAGTGAATCCGCAAGGTCACGGTCAAGCTTGCAGACAAGTCTTTCTGTCTTGTCCGTTCCCGAACCGTCCGATTGCAGGAATTCCATGAAGTCATCCCAGCATCCTGTATCCGAAAGGGAAACAGCAGTATCCTTTTTCTGTGTTTCATTATTATTTTCTTTTTGCTCAACCTGTGTTTCTGCGGCATCTTGCGTCAATATAAGTTCTGAATCATTGATACCTCTTGTCAGGTCATCTATTTCCGGTATATCCTTACTCATAGTGCTATGGTTATTGAAGTTTACTGATTATTCTGGTTCTTTATTCTGATTTTCGTTACTATCCTGTGAAGCTTCATCAGACGGCTGTGCCTTCTTTTTCTTCTTAGGTTTTGGATTCAGATTTTCCGTCAGCTGTATGCCTTTGAGTTCTTTTTCCCTTATCGGTTGAAGTGTATCGAAGATACTCTGATAGACCTTGTCAAAGACCGGTGTAACGATAGCGGCCTGCATATCCAGAGCTGCCATTGTACTGAACCGTTCCATATCCGCACGTTTGGGAATCTTCGCAGTGACATATCCATAGTTGGAGAAAGTATCCCTTGCATTGTCCCAGATAAGCAGTTCGGAACGCTTGCCGATTCTTCCGTCATTCAGATTGGGAATGATGAAGAGTCTGGCTTTCATCCTTTCGCCGACAGCCTTTTTCAGCCGGTCAACAAACATGAGGAAACTGGCTGTGGACGGTACGGTTACCAGGTCATAATGAAATGGAACAATGATAATATCCGAGTTGACGAACATGGGTATCAGCCCTTCTGCTTTCAGACTGCCGGGAGAATCCATAAGCACAACGTCAATTTCAGGATCGTTGTGCAGTTTCTCCATAAGGGAAGTCATCATTGCCTTGTCGTTGGCTTCATATGCCCATACCTCGTAAGGCATTTCCTGTTCGCCGTATTTCCTGATGTCGGCCTTTCGGCATTTCATGATGGAGTGCTGGAAGTCGCAGTCTATCACAACAACCCTTGCACCCTTTGTTACCAGATAGTTGGCAAAGGTGACGCAAAGGGTAGTCTTTCCCACACCCCCTTTCTGATTGGCAAATGTCACTATAACCGGAGTCTGTATCATTTCAGGTATTGATTGATTTTGTGACAAATGTATTAACCAAGATTTTCATGTAAGAAATGTACAACACAATTGTGATTTAGGTTATATAAACCAGTTTATCATGAACAAATTATATTTATTTACCTTAGTCAATACAATAAAAATAGTTACAATAAAAAGTATAATGTATTGCTTTTTAAAAGAAGTATTTAAGCAAAAAGTAAACTCAAAGTATTTATGTATACAATATATGCTAATGATTTGAATTCAAGTTCATTATTAGATTATTAAATTGTATATTTGCAATAAAACTTATTTAGCTTAAGAAATAAGCTTAAATAAAGTAATTTACAAATTATTTAATGTAATATTATAAATTATGATGGGATTAGATGATATTGTCCTAAGTTTTGCTATTTCTGTTGGTGCAGGATATGTTCCTAATATAATAAACAAAATTCAAGGTGATAAAACTTTAGAGGATAAAATAAATGATTGTTTTAATAAAGCATTAAAAAAGTGGGACGTTTCTCAAGATACACGTGATTTGCTAAATTGTAAATCTTTAAAGTATTATACTGAATTAAAAGATTTCATTACAGATAAATCTAAAGGTATACATCCTAAAATCAAAGAACTTTTACATCTTTGGGTAATGGAGCTTAGAAGTGATGAATTGTGCAGCAATTTCATTATAATGCAACAACAAGAGTTGGCAAACGATAAATTAAATGATATCTTATCAATTTTGAATGATGATATATCTTTAAAAATAAGTGATTTGTCAAGAAAAAACGATAATATACAAGAGAGTTTGACTAAAATTTTATCATATATACAAAATGGGAACCACAGCATAACTTTAGGTGTTAAGGGGATTTTAGATGGGATTATTACAGAACTTATAGAAAGTCTAAAGTTGAATACCGCAAAATGTATAATAAATGAATTGGAAACACATTTTTCTCATGAAATAAGAGAAAATAATGAATTACAAGCTGATATATTTTTCAAAAAAGGACAAATCCTATATTTTAAGGATCGTAAAAAAGCATTTAATTTTATACATGATGCATATACATATTTTCCAACCAATAATGTGTACATACAATGGGAGATTCTTCGTTTATTAACAGAAAATAAATTGGATGAAGCACAAATATTATTATCAAGTTCACAGTGTAAGTCTAAATGGAGACATTTGATAAATGTATTACTTTCAGAAAATAAAGAAAAAACGTATAATGATTTGCCAGAAGAAATAAGAAATGATTATGAATTTCGAGAAATATTATTTGAATGCTTACTAAATAGTAAATATGGAATCTTAAACTTTTTATTTGAAGATAGTGATATATCAGTTCCAGAAAATCTAACCTTTTCCACGTTATACTCATGGTTATATGTTATATCATATTATAGACTGAAAACTGGAAATTTTCTTGTCCTTTCATTTAACGCTCCACAAATAATGGATTTTGAGTCAGCTCTTAATGTCTCAAAAATATTTTATGATAAGATTTCAAGTACAGAAATAAAAAATGATTTTTCAATCATCCTATGTTTGCATTATTATTGGAGTTTTGTTTGCAGTCATGATTCAAGTTGGATTGATGAGTTTCAGAAAATAAGTAAAGTTAATTTCGGTGAACAGAAACAGATGTTTTCTCTTATGGAAGCATCTATGTTAATTCTTGATAAAAGATTTGAGGAAGCTTTTGCTGTTATAGCTTCTAATAGTGAGAAAATCAATGACTCAATTATTAGATTTGCAATTATGATGTCTACGCATTCTAATAATATAATGCATTTGAGATGGATATTAGAAAGAATGAATGATGAACATCTAAAAGTAAACAGTGAGATGGCAGTTTTGATTGCCCAATCAATAAATAAACATAGGGCTTTAGAAACCAAAGACATTTTACAAAATTCTGAATTTAGTACTGATGCAGAGAAGGAAATGTTATTGCAATTGTGTGCTTTTAATGCATCACAAAAAATAGACATTACTATATTAAAAAATAATGTAAATGAAATGTGTGATGAATTAAAAGCATATGCTGCAAATTTATTAGCTATTAATGGTGATACAGATATGGCTTTTAATATGTTGCAGCCTATTGTGAATGAAGATGTTCCGGATGTAAAGAGGGATATGTATATTGCCGTTTTAAGTAAAATGCAGGAGAAGACTCCAGATTTATATCGGATTTTAGTAAGAAATAGGGTTGCAGGTAATTACTGTGATGACCAGTTACTTAAAATTGAGTATAGATTAGATTCTCAAATAGCAGACACAGAGAATGCACTAGCAGCTATATCAATGTTATACGAACGTCATCCTGAAGATCCAGATTTATTTACACATTATATCTATACACTTAGCAAGTTATATCCAGAACAATTAAGTAATTTTGAAGAGAAAGCAATTGAAATACAATATCTTAATTCGTCAGAGGTAATATTAGCTTATCGTGCTTTCTCTGAAAATAATTACCTTGAGACAGCAATATCTTTATTGTATAAGGCAGCTAAGGCTACAGAAGATATTAAGCTGAGAACATTTTATCATAATGAAACAATGGCTGGATTAATATGTTCTATAGCCCATAAAGAGTATGAAATTGCAGAAGAAGGTAACTATGTATTGTGTGATATTGATGGGAAACGTGTTTTTTATCAAGCAACTATAAATGGAAGTAATATTAATAAAGCTGTTCTTGGTGTGCATAAGAATGATGTTATAGAAACAGAAATTGCTTTTGAAAAAGTTTCTGTAACCATTGTTGGAATATATAATAAATATTACAAGTTAGCAGGGGATATATTGAAAGATGCACAAGATGGAAGTAATCCCCAATTAATACCTTTTCAAATAGATATGGATAAACCACTGGAAAGTTTAGATGCATTTATTCGAAAAATGTCGAAAGACGATTTAACCCCAAATGAAAAATGGGAACGAGCATGCAAACAATATGAAAATGGAGAAATAGGACTTTCCCAACTTGTAGACGAGAACAATATTTTAGCAGGATATTATAAACTATTATTCACTTCATTTAAAATTCATGTTAACAATAGTACTGTAGAGCTACAAGCAATACCACAGAAATTGGATGACAAAGTTTTTGTTTTAGACATGCCAACTGTTATTACTTTTTCTGAATTTTCAGCAAAAACTGGAATTAAATTGGACGGCTTAATGACTGTAACAACTTTGCTTCATGAATATATAAAGAGTGCTGATAAATCATCAATTAGATTAATTGACAGTGGATTTATTGAAGCTATCAATGCTGGTAATTTAATTAGATATAGTGAGTATGTAGATCTCGATATAAAAGAACGTTTGCATAAAATAAAAGAGTGGATTAACAATCATTGCAAAGATATTGTTGCAGATAAAGCATTGGCTTTGTTTTCTAAAAAAGATGATATATCTCCTTTACAACAATTATTGTTAGGGTCGATGTCAATGCTATTACAACCTAATTGTTATTTTGTAACTGATGATAGAAAAATTAGTACATTATTACCTAATACAAAAATTATTACGTCAGAAACATTTGTCCGTTTATTTAATGATACTCAGATTTCATCTGCGTATTCAGAATTCTTACTTGAAAATAATTTTTTAGGAGTATACTTAACTAAAGAATATATAATTAATGAATACCAGAAAATGAAACACTATGAAGAAAATAATATGGTTAAGATAATGCAAAATATGCAAGAGAATCCCTTATTACTCTCTCAAGCAGTTAGTGCATGTATAGAGTTGGCAAATAAAGAAATTGATTTAAACACATTAAAGATAACCTTTACTAATATATTTACTATGTCATTAAAAGGTTTTGACATGAAGGTAAGAAAAGAAATGTTACAGTTTGCCATTAATAATCTTAATATTCCTTTTAGTTGTATGCAATTTACAAAACAATGTTTATTGGATGGAGCATTTATTGCTAATGGTGGTAAATATAACTAATATAAAAGATTCATGAGTTACTTTGTTTCTTAGGGCACTCAATTATATTTTCATTGAGTGCTCCTCGTCAACTTTATCATAGTTGCCTTTATATCCAATTTCCCATTCACGTTTTTCGCTATGGCTACCACCACTTACATCACGCAGCTTGGCCTTGCCAGAGAAACGTGAAGTATGCTTTGTTGATTGCAGGTGTTTATGTCGTTCAATTTGCTTCATTGGCTGTTTCTTTAACCGTTCAAGATTGAAGTTCTCTTCAGTAAGATTTATAATGATGTGTTGCTTGAAATTTATAGCATAAATTGCATCCTCTTCCTGATGGATAGTAAAACCTTCTTCATGCAGTCGGCTTCTGATAAAGGAAACATTTTCATCATTGAATATCTCACGCAATCGATTTACAGCATCTGTGTAGTAGTGTGTTCTTTCCGGAGATATATCTACCAGATCAGTCCGAGAAACCTTGAATATCTTACAAAGCAAATCCCGTTCAGTCTCAGTAGCCGGTCTGAACATTTCTACCATGGCTATACGGTTATTACGGTCGATTGCTTCTGCCATAAAAGATTTTAACGGACGGCTTTGGCCATCAAAATAAATGATGCCTTTCTTGATATAGGCACGCTGCTTCCTTATTTTACTGTATATTTCACTCTGGGTAATCTTAGGATTAAGTGTCAGTAATCGGTCAATATAGTCCTCAATCCGATTAAACCGCTCTTCAGGAGTAGCAAAGTCCAGGAGTTCCTCTACAGCCAGTACTCTTGCACCATGAATGACTGTCTTGTTTGCATGATCAACGAGCATATATCCGTATGGTGTATCCTTCTTGCCGAAGAACACAATGTCAATACCGAACTTCGTTTTCAATTCCTTCTGCAGTTCCTCCTTGTTGGAACTTACATCACGGTACTTCTTTAATATGCTTCTTAGCTGACGGCAACGTGTCCTTTCCCTATAACCGCTCTTGAAAAGACTTTCTATTTCAGAAAAAGAGATTTCCTTCTGAACCTTTCCACCATGCTTGACGAATACATTCTCATCTTTCTGATAGACCTCATATCCCATGGAAACCATTATTGCCTTGAACTGGGCAAATGAAGAGAATGTATATTGTTTGGCAGCATCAATATCATCTTCCGTTTTCTTTTTCC
>ENA-OOZA01001686-OOZA01001686.1-human-gut-metagenome-genome-assembly--contig:-NODE-1686-length-11115-cov-2.606510_pt1 | contig 11115 bp, 9 predicted proteins | sample MGYA00241703_ERZ501378 | MGnify/ENA primary metagenome ERZ501378 (study PRJEB25962, sample SAMEA2042916) | human gut metagenome | biome: human gut; feature: human-associated habitat; material: faeces...
TCATGGCGAGACATAAAAAACTATGTTTTGGCACAAAACTTTGACGAATGTTACTGCGCCAGCGATTTTCATTACGAAGGCGGTAATGCATGGGGCTGTCCGGATAAAACACTGTTTAACAGAGTTTACGAATATATTGACTCCCACCCTAACCAGAAAACTTTTCATATTATTTTAACAACCAGTAACCATCCGCCGTATACTATTGATTTAGCGGCAGAAGGTTTTAACAAAAATAAAGTTCTGAAAAATTTGCCGGATAATATTGCCTGTGATGAAAATACAATCACTGAACTTGGACATATTTGGTACGCAGACAAGGCGATAGGTAGCTTTGTACGGCGGACAGAAAAAATAAAGCCGGACACTTTGTTTGTAGTGACCGGCGACCACGCGGAGCGTTTCACATTCAGTAAAGATGTTGATGATAAAACATATTCGTCAATTCCCTGTATTATTTATGGGCAGGGCGTGCAGAAAAACTGGCTAATTGATAACACAACAGGCTGTGCTATGCAGATATTACCAACTCTTGCAGAAATAGCAGGCAAACCGAACATGCAGTACAGCAGTATATTGCCGAGCCTGTTTGAAAACGATAAGCCTGTATTTAACCACCGCTTCTATGCATGGGACGATAAAATTTATGACCTTAACGCAAAAGCGCCCAGTGATGTTAAAGACCGCTCTGATGCAGCAAAGAAAATAACAGCCTGGCGTATTGTGAAGGGAAGTAAATTAAATCAATAGTTTCAAAAAATAGCCATTAGTTAATTTATCATAAAATTAACTAATGGCTATTTTAATAAATCATTTAATTTCTTCAATTAAATTTGGGATTAAAGGTGATTGATAATTATTTTTCAAAACATCCAAAAATTTGTTCCATCAGCGTAAAATTTTAGTATGAGCAAAGTAACTAAAGTAATATTCTAATGGAATTAAAACTGAACTTCCCATATCATTTATAATGCGAATACGGTATTTGTTTTCTGTTGTTTTTTGGAATATAATATTTTCAGGAAACAATACCATTGTAATTATTTCGTTGTCATAAAGTTCTTTTTTTAAATTTTTTAATAATTCGGCAATTGTAGTAAAATTATCTGTAAATAATTTAGGCGAAGTTATAAAATCTTCTAAAGTTTGGCATTTGTTGCCGTCGAAATCTTTAATTATTTCAAAAACATACCCTTTACCTAAATTTGTATTTACTTCTCCGTAATATTTAGGTAAAAGGTTATAGTTTTTATTACGTCTGCGCAAAACTTTGATGTAGTTTATTTCTCGAAGTAAATCCTTTTGTCCCCCCCTATTGTACGCAAGTTTGATGCATAAATCTTTTTTATCAGGATATAAATAACATTTTTTGTGCGTACCTTTGCCATAGAATAAGTTATCATTCAAGTGTATAAGCTGATTAGAGAACATTACGAAAAGCTCCTGGTTTTGTAATTTGTTAAATGATAAAAAGAAAAATAAAACCATTTTCTTTAATTATATTTCTAATATCATAAAAAAGCAAATAATTTTATGAATCTTGTTCTACTCATGTTATAATAAATGAGGAGGCCATATGGAAAAGAACTTAACTATTGTAATTTTAACTAAAAATGAAGAAAAAACTATTGAGCAAGTTATAAAAAATGCTCAAAAATGTGCTGATGAAGTTTTAGTTTTAGATTCAGGAAGTACAGATAAAACGGTAGAAATATCTGAACGGAATGGAGCTAAAGTTATTTATCGTGCTTGGGATAATGATTTTTCTGCACAGCGTAATTTTGCCTTGCAGCATGTAAATACACCATGGATTATGTATTTAGATGCCGATGAGTTTATAGATGAAGAATTAATTAATTCTATAAAAGATGTACTGTCACAAAATGATAATAAGCAATATTCTATGATGCGCCGCATACATGCTTTCGGCTTTGAATATAAACATGGTATTTTTAAACCTGATGAAGTTTTACGCTTGTTTAAAACAGATAAAGTAAAATGGGAAAATAAAGTGCATGAGCGCCCGGTATGCAATTTTTCAAAAGAACGCCTTAATGGTTTTATAGAACATTATACATATGAAAATTGGCAGGATTGGTGGAATAAAGCAGGTAATTATACATCAATTTGGGCAGAAGATGCTTATGCGAAAAATAAAAAAGTAAGTGTTGGAGGAGCATTTTTTCATGCTTTTTATGGTTTTATAAGAGCTTATATTTTCCAATTAGGCATTATTGATGGTTGGAGCGGCTTATACTCAAGTCTTCAGCATTTTATTTATACTTTAATGAAATATTTAAAACTTTATGAACTGAATAAAAAAAATAACGGTAAAGCTTAAAAGGCTTTACCGTTATTTTTAGTTATTATCATCTTTTAAACTAATTTTACCGAGATTTGTTTTTAAGGTTTCTTGAGTATACTTATATAACGGTGAAGCAAAACTATTAGTTTCATCATAATGATTAGATTTAATATTAAAAATTCCGCACATTAAATCGTATACAAGGTCATTTGTGAAATATTGTTTTTTGTTACCAAGCAAAGTTTTGTATGTTTCCGGATATTTTCCAATATATTCATCAGAAAAATAAGTAAACATAGGAATACGTACAGTGCCGAAACCATCAAAATTAGGAGATCTGCGTTTATCAGGTATGGTTGCGTGGTCAGAGAAATACAACATTGCCTGTAGATTTAAATGTTTTTTTGCATATTCCCAAATATTCTGTAAGACAAAATCAGTATATCGTATAGAATCAATGTAATTGGGAATTAAATCATATTGATTAGGTTTGCTAAATTTGGCAAAATTTTGTGGATAACGATTAATAAAATTAAAATGATTTCCCATTAAATGAAATACAACAAAATTATTTTTGGTAGGGTCAACTTCTTTTAAATATTCCAAAAGGGAACCGTCATATTGTTGTTGATTAAGATTTTGTTTTGTCCATTTAGCAGTATTAGCAGTGTTGGCTACTAAGGTTATAGGAGTATCGACAGAACCTAAATGTCCCTGATTGCTATACCAATAAGTTGTATAACCTGCTTTATGTGCAATATCGATAATTGAGCATGATGTATAAAATTGTTTATCATTATATTGATTAAATTCTGTTAAGGCGCGTTCCAAACAACGGACAGTATTAGGTTCGCAAGAGTAGGCATTAGGAAATAAGATGAAATTATTATTATTTTTATTAGCAGAAAGCCATGGCGTAGTTTCCTTCGGATAATCTGTAAATGCACTCATATAGTCGCGAGATTCAGATTCTCCTATAACTAAAATGATGGTTGAAGGATTATCAAACAATGGCTTAGATGGTGTTACGGTTAAATCTTTAATTCTTTCTTGCATATTACTTCTATATAAAGTTGTTGTTTTTATATAATCCTTAACATCAAGAAAGAGTTCTATAATTCCAGTTCTTACAAAAACCCCTTGCTTTTTGGCATTACTGCCGTTTTTCCAAAGATAATATGTTAAAAATATTGTTATGGCAATAATTATGCTTAATTGAATAATATTTAAATTTAGATGATCGAAGGTTAAGTTTGAAATTGTAAAAATAGAATAAATAGAAATTAAAAGTGCTAAAATAAGGATATTAAACAAAACTGAAAATTGTTTAAAAAATTCAATGATTTCATTATAATCTGTTTCCTGAATCATGATTATAGCATCTTCTGTTATACAGGAATGATATAAATAGTAATATATCCATTGAATAACAGGAATTAAAAATATAATGAATTCAATAGAAGAAATTATAAATAGACCAGCAAATGGAGCAATATTAAAATTAATTATTAAAACCTTGATAGAAGTTAGCCAGCTGATAATATAAAGGCCAAAAACAATATCAAGATGAAATCCAAAGTCAGAAGAAATTTTTTTGTATGTTAGATAATAAAATAATGGATAAGTGATTATCCATAATAAACCGGTAAGGAAGGTTGTTATGAATTGAGGGGCTGTTAACGGAAGTTCTGCTAAATATATTGGAAGTACAGCTAAAACAGCACAAGGGAAAAAACGGCGTAATTGTAAATATTCAGCTTTATGGCCAAGACCATGTGAAACTTTAAGATAATAAACAAAACAACCAATATATAAAATAATACCTAAAATTATATATTCGTAATTGTGCATAAAAGGTTTCCTCCAACAAAAATATCCTATTAAAGTATAGCATATAAAAGCAAAAAATAGTACCTTCAATAATTGAGTATGGTATAATTATAGCAGAATATAATGGGAGAGTTGTAATGAAAAAATTATATATTTGCTTAACTGATTTTCAAATTTTAAATGCGTTAAATTTACAAATGTCAAAATTCAAAAATGAAAAAGCGGATTTATTTTTTATTACTAACAAAGAGGGAAATGAACAATTAGCACAACGCCTTAAAGAAACAAAAATTTTTGACAATATTTATTTATTTAATAATTCAAAAATTAAAGGCATACATCAGTATATACGTTCTTTAACGGAAGGGAAACCCAATAATGGATTGATAGCAGCTGTTAATGCGTCTGTGAATGAAGTTATATATAAAATACATTCTAAAATAAGCGGAGAAGCATATGCTATAAATGCTAAAATGGTTATAGGTGGCAAAATGAATTTTACAGCCTATAATGAAGTGTTTTGCCTTGATAAACGTCAGCTTGTAGTAGATTGTGTTACGCAAATTTTAAAATCTACTAATGGCAAATGCAAGATAAATCTTTTGGATGAAGGAACAAGTACCTATTGGCGCAAAATATTAACAAAAAATTTTCCAATAAATAATATATATCTTTATGTTCCTAAACTTGCAAATTATTACAATGAAGGATGGAAGGATAGAATATATAAAATACCTTTGATTAATTATAATAATAAAGATTTTAGAAATATAATCAACAAGGTATTTCAGTTTTCAGATGATGGCAGTTATCATACAGATAAAACGGGAAATTTATTCTTAGAAAATAAAATAATATTTTTTGATCAAAATTGGGATCCGATGCCTGAATACTTTGGTCATCTCAATAAATTTATGAAAATTATTCTTCATAATCCATATAAAAAGCATAAAAAAGAAAGTGCTTTTTATGAAAGAAAAATGGAAATGTTTCGTATTGCAGCCAAATATAGCGACGGTAATGATGTTATAGTTAAACTGCATCCTCGCAGTCCGCTAAGTTTTATTAAAGATTATCAAAAAAGCAAATGCACTATGGCTCCTAATTTAACAGCTCCATGGGAAGTTTTTATGGATAATTGTTTATTTAGGAATAATATTTGGGTAACAGTAAGTTCAACTGCTTTGTGTACATATAAAATGATTTTTGAAAATAACCGGGAAGATATACCTATGATATTTTTGTATAAAATAGTTTACGATGGTAACAAGAATTATGCAGAAGATGAACAATTCTTTAAATCTTTCCAGCAAAAGTACCCGCAAACAGTTTTTATACCTGAAACAATTGAAGAATTTACAGAACTTTATAAAAAACTTATTATTAAAATGAATGAAAAACGGAATACTGATAATGAATAACCTGATTATTTTAAATATAGTAATTGCAAAAGTATGGGGCGGTGGCGAGCAATATGTTTACGATACTGCCAAAACTATGCATAAAATGGGTATAAAAGTTTATATTGCTATTGATAAGCGCAATACGGCAATGCAGGAACGTTTTAGTGAGGTAGCTGAAGTTATAACCTTTAATTTATATTCTATGGCAGGTATTTTTGCTTTAAATGGTCTGTCAAAATTTATAAAAAAGAATAGAATAAATATTATTAATTGTCATAGCGGTCATGCTATGCAATTGTGTTTGCTACTTAAATTTTTAACAAATGCAAAGATAGTTATGTTTAAACATAATGCTTTGCCTGCTAAACATGATTTTTATCATTCCTGGCAGCGAAAATGTACTGATGCTTTTATTTGTGTATCAAAGTTGGTTTATGATTTGCAAATTCAGAGATTAACGGAAAAAGAAAAGCAAAAATTCCACTTAGTTTATAATGGCATTGATACGGAAAAATTTAATAAGTATAAAAATATAGAAAAATATAAAGATAAATTTGTAATCGGCTATGCAGGGCGGATTGCTGAAGATAAAGGAATAGATATTTTGATTAAAGCTTTTGCAGGTTTAGCAAAAAAATATCCTAATGTTTACTTACAAATATCTGGCAATGATGAAAATTATTTAAAAGAAATAGAACAGCTTATTGCTGATAATAAACTAACCAACAGGGTGGAATATCTTGGTTGTCTTAAAGATATGGAGTCTTTTTATAAAAAGCTTAATTTGTTTGTGTTGCCTTCAGTTGTAAAAGAATCATTTGGACTTGTGCTTTGTGAAGCAATGTATTGCGGTGTGCCTGTAATAACAACAAATAGCGGAGCGCAGGAAGAGATTGTAAGTAATAGAGTTGATGGCATTATTATTAGGCCTGGAGATATAGATGAATTACAAAATAGTATTGAAGAAGTTTACCAGAATTATAATAAGTACTTGAATATGACTGAAATAGCAAAGATAAAAGTTCAACAAAAATTTAGCATACAAAGCTGTGTTGATGAGTTAATTAAAACTTACAATGCAATATAAATGGAAGGTGAAAATATGGACTGTGTAAGTAAAATTATTAGATTTGAAAATAGTAAAAATGAAAACGCAGAAAGAAAACATATTTTATTGTGTGGTGATAAAAATTACATAAAATATTGTGGGATCACTTTAACTTCAGTTTTGATAAGCAATCCTGATGAAAATTTTACTTTCCATATATTTTGTGATGATATAACTAAAGAAGATTTAGAGAAAATAAAAATAACAACAGAAAAATTTAATATAGATATAAATGTATATTATTTAAACGCTAATTTACTGAAAATGTTTTCAACGGATATGCACGGTAATGATCACATATCTATAGCAGCATATTTTAGATTTATAGCTTTTGGTGAATTGTATAAATACATAGATAAAGTTTTATATTTAGATTCTGATATTTTGGTTAGAAATAATATTAATGTATTTTGGGAAAAAGAAATGAATTCTAAATGTGCTATTGTTGTTGAAGATGCGGCAGGTAAAGATAATGCAAGACGTTTGAAAACAAATAAATATTTTAATTCTGGAGTTATGTTTGTAGATTTAAAAACATGGAAGATAAAAGAGTATACTAAAAAATGCATGGAAGAAGCAACTAAAAAAGTTTACAGATTTTTAGATCAAGATATATTGAATTTAGTTTTAGATAATGATATTTTATGTATCGATAAAAAGTATAATTTTAATTACAGTTTATCAAGATTGATGGATAAAAGTAAAAAGCCAAGTTCAGAAGAATTATCTGGCAATGTGGTAGTTTGTCATTTTATAGGAGCCAGCAAACCATGGCATTCTTGGGTTCAATGCTTTAAAGCTGTAAAAGAATACAATGATATTAAGGAACATTCTGAATGGAATGATAATAGTATTATTACGCCTTTTGATATGAAAAAAGATAAATATAAATACATGCATAAATTTGCAAGGTTATCAAAAAAAGAAAGTAATTATCAAGAAATGTGTTATTGGTATTTTCAATATGCAATAAATAAAATTTTAAAATAAAAATTAATTAATGAATGAATGGGGAGAAGATAGTTGTTTATGAAGGAATACATTAAGTTTTTACCAATATTTATTTTACCGTTAGGATGTATAGGAATTTCCAGTGGATTTCAGGCTGGTGCTATTTTATTCTGTTTAATAGCATATTTTAAATTAAAAACTGATTATAAATTTAAAGACTTTTTTAGCAATTCTAATGTAAAAAAAAGCTTATTTTTTATGTTATTATGGATTGCAGGTGTTATGGTAGCTGATATTTATTATTTTGAGAGCATTTCAGGTGCGAGTGAAGGATGGCATTATTTGCAAAGAATGTTGCCGTTTTTTTTAGTTGGATTTATTGCTTTAAGTGATAAAAGATTTTTTAAATATTTCTGGTTTGGACTATGTATTGCTATTTTGATTGTTGATATTAATGTTGTATATAATTGCATAATGCAGCATCGGTGGCGTCCGGAGACCATGTTTGGCAATCCTAATAAATTAGCTGGATTTTTAATTTTAGTGTTACCGTTCGTTATTTCTGGTATTTTTGAGTTTAAAGAAGATATAAAATTAAAATTTGCCGGATTTGTAATAGCGTTATTAACTGTTGTTGCATTATTAATTTCCGGTAGCAGAGGTGCTGTTTTGGGGTTATGCGGAGCATATTTTATCGTTATGCTTTTGGCTGAGGCTAAAAAATATGAGTTTAAACAGATTTTAATTTCCGTTTTTGCGTTTTTGGTAATATTTACGGCAGTTTGTGGGGTAATATATAACGTTTATGCTGAAGCTTTAATAAGAGGCTATGATATGGAAAGGGTTTACTTATGGAAAGGTGCAGTGAATATGTTTAAAGATTATCCTGTTTTTGGCGTAGGTTCTGATAACTTTAATAAGTTTTATGTTGCTGAATATATAGATCCTTTGGCAAAAGCTAAAAATCTAACATCACCTCATAATATATTTTTACATTATTTGTCTGAAAGAGGGCTAATTGGTGGAGGAACGTTTATTTTATTGGTTATATCACAGTTAAGTATTTTGAGTAAAAATTTATACTCAAATAGATTTACAGTAAATATTTGGGTATTAGCAGGTTTTGTCAGCGTTGCTGGTATGTGTATACATGGTTTTTTTGATACGCAATTAACAATGAGAGCATATTCATTAATGTATTGGTTTTTATATGGTATAGCATGTTATAGTATCGTTTATAAGGGGATAAAAAATGAGTAAAATTTCTATTATAGTACCAGTATATAACGTAGAAAATGAATTAGAGCGTTGTGTACATAGTCTTTGTAAGCAAACTTATAGAAATTATTTTGGTTGATGACGGATCTAATGATAATAGCGGAAAATTGTGTGATAAGTTATCAGAAACAGATGGAAGGATTAAAGTTGTACACCAGAAAAATGCAGGGGTAGCAGGAGCAAGAAGAACGGGATTTAATTTGTCTACTGGGGGGGTAATAACATTTGTGGATTCTGATGATTATATAGAACTTGATATGTATGAAATAATGTTAAAAAAGATGGATGAAACAAATTCTGACATTGTATTTTGCGATTATAATTCTGTAACAAAAGAAAAAACAGATAAAAGATATTTTTTGAAAGAAGATAAAATTTTAACAAAATTTGAAACTTTGAAGTATTTAGCAAATGACGAAATAAAATCTTTCATGTGTAATAAACTGTATAAACGAAAAATTTTAAAAGAGAGTGATTTTTATGTTGGTAAATTAATGGAAGATTATTTATGTATGACTGATATTTTTAATCGGTGTAATACAGTTTCATATGTTCATGGGACTTTTTATAATTATGTCCGCAGAGATAGCAGTATAATGGGAAATAAAAGCAATATGTTTAAATATTGGGAAGGTTGCAAATTTAGGCTGGATTGGTATGAAAAAAATTATCCCGAATATATTAGCTTGTGTTTGAATAGAGCCGTTAGGGTTGCTTTGACATGTTTTGAAAATAAAAATTTAAATTTAGAACAAAAATATGTTGTTAAGAAATTTTTAAAAGAAAATGATATAGAAATATTAAAAAACACAAAACTGAATATACATAAAAAATTAAAAGTATTATATTTTTTGTATTTTTAAAGTAGGTGTAGTATAAATGAGAATTATGTTAATTGATTTTTTTGATGTAGTTGAGTCAGCTGGTGGAATGGAGCGAGTTTTATGCAATATGGCAAATGAATTTATTGCACGTGGAAATACAGTTAGTATTATTTGTTGTGATAAAAAAGCAGGATTGCCATTTTATCATTTAAACAAAGAAGTAGAATTTATAAATTTAAATGGAACAGGGAAGCTTTTTTATATTAAATTTATGCTAAAATTACAAAAAGAAGTTATACGATTATTTGGAAATTTAGATAAAGAAAATAAAGAGAAGTTTAGATTAAAATTTTTATACGGTAGCATTTTTGATAAATTAAAATATATTATAAAAAATTTAAATCCTAATATTATAATAAGTTATGATAAAGATTCGCTGATGGTTCTGAAAAATTTTTTAAATATTGAATCTCCGGTAATAGCGATGATGCATAATGATGCAAATGTATTTTTTAATGAGAGTATAAGTGAATTTTTACTTTCTGCATATAGAAAAACTAGTTGTATACAAATTTTGATAAAAAATAACGTTGAAGTTGTTAACAAGTATTGTTCAAATGCAAATGTATGCTGGATACCTAATAGTGTTCATATAAGTGAACAAAAGAATTATTTTAAATATTACAATAAAATAGTAACTGTCGGAAGATTAGAAAAAAAGGCAAAACAACAACATCTATTAATTTCTGCTTTTCAAAAGTTATATAAAAAATTTCCTGATTGGAAATTGGAGATTGTTGGAGGAACTAATTGTATAAAAGAAGTAGAATATATGGAAGATATGAAAACTTTTGTCAAGAAACATTTTCCCGCAGACAGAGTATTGTTTTCAGGGAAAATAAAAAATGTTAATGAAAAATTAATAAATGCAGATATATTTGCTTTTCCAAGTGCTTATGAAGGATTTGGTTTAGCTTTAACGGAAGCAATGGCAGCCGGATTGCCTGCAATTGGCTATAAATCATGCCCATCTGTAAATGAATTAATTATTGATGGTTATAATGGATTTTTATGTGATGATGGCATTGATGATTTTGCAGAGAAACTTAAAATTTTAATGTCTGATGCTGAATTGCGTAGAAAAATGGGGCAAAATGCGCGAGAAAGTATGAAACAATTTTCACCTGAAAAAATATGGGATCAGTGGGAATTATTAATAAATAAAGTTGTAGCTGAACATAAAAACAAAGTTGTTTATTGAAATTAAGTCGGAGTTCAACCATGCCACTGAAACTTATCAAACTTCTCTTTGCCGGTGTATTAGCAGGGCATTTGTTAAAAGCAAATAGGGTGCGTTCTACTGCGCGGTTTAGCCGGGCAGGGTGGGCTATGTTTTTTACGGCAGTTAGGTTTTTC
>ENA-OOZA01001687-OOZA01001687.1-human-gut-metagenome-genome-assembly--contig:-NODE-1687-length-11106-cov-3.086689_pt1 | contig 11106 bp, 7 predicted proteins | sample MGYA00241703_ERZ501378 | MGnify/ENA primary metagenome ERZ501378 (study PRJEB25962, sample SAMEA2042916) | human gut metagenome | biome: human gut; feature: human-associated habitat; material: faeces...
TTCTCCCGTTATTAATTTCGTAATATCATTTCTGATATTCAGGCAGTATTTTTTTACTCTTAAACGTTAATTTGTGAATACTCGGTAATTCTCTTTTTTATCGTAATCTTTGCGGATCCCATCATCCTCATACATGGTATAACTGCTGTTTTCGTATCCGATAAGCTGCAGATGTTCGGTATCAATATCCTTCACACACTCTGCCGCTTCTGCAACCGGGATACATTTACCATTTCGAATGAAGAGCGGTACTTCATTTGATGCCACATCTACATAATGGATACCTTTCGCGAGAATCTCTTCCGAAATGCTTCCATCCGGCAGGAACTTGACAAATTTCATTTCTTCCGGCAGATAAACATAACGGCCTCTTGCGTTCTGCTCGTAAACCGGAGCAATCATAATCTCGTTTCCGAGCATCAGCTGATCCTCTACTCGGATTGCTCTCTTGTCATCCGGATAAACAAACCCTAACGGCTTAAAATACATGTCATCACTCAGCGCAGCTTTCATGTACTCGCTGTACAGATACGGCACAAGACGATATCTAGTGTTAATGACAGCACGGAAATCCTCGATATTTTCGAATTGATAACACTCCTGCTCTCTTGTTCCCGTCGCCGAATGATTACGCATCAGTGGTGTAAATACACCAAGTGCGAGAAAACGAAGCAGCAATTCTCTTGTTGTATCAGCACCAAAACCTCCAAGGTCAGCACCTGTATACAGGAAACCACACATGTTCAGAGACGGCAGCATCTTCAGGTTAAGAAGGATATGTGACCACCAGGATTTATTATCTCCGGTCCAGATTCCTCCATAACGATGCATTCCGATGTAAGAAGATCTGGAAAACATCAGAAAACGTTTTTCCGGGTCAATGCGTTCAAACGCTTCTCCGGCCGCTCTTGTCATATTATAGCCAAAAAGATTATGTACTTTGTCATGGCGGATCTTTTTGCCATCCACATTGTGATAAAATCTTTTATAGTCTTCCGGATTATTTGCAATACTGAGCATCTTGTCCTGCATTTCCCAGGGATGGGTCTTGCCTTCGGTATCCTTTGCAAACTCTCCGGCAAGTTCTCTTGCCTCTGCAAGGCCTTCGGAAGAATAAAAGATCGCAGGCTCGTTCATATCATTCCAGAAACCTTCTATTCCCTGTTCGATCAGAAAACGATATTTGTCCCCGAACCATTTTCTGGCTTCCGGATTCAGCATATCCGGAAAATGGGTATCTCCCGGCCATACAGCTGCAACGAAATCACTTCCGTCTTCTCTCTTGCAGAAATAGTTGTTTTTGACACCTTCCTCGTAAATCTCATATCCCGGCTCAACCTTCACACCGGCATCAATGATCGGAATCAGGCGAATATCCTGGTCATTCATTTCCTGTACGAATTCCGGAAAATCCGGGAAATTTTCTTCACTCACTGTGAAATCTTTGAATGACTGCATATAGTCAATATCCATGTAAATCATGTCGATCGGAATATGATTCTCCCGATATCCTTTTGCGACAGTACGGAAATCTTCTTTCGTCGTATAACCCCAGCGGCTCTGTCCGAAACCAAAGGCAAACTTCGGTGGGATATAGCTGCGTCCGATTACATGGCGGAACTGTTTTACGATATCATAAGCATTCTCACCTTCAAGCACGTAGATATCCAAGTCAGCATTTTCGCAAGATACCTTAAGGGTATCCTCTCTGTCATATCCAATATCAAAGGTCAGTTTTGAGGGATAGTCGAAAAACAATCCAAACGTGCTCTTTCCGCTCACAACAATGAAGTTGTGGGCTCCATACAGAGAACGCTTGTCCTCTGTGTGTACCGGATCATCTGTACAATTACTGATATAACAGTACCCTCTCTTGTTGATTCCACGATTGGCTTCACCCAGACCATAGACAATGTCATCTTCATCCATGATATAAGTAAAAACAAATCCTTCCTCCTGACTGACTTCTCCATACGGGAGAACGCCCTTAGTTGTTTCAATCTTTTCAGTCAGTGCCTCCGTATCAAACGGAGTTCCATATCTATATTTTCTAATCATTTCTTTATCACCTAGTGTTTATAATATAGTACAAATGCTTCATATGGATTCAGAACAATTTTTCTTTCAAATTCTTTTCTTCCAAGGTTTGTGATCAGGCACTCTGCGCCTTTAAATTCTTCCGGCACTTCTACTTCTGCATTCTTATCGCTGAAGTTGCAGACAGTCAGAAGCTTTTCCTGATCCTGTTTTCTTGTGTACGCAAAAATCTGTTCATCCTCACGGTAAAGAGGTTCAAATTCACCATAAACAATAATGTCTTTTTCTTTACGCAATCGGATCAGTTTCTGATAGTAGTGGAAAACAGAATCCGGATCTTCAAGCTGCTGTGCTGCATTGATCTTCTTGTAGTTCGGATTCACTTTGATCCACGGCTCGCCCTCTGTGAATCCAGCCTGTTTACTGTCGTCCCACTGCATCGGAGTTCTCGCATTGTCACGGCTTCTCAGCATCAGACATTTCATCATGTGTTCCGGAGTCATAAGACCTGATTCCGTAAACTCTTTAAAGTAATTAATACTTTCAATATCACGGTAATCTTCCAGTTTGTCAAAGTAAATGTTTGTCATACCAAGCTCTTCACCCTGATATACATATGGCGTTCCCTGCATCATATGAATACAGGTCGCCAGCATTTTTGCGGAGGTTTCTCTGTATACCGGATTGTCATTTCCAAAACGGCTGACACTTCTCGGTTGATCATGATTACCTAAAAACAAACTGTTCCACGCCTTACCCTGAAGTTCTTCCTGCCATTTGATCATAATATTTTTGAACTCTTTGAAGTCATATTTTGCAGTCGTCCACTTTCCATAATCTCCGCATCCACTCTCCACATGCTCGAATTGGAATACCATGTTCAATTCATTTCGGTCATCACCCGCATATTTCTGTGCTTCTTCTATTGTGACTCCTGCGGTCTCACCGACTGTCATGATATCATATTTTGAAAGAACTTTTTGATTCATTTCCTGAAGGAATTCGTGGACCCTTGGACCATGTACACAATATGGTCCAAAGTCTCCATAAAGACCGTTATTCATTTCTCCGTCCGGAAATCTCTGATCTTTGGAAATCATACTGATAACATCCATTCGGAAGCCATCGATTCCTTTTTCACACCAGAATTTCATCATGTCATAAACTTCCTGGCGTACTTTTTCATTTTCCCAATTGAGATCCGGCTGTTTTTTTGAAAACAGATGCAGATAATACATCTGAGTTTGCGGATCATATTCCCATGCAGAACCGCCAAATGCTCCGCCCCAGTTATTAGGTTCTTTTCCGTTTACCGGGTCTTTCCAGATATAATAATCACGATATGGATTATCTTTTGATTTACGGCTTTCAATAAACCAGTTATGTTCATCTGAAGTATGGTTGACTACGAGATCCATCAGAATCCTGATGGATCTTTTGTGTGCTTCACACAACAATTCCTCGTAATCCTCCATCGTTCCATATTCTTCATAAATTCTGCGGTAATCAGAAATATCGTAACCATTATCGTCTTGAGGTGATTCCAGCATCGGAGAAATCCACAATACATTTACCCCAAGTTCTTTAAGGTAATCCAGTTTCTGTATGATTCCTCTGATATCTCCCACACCATCACCGTTACTGTCTTTAAAACTCTTTGGATATATCTGATATACTACACTTTCTTTCCACCATTTTTTCTCCATGCCAAATCTCCTCGTTTATAATTGTTTAGTATTATTTAACCGCTCCTGTAACAACACTATTCATGATACCCCATACATCTTAGCAAAATCAAGAGGTTTCTCGCGAAACTATAAAAGACAACAAAGTTTATTTCCTGCTTTTATACAGTCTGCACAAAAACAACCAGACCATTCCATTCCACCGGCTTACCTGTATACATGCAAAGTCGAAAAAAGGATCCTGTCATTCCCTGACAGAATCCCTCTTTACCAGATAGACTGGATTTTTTATATTTAATTCGTCCAGTGTCTCTCCCTGAATTAATTTCAGCAGACGTTTCAGCGCCACATGCGCCTTTTGCGGAATATCCTGATGAACCGTTGTCAGTTTCGGTCGAACCATACTTGCGTAGACACTGTCATCATATCCTGTAACAGAAATCTGATTCGGGACCATGATGCCTTCATCAAAAAAGAAATTTATCGCTTCTATCGCATTATAATCTGAGGAAAACGCAAGTGCTTTTGCTTCTAAAAAACGTGGGAGAAGCTCTCTGTATTTTCTGAGACGCAATCTTTTTTCACCCGGAATAATTATATATCGGGAACGACTGCAGAATCCCCCCGATTTTTCCATCGCCTGTTTGAATCCCATCCACCGATAGTAATCACTGTCTCTCTCCGTTTCCGCAACAAACAATGCTTTCTTATATCCACAGGAATACAGGTATTCTCCGATCTGATACCCTCCCGAATAATCATCTATACCGACATTCTGGAACGTATAAGCACCTTCCGGATAAGCATCGATCAGAATCATTTTCTTGTTTAATCTGCGCGAAAGACTGCGATACTGTTCTTCATTGTAGCCAAGGATAAGCAATCCCTCTACATTCCATTTTGAGGCAATATCCACTACATTCTGAATACTTTCACCGCCAATAAGCATAACATAATATCCATTTTCTTCCGTTTCCATCTGAATCGTTCCGATCAGTTCTCCCACAAATGGATCCTGAAGCGACTGCATGCCATGTGCATAAGAAAATCCGAGTACTACACCTATAATTCTGGAACCATGGCCGGAAAGCATCACGGAACCCATATGCGGAACATAGTTCTGTTCTTTAAGAATAGTCGTGATTTTATCAATCGTTTTCTGGGAAACTCTTTTGGTATTGCCATTTATAACATTAGATACCGTAGTACGGCTGACACCTGCCATTTCTGCAATATCCTGAAGCCGAATCATAAAATCTTCCTCCTTGTCTTTACAACATCACCTTATGATATACGCATCCCATCTTTTCCAGCATTTCCATCTCCCGCTTCTGGCAACTGAATATAATTATCTGCCGCTTACTGTCTTTCAGCCAGCGAAGGGTCTGCGCAAGTCTCCTGTCATCATAATAGCCGAATGCATCATCCAGGATCACCGGACATTCTTCCTCGTGGAGAATTTTTGTTGCGGCCATCCGGATTGCAAAATAAATCTGTTCCAGAGTTCCACGGCTTACCTGATCCATGGATATCTTTTTCCCATTACTCATAAGCTGCACATGCAGATTTTCGTCTACCCAGAGTTTGTTATATTTTCCATCTGTGATGGCATCCATGATTGCAGATACTTCTGTATTCATAAGATCGCTTGTCCGGCTCTGCATCTGTGCGGCAAGTCTGGTCAACTGTTCCATAGCAAGTTCAACACCCTGCTTGTTTTTTAATCGCTCTATCTCTTCACTGTTCATCTCATCGAACTCGCCGACTCGTTCCTGCAGATTTTCATACAACACTTCTTTTTCATGATAGGTTTCCTGTACTTTTGCAAGCTTTCCTTTCTGCCTCTCATAATCTGCCTTGAGAGAAATGCCCTGTTCTTTTATCTCCTGTAATCTGGCTTTCTTTTTCTTCTTTCCATCTTTCAGACAATTCCAGACATACAGCCCTTCAGCCAGTGCCACCACGATTGCCACAAGAAAATTCCACGGCTTATGAAAAAGCAGAAAAGTCACAAAAAATGCCCCCAGCATACTCACTGCCTCCAGTGGATGAATCCTCCACCCGGCAAAATATCCTGCTGCCTCTTCCCGTTTCTTCCGCTTTTTATCTTCATTTACCCAGCTTTCCCATTCTCTGCGTTTCTCTTCACAGCTTCTTTTCAGCTGTTCCGCTTCATTTTCTAACTGATGCAGATCCCGCCAGACATAGGATGCCTCCATCTCTGCCCGCTCTTTCTTTTCGCTGATCAGCTGCCTCTTTTCACGTTCTTCTTTTTCCAGCTCTTTCTTCCGCTCTTTTAAAAGGGCAAGCGCCCCTTCGAGGTCAATCTCGCTGTTCCCGGTTGCATAATAATTTGCCGCATAATTCTTCAGCTCCGCCGCCAGTATTTCTCCGGTCTGTACCCGGAGCTGTCCTACCGAAACTGTATTTTCATAATCACTTTCTGTCATACCACCTAACAGAATTTCCAGATCCCCATGCTCAAGTGACAATTCTTCTCCATCATCTTCACAGATCAGAGAGCCGCCTTTTGCATACCGATCGAAATTTCGCTCCAGCAGGAATTTTCGGCCGCCACAGGTAAACCGCAGGATTCCCGCATAAAAGTTTGGATTCTCCCAAGGCTCATAGGTACGAAATGTATCTGTTGCGGCGGCACGTCCGCGCTTTCTTTCCATTCCAAAAAGCATTCCCTTCAGAAAGGTATGCAGCGTTGTTTTTCCCGATTCGTTTTCTCCGTAAATAATATTGATCCCATCCGAAAGCAGGATCTGCTTATTCGTGAACTTACCGAAATTCTTCAGGATCAGTTCTGTTATCTTCATAATTTGCTCCCCTTTGCCTCCAGCATGGCCTGTACTCCCTCAGCCAATGCGATTGCCTCCACACTGTCATCCTTTGCTTCTGCAAAGCTTTCTATGTACCAGCCCAGAAGATTTCCTGCATTTTGTTTTTTCAACTTTTCATAATCATATGCCGGCTTTGTTTCATCCAGGATTTCGACAATATTTCCATAGGAATCCATCCGGTCGGTATCATAGATCATATCCGGATCCCGAAATCCCCGCAGAATGATTTTATAAATGTTCTGCACACCTCTTTCCCGTATGGCAAGGGCTATTTTTTCTTTCATTTCCCGTCCGGTCATCTCTCTTCCTGCTTCTACTTCCATATGCACATATTCTCTGGATGCAAAAGGAATAAATTCCGTCCGGGTTCTTCCATTTTTAATCTCCCCTTTGATATAACCATGCTTCCCGGTGTCATTTTTATCTGTAGGCTCCAGGGATCCTGCGTAATACATCCGGTCCTTTGCAAGCTCTGCCGGAAGATGAATGTGCCCAAGAGCAATATAATCATATCCCAGCTTCAGTAATTCGTTCTTTCGGAACGGGATATGCTTTTCATCGCCGCCATGGGCCAGAAGGATGGAGGCTATTCCTCTTTTTTCCGGAAGGATTTTCTCATAAAGCGGTTCTGTGATCTCGCGTTCCTCATAGCTGAGTCCGTATATGCGGACTCCAAGCTCTTTAAATTCCATACAGGCAGGTTTCTGAGACAAAAACATGTGCACCGGTCCCTGCCATTTATAATTCCGGTAATAGGACGTACTTTTCAGGTAATCATGGTTGCCCGCTATCAGCACGACCTGTGTATGTGTCAGTCTGGAAAATAAATAATCCAGTTCCTTCAGCTCTCTTAAAAGCGGCTGTCTGTGAAACAGATCCCCTGCGATCAGAAGAAGATCTGTCTGTTCTTCTTCACAGATATTTAAAAGACGCTCAAAGCTATTCCACAGTTCTTCCGGCCGCTTTGCGGTGTAAGAACTTCCTGTGTCCGGTTCTGCCCCCAGATGAATGTCCGCTGTGTGTATGAATTTCATTACTTTCTACTCCTCCTTTAAGGGGAAGTGTCACGATAAAACGTGTCTTTCCCCCACTGCTATCGGCAATGATCTGTCCCTTGTGCAGCTCTACAATCTCTTTTGCAATGGCAAGCCCCAGTCCTGCTCCTCCGGTACTGCTGGATCTCGACGCATCCGCGCGATAAAATTTATCAAAGATCCTCTTCAGGCTCTCTTCCGGTATCGTATCTCCTTCATTTTCAAAACAGATTCTTACCTGGTTCTCCTCCTTGGCAGCCTGGATCAGAAGCACACTTTTCTCCCGGCAGTATGCTATGGCATTTCGCAGAATATTATCAAAAACCCTGGCAAGCTTATCCGGATCTCCCTCGATCAGGATCTCTTCCTCTGCTTCCACCTTGCAGGTCAGCATCTTCTCCTGAAGTACCCCATAGAGTTCGTCTGCAATCTGTTCCAGCATCATGGTCAGATCAATATCCACCTTATCCAGTTCAATATCCTGCAGATTCAACTTTATACTTTCAAAAAACTCTTTCAAAAGATCCCCCAGTCGATTCGCCTTCTCCAGAGATATCTGCGTATATTTGGCGCGCTCCTCTGCCGGCATCTCCGGATGAGAATCCAGCATACTCAGATACGCCACCACAGAAGTAAGCGGTGTTTTTAAATCATGTGCCAGAAAAAGCAGGACATCATTTTTCCTCTGCTCAAGCTTTTCTGCCTCTTCCTCCTGGCTCCTTAATGTCTCTTTAATCTCATTGAGACGATCCTCGATTGGTTTTAACTCCGTAATCAGCCGGATTGGCTGGTCAGACGCTGAAATAATATTTTCAATCCCATCTTCTACCTGTTCCAGATAACGCGTCATTTTTGAAAGTGCCACATAAAAAAACAACGAAAATAAAAGTAAAAAACCGAGGATCATAAAGAACACTTTATTATTGCCGATCCACTGCCAATACAAAGATGTTGCGGTCTCTTCACTCACATGAAAAGCTTCCAATATTCGCAAAAAGCCATTGGCAAAGCTGTCATTATAAATACCATCGATAAAATACTCCAGAATAAATCTGCCAACCAGCACCGTCAGGGCCGTAATAAAAACCGTCTGAAGCAATATGCTCAGTTTTAATTTTCTGTAATTATTCTTCAATTTTGTATCCCACTCCCCAGACAGTCTTGATAAGATCTGATTTTCCAGTCGGTTTACTCAATTTCTCACGCAGATGCCGGATATGTACCATCACCGTATTGTTGCTGTTCTTCAGATACTCTTCATGCCAGACCTCTTCAAATAATCTTTGTGAGCTGATCACCTTTCCGCGATTCTCACAAAGAATCCACAAAATCTCAAATTCCGTCGGTGTCAGCGGAAGAGACTGCTCATTATAGATGCATTCATGGGATTCTTTATTTAACAAGAGTCCTGCAAAATCAATGATATTCTCAGAATCACTTTTCTTACCATCGTTGTACTGCGTGTATCTGCGCATCTGTGCTTTCACTCTCGCTACCAGCTCCAGCGGGTTGAATGGTTTCGGAATATAGTCGTCAGCCCCCATCGTAAGCCCGGTGATCTTGTCCCGGTACTCCGTCTTCGCGGTCAACATAATCACCGGAAATGTGTATTTCTCACGGATCTTTCTCAGAATCGTGAAACCGTCAATATCCGGCAGCATCACATCCAGGATCGCCAGATCCACATTTGTCTTCTCAATACATTCCAATGCTTCCTGCCCTGTGTAAAATTTCAAAACATGGTATTCATTTTGCAGATATAATTCTACGACATCCGCAATTTCTTTTTCATCATCTACAACTAAAATATTCATATTTCACTTTTCCTTTCCGCATATAGAAAGATTTGCGTATAAAACAGCAGACCGGAAAACACACCCTTTTGATGCAGTTCCCGGTCCCCTTTTTCTTCATTCTTCTTTTTTACAGTTCGCAGTTATTCACAGTTCTTGGGAACGGAATTACGTCACGAATGTTGGACATTCCTGTAAGATACATGATGCATCTCTCAAATCCAAGTCCGAATCCTGCATGTCTTGTAGATCCGTACTTTCTCAGATCCAGATAGAATCCGTAATCTTCTTCCTTAAGTCCAAGCTCTTTCATTCTTGCAACAAGCTTATCGTAGTCGTCCTCTCTCTGGCTTCCTCCGATGATCTCACCGATTCCAGGAACCAGACAGTCAACTGCTGCTACGGTCTTGTTATCATCATTCATCTTCATGTAAAAAGCTTTGATCTCCTTCGGATAATCGGTAACGAATACCGGACGTTTGTAGATCTCTTCTGTCAGATAACGTTCATGCTCTGTCTGCAGATCTGCGCCCCAGAATACTTTGTAATCGAATTTGTCATTATTTTTCTCAAGGATCTCGATTGCTTCTGTATAAGTCATACGTTTAAAATCACTATCTCTAACTGCTTTGATACGTTTGATACATTCTTTATCAATCATGCTTTCAAAGAATTTCATTTCTTCTGGTGCATTATCTAAGACATAATCAATACAGTATTTAACCATATCTTCAATTAAATCCATATCATCTTCTAAGTCAGCAAAAGCAATTTCAGGTTCAATCATCCAGAATTCACTAGCATGTCTTGAAGTATTTGAATTTTCCGCTCTAAAGGCAGGTCCAAATGTATAAACATCACGATATGTTAAAGCAAAAGCTTCAACATGTAATTGTCCTGTAACTGTAAGATAAGCTTCTTTTCCAAAGAAATCTTTATCAAATTCTGTATTATCGATTGTTGTTGCTCTAAACATTTCTCCAGCACCTTCACCATCATTTGAAGTAATGATTGGTGTATGGACATAAACGAATCCTTGGTTTTGGAAGAATTCATGAATAGCCATTGATAAAACAGATCTTAATCTAAAGATTGCATAAAAAGTATTTGCTCTTGGTCTTAAGTGAGGAATTTCTCTCATGTATTCAAAAGAATGTCTTTTCTTTTGTAATGGGTATGAGCTATCTGACTCACCTTCTAATATTATGTTAGTTGCTTGTATTTCAACTGGTTGCTTAGCACCTTCTGTACATACTAATTCCCCTTCAACAAGTATTGATGAACTTATTGGAAGTTTAGTTATCTCTTTGAAGTTTTCTAATTTTTCATCAGATAAAACTATTTGCATATTTTTGAAGAAACTTCCGTCATTTAATTCTACGAATCCGAAGTTTTTAGAAGCTCTAGATGTTCTTATCCATCCAGCTACTTTTACAGTTTTTCCTATGTATTCTTCTTTGTTTCTGTATAATTCTTTGATTGTTACAAATTGTTTTTGCATATTATTTTCCTCCTTTTGTTATTTTAATTTATATAATTTGATAATTTTTATATGGAAATTCGATTCATACTTTTTACTAATAATACTTAAAATGTATATAAGCTAAAGTATTACTAACTTTTTTGTATAAAAAAAGCCCTTCATCCCATATAACACAAAGGGACGAAAGACTGTTACTCTCGCGGTACCACCCTAATTGCCAATAAA
>ENA-OOZA01001689-OOZA01001689.1-human-gut-metagenome-genome-assembly--contig:-NODE-1689-length-11100-cov-3.229878_pt1 | contig 11100 bp, 11 predicted proteins | sample MGYA00241703_ERZ501378 | MGnify/ENA primary metagenome ERZ501378 (study PRJEB25962, sample SAMEA2042916) | human gut metagenome | biome: human gut; feature: human-associated habitat; material: faeces...
TCACTCCGCTTTTTGTTTCATCTGACGAAAAATTTGACGACGCATCTGTCGCACACTCTTTGTGCGGTATTGCCTAAAGTTCTCACTGGCGAAGTTTTAGTCAATACAATCATAATTGATAACAATATTATACTATATTTTGTGAAGCATGTCAAATACAAAAATCCACTGCAAAAGGAAAACCCGAGATCCCACATGAGAATCTCGGGTTTTTATAGGAAATCAGATGAAACAAAATGTCATAATTCAGAGCAACGATGCACAAAACATATCTGTAAACTGCATCGTCAGATATTGCCGGAAGATGTCGCTGTATGCCGGAGCAGACAAAGGTCGAAACCATTCAGCACACCGTCTGCATGCAGATCCCCTGCCTGCCAGTCAGCAAGCTTTGTTTCCGGAACGCCAAGCAGCCACTTTTGCAAAAGCACAACATCTGCCAGATTTACCTTGCCGTCTGCATTGACGTCGCCGGTATTTACAGGCGGTTTTTCTGTTATCACTGTCGTGGTTGCCGCTGTCGTCGCCGAAGCAGAAGTTGCGGTGGTCGCCTTTGTGATCGTTACCGTTGCCTTTGTAGTTGTTGTCGTTGCCTTTGTGGTGGTAGTAGTTGTTGTGGTCGTCGTTGTGGTGGTTACCACAGGCGGTCCGTCGATCACAGTTCCTTTCACGGCACCGATTGCCTCATCGATATAGAAATTATCTGTATCGCCTTCCGTTTCCACATAAATTTTAAAATTCTTTCCGCCCTCCGGCAGTTTGAAACTGGGATTTGCGAGCTGCACATAGTTTCCTTTTGCTGCGGAAGCAGACGCAATTCTGGCGTACTTCGTTTCTCCGGCAGCATCTGTGTACTGTAGAGAAAGTGCAGCATTTTTGGAACTTTCTCCGTCCATGTAATTCAGGCATACGCTGAAACTATATTCTTTTCCAGCCTGAAATGCTTTTGCCGGCAGCGTTTTTTCTGCTCCGTTCCACGCACTGGCACGATTCTGCACCAAAAGTGCATTGGTTCCCTGATACGGTATTCTTCCGCTCAGTGCAATATCTGCTGCACCGTGTCCCTGCCAGTCGCAGTTGTCCGACTCAAAAGTATCGTGAAAATAATAACCGTTTTCATCCGGTTCTACCGGCTGGTCTTCCAATGTCACAACAAACGTAGAAACACTTTCCGCAGGGAGCTGTGCCCAGAAGCTGCTGCTGTCATGCTCCAGATCTTCCGTTTTCGCCAGATTTTCAGAGGCGGAAGTACGATAACGGTCAACCTCTGTAATTTGTGCATCAGCATCTACAGCGAACTGCTGCGAATAGCTTTCTGTTCCCTTGTTAATGGCAACAATGGTTACCTGATTGTCATCGCCCTTATATGCAGACACATAGACATTGTCTGCCGGCTGTTCCGTAGCATCGATCCGCACATCGCCGGGACGAACATATTTGGAGTATTGTGCCATGCAGTACCCACGCTTGCTGATCTTTCCGTCTTCCGTCATCAAACCATAATTCCGGCGGATATACCACCAGGTATAGGCACTCATATTGCCCACAACCATAGCATTATGGATATTTTCCGAAACCTGCAGTGCCTCCGGATAGCGATTCGCCGAATCCTTGTCACTGTTTGGAACATAAACTTCTGTCATCCAGATTTCTTTTCCGCTGTTTTCCAGTTCCGGAAAGTCCATCCATGAACGCTGTGTGCCGTAAAAATGTGTACCAAACAAGTCACAGTTTGCCATTGCCTTGCTGTTATTCAAGATCTTCCGGTAAAATTTCTTGCCGCCGTCCGGCACCCATGAGGCATTTTCCGGTGCATACTGAAAAGATTCCGGTGACATCAATCGGGTGCTTGTGATCTGATCGCCATAGTTGGCAATGAAATCTGTTGTTTCATCAGTAGACCAATATGTCCACTCGGACGCATAATCCGGTTCATTCTGTACAGAGATAGCGTACAAGTCAACATTATTATTTTTCATGTAAGTGCCAAAATCATTCAGATGCTTTGCATAGGCAGCATAATTGGATTTTGGCAGATGCAGCTTGCCGTTGCTTCCGCCGGATTCCGTTAGACTTGCCGGCGGTTCCCACGGTGATGCAAAAACAGTGACACCCTTTTGCGTCGCAAACTGTGCAGTCGGGAGTGCTCTGCTCCACTGGCTGCTGTCCGGATTCACAAACACCCGAAGTACCGTCAGCCCCAGTTCATTCTCTCCGTTTCCAAATGCCGTCTGCCGCTGTGCCTGCGTCAGATCTCCTGCCCATTCCGGATGGTTGATTCCGCCGAATCCCCGAATCATCTGATGTTCTGTGTCTGTATCAATGACACAAACGTCAGCGGCAAAAACTGTTTTCGTCGGAAAAATAGATGCTGTTGTTACAGACAGCAGTGCTGCCGTAAAACCAGCTGCGACTTTTCTCCAATTCATATACATTCCCTCCTGTGAAATGTGCCGTTTTGCTTGTTGTGTCTATTATAGCAATTTCACATTGCGGTGTATATCATTTTTGTCATGTACTTTTGCATTATTGTCATATGATCTTGTGTAAATGTATACCTGCAGAACTTTATGCACAGGCTCTTTGTGGCATTTCTTTACTTTTGAGCATCTTTTGCGAGAACCTCATCAATGGTATTCTGAAGTGTACTGAGATTTTCGTCATTGTCAATGCCGCCCATAAGTGCTTCGCCCACGATATTGCCGTTTCTGTCAATGACATACGTTGTCGGGAACGCAGTGACACCCAGTGCAAATTTTCCGGCATCGCTGTCAGAATCAAAATAGATGTTCCGATATTTCGCTCCCTTTGTTTCCAGAATTTGTTTCGCCGTCGCAATATTCTGCTCATCACCATCAAGTGCACCAACATTTACACCAAGCACTTCACCGCCCTGTTCTTTGATGCGATCATTCAGGGCATTCATTTCGCTGAGTTCCTCCACACAGGGTTTGCATTCGTTGAACCAGAAATTCACCACTGTCACAGCATTCTCTGCGAAAACACTGCTGTCCACCTTGTTTCCGTCCAGATCTTTTCCCTCAAACTGCGGGAATGCAGTGCCAGACGCATCGCTGGTCTGCTCCTCAGAAGAATCCGTCGGAAGTGCTGCGATCTCCTCTTCAATTTTGCGGATCTGTTCTGCATCTGATTTCAGCGTTTCATATTCTGCATCAGTAAACTGATCTTTTGCACCGTCTACAGCAGCCATCAGCACATCGCCGTAGTTTGAACTCAGCGTGTCCTCTGTGACATTTTTGCTCATAGATGCAAACACCTTTTCCCACAGATCATTGTTTTTCGCCATGATCGCATTTTCCTCATCCAAAAGTTCCTGTGAAGATTTTCCGGATGTTTCTGCTTCGCCGGATACTTCACTGGACACGCTTGAAGAAGTGTCCTTTACCGTACTGCCACAGCCGCTGAGCGGGACAGAAAGTGCCAGACAAGCTGCTAACATCATCATCAGATTCTTTTTCATTTTCATTTTTTAAGCTCCTTTTTTTCTGTTGAAATTTCTTTTGCCTTTGATAGATCTCCAAAACCATATTGATAACATATGGCATGAGTCGGACAGGATTTCATACACATGCCGCAGCGGATACACTCGGCATGGTTGGGCTGTCTGGTGACATCGACATCCATTTTGCATGCCTTTGCACAAGCTCCACAGGATACGCATTTGTCTTTGTCCACCTTCATCTGAAAAAGCGATACCCGATTCAAAAGTGCATAAAATGCTCCCAGCGGACACAGCCATTTGCAGAACGGGCGGTAGAAAAACACACTGCCAAGTATCACAGCCAGCAGGACAAATGCTTTCCATGAAAAAAGTGTACCAAGTGCCGTGCGGATTCCTTCATTGGTGATCGACAACGGAATCGCACCTTCCAGCACGCCTTGCGGACAAAGGTATTTGCAGAAGAACGGATCCCCCATTCCCAGCTCATTGACGACTACCATCGGGAGAAGAATCACCATCACCAGCAAAATACCATATTTCAGATAGCGCAACGGTTTCAGCTTTTGGGTAGAGAGCTTTGGCGACGGGATCTTATGCAAAAGCTCCTGAAACCAGCCGAACGGACACAGAAATCCACAGATAAATCTCCCCAGCAAAACACCAAGCAATATCAATATTCCGGTGACATAGTAAGAAAACTTGAATTTCGATGACCCTACAACTGCCTGAAATGCCCCGATGGGACAAGAGCCTGCTGCTCCCGGACAGGAATAGCAATTCAATCCCGGCACACAGGCGTACTTTCCCTTTCCCCGATTCAGAGAACCATTCAAAAAATTGGGGAGATGCATATTGGTCAGAAGTGCTGCTGCTGCCTGAATCCAACCGCGAAACCGTGCAAGAATGTGCACATTTTTTTTGTTGATCTGTTTGTTCTTAGCCAATTCCAACACACTCCATACACAGGCGGATCGCTTTTGAAAAAACTGTCTGGGCTTCCTCCCGCCAGATGCCAAAGATGAGCATCGCTATTCCCGCAAGAAGAAGCAGCACTTGCACTGCCGCTTTTTTGAATACCATTTGTTTCCCTCCAATGCTTTGATGACACCAGTATACATCATGCGATATAAAATCTGCGTTAAGAGAAAATTAACACAGATTTTATCTGCGTCTGTTATAATAAAGGTAAAAATTATAAGAGCCTGTTTTGTATCCTGCCCCGAACACTGCTCCATGGCAAGCTTTTAACGGTAAACCATGTGAAAAAAGATACAGAACAATCTCTGGGGAGCATGCTATGAGACTTTTCGTGATAGAAGATGAACAATCCCTGCGGGAGGACATCACAAAAAAATTACAGCGTTCAGGATATGAAGTCGATGCCTGCGGCGATGGAGAAACAGCTTCAGAATATCTGTCTGTGGAATATTATGATTTGATATTATTAGACCTGAACCTTCCTAAGATCGATGGAATGACGCTTCTCCGCAGCTTCCGGAAAGAAAATCAGGAAACGCCGGTATTGATCTTATCCGCACGAAGCGAAATTGCTGACAAAGTGGAGGGACTGGATGCAGGAGCAAATGATTACCTTTCGAAGCCATTTCACCTTGCAGAACTGGAAGCCAGAATCCGCAGCCTGACACGCCGGCAGTTCATTCAGCGGGATGTACGCCTGCAATGCGGACAGATCGTATACGACACCAAAAGTCGTACTGCAACAGCAGACGGCGTTGTAATCAATCTGACACGCAAAGAAACCGGCGTACTGGAATATCTGATGCTGCATCAGGGCAGACCCGTCAGTCAGGAGGAACTCATTGAACATGTATGGGACAGCAGCGTGGACAGTTTCAGCAATTCGATTCGTGTCCACATTTCTGCACTCCGGAAAAAACTCCGTGCAGTTCTTGGCTATGACCCCATTCGGAATCGAATTGGAGAGGGTTATGAAATAGAAGGAGAATCAAAATGAAGCGAATGAAACGACTGTCCTTTCAATGGAGAATCACACTGCTGACTGCCATTTTGATTGCCGGAACTTGTATATGTTCCAATCTTCTGCTCTATCGTTCCGGTACGGTCGGCATAGATTCGCTGAATGGCTTTGTCATGGAATATGATCCTGAAAGTTCCGATGTTCTGAAAATTGAATTTGATGATCAGCAGATGTCCGCATTTCTCCATCAGTTTTCGCAGGAAATTTACGATGTGAAAGCAGAATTCGGAAGAAAATGCTGGTATATCACAGCCGCAGTCACACTGCTTAGTGCAGCGATCGCATATTTTGTAAGCGGCAGAGCACTCAAACCGCTGAAACAATTTTCAAAGCAGACAGAAAACATCAATCAGGACAATCTTACCAGCACCCGTTTTGATGAAAACACCGCAGCAGAATTTCAGCAGCTGAGCTGCTCGGTCAATCATATGCTTGACCGGCTGGCACTTTCCTTCGACTTACAGCGTCAGTTTGCAGGAAATGCTGCACATGAATTGCGTACACCGTTGGCAATGATGCAGACAAAATTGGAACTGTTCGCCGAAGAACATTCTGACAGCTGTGCAGAAACCGCAGAACTGGTCCAATTTCAAATCGATCAGGTAAACCGCCTGACTGCCCTTGTCCGCACGCTTCTGGAAATGAGCAATTTGCAGTCTGTTTCACGTTCCGATGAAATCGAATTGGCACCGCTGGTTGACGAGATCCTGACGGATCTCACCACACTTGCGGAACAGAAAAATATTACACTGCATCAAAACTGTGAGGACGTTCATATGATCGGCAGTGATACGCTGATTTACAGACTGCTGTTTAATCTCGTTGAGAATGCGATCAAATACAATCATACAGGCGGCAGCGTAACGGTTTCTATCCGGAAGGAACAGCATCAGGCATTGCTGCATATTACAGACACAGGCTGTGGGATTCCGGAAGCATACAGAGAGAGTATTTTTCAACCGTTTTTTCGTGTGGATAAATCAAGAAGCAGGCAAATGGGCGGTGTCGGTTTAGGGCTTGCCCTTGTGAAAGAAATTGCAGTATTGCATGGCGGGAATGTCTGTGTGGAATCAAGTTCAGAAAAAGGAACGACTTTCGCCGTAAGATTGCCATTGATCGGAAAAGTGGAATAAGACTGTTTGACAAATATACGGATTTTTCAGGCGAGCCCTAAGGAAGCAAAATCAATACGACAGTAAAAGGGAGGAACGAATTATGGGTGCATGGGGTACGGGGTTGTATTCCGATGATTTTGCATTGGATGTGAAAAGTGAATTTTTAGATGCAATCAATTCTGGAAAGCCATATAGAGAAGCATTTGAGGAGTTAAAGAAAACATATGTGGATAATGCATATAATGACGATCCGGACATACCAGTATTTTGGTTTGTATGTGCGGACATTTTATGGAAAAAAGGTCGCTTAGACGAAGATATTAAACAGACGGCACTGGAATACCTTGAAAGTGAAACCGATATTGCACGCTGGGCAGAAGAATCACCATCTTTGGGCAGAAAGCGAAAGGTAGTTCTGGAAAAGCTAAAATTAAAATTGCAATCTCCACAGCCGGAAGCGAAACCAATTCGAGTGAAGAAGCTTTATGAATGTCCGTGGAATATTGGGGATGTTTATGCGTTTGCATTAACCGGAGAACTGGCAGAAAAAACAGGTCTTGCTGGAACTTATGCGATATTTCAGGTTGCAGAGAAAATGTTTATTAATACAATTGGTACATATCCGATAGTTCGTGTTATGTTAACAGAGTCGAGAGAAAAACCTGGATTAAATGATTTTTGCAAGGATCGATTACTTTTAAGTAGATATGATAAAGTTCATGTCTATGCAAGAATTATCAACGCCCTAAACACCAAAAATGCAAAAAATGTTGTTTTTGTGGGGAATACTGCAATTATAGCAAAAGAAGATGATTATGGGATACATTTAGAAAATATATTTGATAGTGTCAATATGTTGGGTATGGATAATTGGATTGATTTACCGGATCAGATTATAAAAGATCATATGAGGATGTTTAGGGCAATACGACAGTAAAAGGGAGAAACGAATTATGAGTGCATGGGGTACGGGACTGTATTCCGATGATTTTGCACTGGATGTGAAAAGTGAATTTTTAGATGCAATCAATTCTGGAAAGCCATATCGAGAAGCATTTGAGGAGTTAAAGAAAACATATGTGGATAATGCATATAATGACGATCCGGACATACCAGTATTTTGGTTTGTATGTGCGGACATTTTATGGAAAAAAGGTCGCTTAGACGAAGATATTAAACAGACGGCATTAGCATATATCGAAAGCAACTCAGATGTTGAACGTTGGAATTTAGAGTCATCTGCTCTGGGAAAGAAAAGAAAAACAGTTTTGGAAAAATTAAAGGCTAAATTACTTTCACCGCAGCCAGAGGCAAAACCGATTCGGATAAAGAAATTCTATGAGTGCCCCTGGAATATTGGTGATGTGTTTGCTTATCCATTGATTAGCAATCTTGCAAAAGAAAACGGGTTACATGGAAAATTTATTATATTTCAAGTTGCTGCAAAGAGAAAAATGAAAAAGAATGTCGATGAGTATCCTGTGGTTCGCTGTTGGATTGCAGAGGAGTTAACGTTTCCTCCCAAAACAACATGTGTGAAATGGAGTAGTATTCCAAGGAATGATGGAAATTATAATTACGGTTATTTTATGATTGCATCTTCTATACGCTCCGTTCCTAAAAGCATTCGTTTTATTGGAAATTTTGCTGAATATATTCCCGTTGATGATGGTGGAAATATTGAAGAAGCTTCAGATGGTGTTATATGGAAGTGCTTTGAAGAAAAGATTGTAAAAGATTATCTGAGAGATATAGAATGACAGTGACTGGTACAGCACTGAGGTTTATGTTCGTGGTACAAATCTGCTGGCGAAATTCAGCAAGCAGAGCGGCAATGTCAAGACGGATTATCAGTACTATACGCAGAATGCACATGGAGATGTTGTCAATCTGACGGATACAGACGGCGAGATTGTGAAGTTGTATATTTATGATGCATTCGGTGTAGAAAAGAATATCGACGATAAAAATATGAATGGTAGCTTTGTGTATAGAGCTGGAGCCTATGAGTATTATGATGTTACATATTGGCAACCAGAAGAAGGAGTTATTCTTTATGATTATTCACGGAAAAAGCTAAATGCAGAAGAAATGGCATACGAAAAATTGTTGATTTTGCTATTAGCAAGTGCCGCTTATTCCGGAAGTGGCGTTGGACAGCCAGCACCGGCTATGCAACCAGCTATCTAGTAACTATATTGCTATATGTTGAAAGGAGTTTAAATTTGCATACATTTTCCACATTGTACAAAAAGATGTTTCGACAATTACTGTTTCCCTATGGATATAAACTTCATAAAAGTTTGTTTTATAAGGAAATTAATCAGGAACAGTGTTTTTTTATCACTGCAAAAAAAGAACGATACGCACCTTATTATACTGTATATTTGGATATGCTTCCCTATTGTATGGATATAGAAAAAGAAATAGAAGATGTTTGTGATATTTCAGATGAACTTGGTTTTGATTTACCGGGTTTGATGAAAAAACTTGAACCATCTCTGTTTCATCCAGAACCGGAAATCATAAAGGAATACTATGCATCCAGGCTATACGCAGATTTTTATGACGAAGACAGAACAATAAACAGCCTTCGAAATGCTTGTAGTGACATGGAAAAATACATCCTGCCTTATTTCCATCAGTTCGCAGATCTGGAATATTTCTATGCGGAAGAAAGTGAAACATGGAATTTTGCAGATCCTGTACATTATGGACTATCTTTGAAACTGCACCACTATGAAGATGCCTTGCACTGTATTGAATATCGCATATCTGATTGTCGCCGTATCATGGCGGATCATGTCCAGACACAGAACAGACTGCATACTGGTACACTCATGAATCGGGATAAGGTTATTTTAAAGAAAGATCCGGATTATGCGGAAGAACTGACAAAATGGATCGCAGATTGTGCAGAGAAAATTGCCACATATGAAAAGATACAGAATCATATATTGCATAGGTCTACAACAGAGTTAGATAAAATGGTTACAGAAATAGAAGAAAGAAGTCGTATACACTTAAAAAGACTGCTTAATGCTAATTTCTAATTTCTTAAATCCACCACTCACAAGTAGGAACATGACCAACTCCAAAATTCCGATCAATTCATTTTTGAACAAAGATAGATGATGATTATGGAATCCGATATGAGGGATTTGAAATTTATAGCAGTTTGGCATTAACAACATTTCTATTTTTGGAAGATAAGTGTATTAGATGTTATTTCGGCTATAATTTAAAAGGATTTTCGAGTGATATATTCAAGGCAATACATCAATGAAAGACGATGCAGACAAAAAAGCAGTCAATGACAGAAAGTCAAAGACTGCATAAAATTCACTGTTTGATGTTCCTGACCGGAATCAAGCCGGCGGTCTGTTGCTCAGGATACAATTGTTCTATCCAGATGAGCTTGCAGAAACATCAAAGGCAATACCGCACAAAAAATAAAAAGGTACAAATACAAGATTTGTACCTTTTTTGGTGCCGCTGACCGGACTTGAACCGGTACGGTATTGCTACCGAGGGATTTTAAGTCCCTTGCGTCTGCCGATTTCGCCACAGCGGCATAACAACATTATTATTTTATCATAATTACGGTGATTTGTCAAGTGCTTCGTCTGATTTTTTCAAAACTTTTCCCGCGGAATTATTGGAAAAAATACCTTGACAATGTTGTAAAGTACAGGTATAATTGATATAGGGCAACACCGCACAAAGACCATTTATTGGATTTTGTGCATGTCTTGCTTGCATCTTTTCCGTCATATTGCACAATTCGTCCTTGCAAGGCGACAGCCTTGCTACGTCCTCGTTGTACAATCTGACGAAAAATCTGACTGCGCAATACACGCACAATCTTTGTGCGGTATTGCCCTATATTTTTTCGCACGGCTCTGCATTTCCTTTACGATATTGTCATTATACCGTGTTTTTCCGATTCTGTCAAGATAAAACCGCACAAAGCTGATGCATAAGATGCATCACCAGATTTTTCGGCAGAGTTTCTCCAAAAAGCGAAACCGTGCCTGCCCTCAAAAGGACAAGCACGGTTTCAGTAAAGCAATGAGAAAAAGAGAGATAACTGCAAAATTCAAAAATTGCATGTGGAAATGTGACTGACATCTCGCAATTCTATTTTGTCAGCCCATATCCGTTCGAAGCATCATCACACGCGGGATTTCCGTTTTCTGTGAATCATCTGCCTTGCTTCTGTGATAATTATATCATATTTGCACCATTCTGTCAACAGGAAAGTGCTGGATTTCGTGTAAAATATCCAATTCGTTTTTTGTGCAATTTCACAACACGGATTTTATACATCATGTTTTCCTTGTCCAGCTGGTACAATTTCTGCAAGCATTTCCCTTGTGAAAAACGTTTTCCACAATTTTATCCACTTTTCCACATGCACCCGTGTGGAAAGCGGTGGAAAAGGGCGGGCTTTGTATGGTGTTTCCTTAGGGCAATACCGCACAAAGATTGTGCGACAGATGCGTCGTCAAATTTTTCGTCAG
>ENA-OOZA01001692-OOZA01001692.1-human-gut-metagenome-genome-assembly--contig:-NODE-1692-length-11083-cov-4.479235_pt1 | contig 11083 bp, 10 predicted proteins | sample MGYA00241703_ERZ501378 | MGnify/ENA primary metagenome ERZ501378 (study PRJEB25962, sample SAMEA2042916) | human gut metagenome | biome: human gut; feature: human-associated habitat; material: faeces...
TGGCCACTGCACAGGCTGCCACAATCACCAGCAGCTTGCCAACCGAAACCTTCCAGTTCGCCCTCTGCCATGCACCGGCATCTTTTTGCGCTTTTGAATCGATTTTCTGCAGAAAAATCATCATCACAAGGCCGATAAACAGAGTGAAAAATACATTCTGATAATTCAGATAAAACGGTTTTCCCGCAAATGCCAGATCGAACGGAATTTCCGAAACCAGTGCAAAAATCCCAAGATTCAGCGCATACTTTTTCACATCATGCGTATGCATGAACCCTTCAATCAACAGAAAACAGAAAATCGGAAAACTGATCCTTCCGATTGCGCGCATAATCATATCCGCATAATAAATCACAGCTGTGTTTCCTGTGGAGAGAAATGATGCGCCTCCGTCCGAAGCGTTCACCGCATCCAGAAGACCACGGGAAATCAGGATTCGGTCGAAAAGTACAGCTGCAGTGTGGTCGATCAGCATACAGACCATCGCAATGATTTTCAAGGTACTGCCGGGAATTTTACCGGCGCTTTTTACGGGTTTCGCAGTAGTAGCTGCCATATAAAACATCCTTTCTGGAACGCAAACGAAAGGCAGACTGTGCAAGCCGTCTGCGGATCAGGTTCCTGTAACGACAAACAGCAGAAAATCCTGCTGTTTTGCCAGAGTTGTAATACTATGATTATACGTTCTGAGGAGGTTAATGTCAAAGAAATAAATGGTTTTCATCACTGGCTGTTTTTGCGTATTTTCTTCTGCGTCCTGTGGTAAATCACAGGCAGAGACAGAAAAAACAGTTCTGAAATAACGCAGAGTATGGTAGAATCTGCCAGTCGGGTAAATGAAAATAGAAAGCGTCTCCGGGCTCATCCCAAAACGAACGGGGCAGCGTACCAATTCGTAAACCAGAATTGGTACGCTGCCCCGTATTTTAAAATACATCCAGGTCTTTTCCGTTCACGACATATCCGTCATACCCTGCATCCCGGATTTCATCCAGTATCGCAGTATCGCGCCATGCCATCTCGGCGGCAAGGTTTTTGTGGTTATCCTGTACATTCATATGGTAAATCCGGTGATACGTAACGAGCAGTTTCGGATTTGCTTTTTTTGCAACACCGGCAAGATCCTTATCCGCCGTAAGCATTACGACTTCGGCACTCGCAACCTTTTTGTAAGCATCAAGTTTTACTGATACTTTCTTTGCAACATTATCTTTATTTACAAGTTTTGCATAGATGTTCTTTTCATCTCTTGTTACGGAGTTAAATACAACTCTGTTGTATGCATTTAATTTATAGTCAAGGACTATACTCTTGTTTCCTGCCTCATCTGTATAATACATCTGAAGTCCCCTCGCATCTCCGCATCCATAATTAACGGTAAATACATACTGTTTTCCATCCTCAAGCGGCTCAAAATTGCACTCTCTTAAATTTCCTGCAAGCTCACTTGATGAGTAGTCACCCATTCGGTAGCCCTCACTTCCGTCCTTAAAGACTCTTACACCTGTGAGATAACCGTGCATTGAAACAGCATACTCAACAACATTTTTATTCTTCTCTGATATATCCGTAAGACCTGCTCCCACAAACAATCCGCCGTTTCCTGATATTCTCTTTGCAGTTACATTTATTTTATAATCTGTCCAACTATCATCATATATATAAATTCCGTTTGCTGCTTTTTTTGTTGCCTTAAACAAAATTCCATCTGCCTGTTTTTCATAATTCTCCGAACCCGGTATCAGTGAAATTTTCTCATTAAGTTCATTTGCAAAATCCTGGCTGAACAATACACTTCCGTCTGCATTTGAGATTATCTCAATTTTCTGTAAAAGCATATCAGCTTCAGTTACCGATACTGATACTCCTCCATGCGGTATAAGCTGCTTCTTCTCGTCTTTGTCATACATCTTAAATGATGTGTCAATGGCACGGTCACCTATATACTTTGCAAACATCTGCTGAACATAATAGTTTGGTGTGTACCATACCGAATCATTGTCAAACCAGATAGCATCAGGTGTCCAGCGGTATGCTCCGTCAGAGAGCACCTTATTAAACAGTGGTGCTGTTGCCGCAAGTCTTACCACATCTGAGTTATTTTCAAAACCTGTCATGACCGCTGCCTCTGCAACCGCTCCGGCGAGTGTGTTTTTATCCGATGATGCATACTCACCGACAAATACTTTTGATGAATTATTGTCATCTATTGTTCCATCTGTATTGTATGCCCTGTAATAATAATCATATCTGTCTGCATTTTCATATAAATACGCATCTGCGATTTCAAGCTGCTTTTCATTGCCCGAACTATCCTTAATTCTTACAATGTCTTTGTAAACAGCTCCGTCAGGAAGACCTTCGCACCCGAAATCAGGTTCGTCAATTCTTATAACTGTATAAATATTATCCATAATTATGCCTCGTACTTGTTTTTTGAAAGCACTGACAAAACCGTTAATTTTTAATAATATTTTTAAATGCGGGAACTATCTGAGCCGCAACTATTGATTTTACCAAATCAAGCGGAATAAACGGCACAAATCCGATTAAAAATGCACTCTGTAAATTAAGATGATTCTGTGCCATAAGCCAGAACATTCCAAGAATGTCAATAATCAACGCACCCGCAATAGCAGAAAGTGTATATCTTATACGGTTATATTTTTTACCTCTGATAAGCGGAAGAATTACAGCAACGAGAATAAATGTTGCAGTATAACCGCCCCATGGTCCGATTAAATAACCTGTTCCGGCACCGCCGCCGATAAATACAGGAAGTCCTACCACACCGAGAAGCATCCATACAAGAATGATAAAAAATGACTGCTGAAGCGGAAATAACAATGCAATAAGAAGAATTACAAAGTTAAGCAGTGTAATATGCGGTGCTCCGGGAACCGGAATCGGTATGCTGATATATGCAGAAATACATAAAATTGCAGCAAATATAGCCATCATGACTAAGCTTTGTGTTGTAAATGCAGGTTTTGCACCCGCTACTGGTTTTGTTGGTGTTTCCATTTTTATTATACCTCACTCGTATATATTTTGTCTAAAGCAAGTATAATAAACGCCCTCTTTATTGTCAACCTTTATTTCATTGTAGTTTACATTTCGTTGACAATATACATTTTACTGATTATAATATCATTTATTAATATTTTTTATATTATGATTGTTTTACCAGTTAATATTTTTATCAGAAAGCAGGTTATTTTTATGACAATAAATGATTTAAAAGATAAAGTAATATCAGGCGGGTTAATTACAATCGACGATGCTTTGTTTCTTTCGGAAGCAGACCTTGATGATTTGTGCAAAGCCGCCGATGAAATACAGCACACATTTTTTGGAAATGACTTTGACATATGTGCCGTTGTCAATGTAAAAGGCGGAAAATGTTCCGAAAACTGCGTTTACTGTTCACAGTCAACATGTGCAAAGATTCCCGTCAAAGCCCATGCAATGATTTCTCCGGAGCTTCTTTTAAGACACGCAAGACTCCGTAATCTTCACGATATACGCCACTACTGTCTGGTATCATCCGGAAAACGCGTAAGCGACAAAGATATTGACAAAATATGCAGCGGAATCAAAGCAATCTGCCGTGATACTAAACTTTCGGTCTGTACCTCTTTCGGTCTTCTGGGCGAAGAGCAATTCAGAAAACTTAAAGAAGCAGGCGTTGTAAGAATACATAACAACCTTGAGACATCAAGACGATATTTTCCGTACCTGTGCACAAGCCATACATATGACGAAAAAATCGCCACAATAATTGCGGCAAAAAAAGCAGGGCTTGAAGTTTGCAGCGGCGGTATTTTCGGTGTCGGTGAAACAATGAAAGACCGCATCGACATGGCATTCACGCTGCGTGACCTTGATGTCACATCAGTGCCGATTAATCTTTTAAATCCAATAAAAGGCACACCTATGGGCAATTTTGCTCCTCTTACAAAAGAAGAAATTTTAAGAATAACCGCTCTCTATCGTTTTATACTTCCGAAACAATATATAAGATTAGCCGCAGGCAGAAATTATCTTCCCGACAGCGGCTTTTCATGTTTCAAATCAGGTGCCAACGCGACAATCACAGGAAATATGCTGACCGTAAAAGGAATTTCAATGGATGAGGATATTCGCACCATAAAAGAAATGGGCTATAAAGTTATCTGATTTTTGATGTATTACGAGTATCTTTTACAGTCAAGGCAACTCCTGCCGCAATACATACAATTCCTGTTATGCAGGATATGACGCTTCCTACTGCGGGCTGTTTTTTCACAAAATAAACCGCTGTGGGACCGTCAATACTTCCGCGAACGGCTTCAGACGTCTGCATGTATGGATTCTTTAAAAAATATATTTCTGCTGTTATCAGTGCAATGCCGACAGCAACACATATAATAGTTATACTTTTATGTAACTTTTTTCTTCTCATATTATATTTTTCAATCTCTTCCTTATATAATGCAAGTTCCCGCTTTTCCTCTTCGCAATCTGCGTAATTCTTATCTGCATCGGCATTATCTTTACCGCTGTTAATTAATTCAACAATCGTAATTCCGAATACTTTTGCAAGTTCCTCCAGATTAACGATGTCGGGGATACCTTTTCCACGCTCCCATTTACTGACTGCTTTATCCGTAACATTTATTTTGTCCGCAAGTTCTTTTTGTGTCATATTTTTTTGTTTTCTTAACTTTGCAATATACTTTCCCATTTTTTCAGAATCCATATCATACCTCCGCGATTTTATAATTTATTTTTTGCTATATGAAAATCTTACGATTTTAAATGAATTTTTTCAATCGACGATGCGTAGAGTGACTAGAATTTTTTATCGGTGCGGGTTATAATGTTGTTATTATTCGGTATTTTAACAATTAAAGAATTTTTGACATACCGGGATTTACGGAGATTACATATGAAAATTGCTGTTTGTGATGACGATATTGCGGAACTTAATAACATTTGTGAAATACTAAATAACTATTTTGAAGAAAAAAAATACGATATTTATATTTCAAAATTCGGAAGCAGTGTAGAACTTGCCTCTATTATACAAAAAGAAAAATTCGACATATATATTCTTGATATTGTCATGCCCGTCTTAAGCGGTATGAATCTTGCAATCGAAATACGCAGTTTTGACAAAGCTTCCGATATTATTTTTCTTACGTCTTCACCTGAATTCGCTGTTGAAAGCTACTGTGTCAAAGCTACTGATTACATATTAAAACCTGTTGACAAAAATCGTCTTTTAAATTCAATTAACGAAATTGCCGAAAAAAGAAAATATGAACAAGAAAAATATGTTGTAATAAAGAGCAATATTGGTGTACACAAAATTATGTTATCCAATATTATCTGTGTCGAAGCACAAAAACATCATGTCATATATCACTTAAAAAACGATGAAAAAATCGAATGTACGGATAAATTTTCAAATGTATGTGAATTTCTTTTAAACAACCATGAATTTATTCTCGTTCATCGCTCTTTTCTCGTAAATATGAATTATATACGACACATTAACGCCACAGATATTTATATGCAGAATTCACTTATAATTCCACTTGCACAACGAAGAGTTGCCGATATTAAACGACATTATCTCGCATTCCAGATGGAGGACTGAAAATATGGATATTTCTGTCATTTTAAATATAACCAACTATATATTTGTATTAATTTTCGGAATCGTTGTATCATTATGTCTCGCAGATATAAGCTGGAAAAAATACAGCGGCTTTTATATAATTACACTTATTTTATTTGCGTTAATTCAGGCTGTTTTCTATTTTGTCCTCGGTGAAACAGTTCTTTATAAATGTTATCCTCTCCTTATACATATTCCACTTATTTTATTAATATGTTTTTATTTTCATAAAAATATATTAATTTCCGTAACCTCAGTTCTTGCCGCATATCTTTTATGCACACCAAGAAAATGGTTTGGAACTCTTGCAGCATCATTTTTTGACGGTAATACTCTGGTTTCTGATACTGTTTCCATTCTTGTCACAATTCCGCTTATGATTCTCGTTATCAAATACATGTCTCCGTACATAATCCGCCTGAAATATGAATCAAAGAAAGCTTTGTTATTATTTTTCATGCTTCCTCTGGCTTATTATATTCTAGAATACGCATTTACTGTATACACTGATTTGCTGTATACAGGCGGAGCTGTTGTCATAGATTTTATGGACAGTTTTATTGTTGTATTTTATTTTATATTATCAATGTTGTCGTTAAAATTTTCCGATGAAAAAAATAAAGCTGAACGCGAAAATCTGCTGCTCACGACGGCAACTTCACAAGCTGCAAAAGAAATAGAACAGCTGTCCTTTTCGCAAAAACAGTCTTCTATATACAGACATGACCTGCGTCACCATATGAATTTTATAAAAAACTGTATTGAAAATAACGAAACTTCACAGGCTCTCTCTTATATTGATGAAATATGCACCGGACTTGAAAACAGCCGTTTTATCAGATATTGCAGCAACGAAGCGATAAATCTGATTTTGTCATCATATGCCGACAAAGCTGCTGCCCAAAACATAACTGTTAATTTTAATGTCACCGCATCAAATTTTGATTCATTTAAAATAGCAGATTTATGCAGCCTGCTTGCAAATGCCCTTGAAAATGCCCTCAATGCATGCACACACATTTCTGAAGCTGAACAACGCTATATCAATTTAAAAATTTATGAAAAAAATGAACAACTCTGTATAAATATTGCAAACAGCTACTGCTCATCTCCAAAATATGCACCTGTCTTTAAAGACGGTATTCCTGTATCATATCGTCCCGGCCACGGAATTGGCGTACAGAGCATGATTTCCGTCATGGAAAAATATCATGGTCTATACGGATTTTTCACCGACGACAGGGAATTCCGTTTTCAGGCGACTATTAATATGACGGGGAACTTGGGGATGTAGATAAGCTCACGAATATCTGAAATAACATATGTGGATAAAAATCACCTCGTATTATATAGTAGTAGTTTTTAGAGACCATCTCCAAGGTCTTAATAACTGTTAAATCATAGTCTCTTCTTTACCTCTTCTGTAGGTTCGACTATGATATATAAGATACTGTGGATTGGTTGTAATCACCTACCACCCGATGGTTTTAAGGAGGCTCCAACCATAGTCTCTTTGTTCATTTGTTAATCAGTTAGATACCGCATGACGGTTTATTTAGAACGAGGTTACAATCGCAAGGAGCACCTGTGGTTCTAAAACAGTATCAAATACATTCATAAGGAGATTTTTATGATTTACGTTGGAATTGATGTCGCTAAGGATAAGCATGATTGCTTTATCACCAACTCTGATGGAGAAGTGTTATTTAAAGCTTTTACCATCACCAATAACCTAGATGGTTTCAATGATCTTTATCAAAAGATTGAAACCGTTATGAAAGATATAACTAAAGTAAAAGTAGGGCTGGAAGCCACAGGACACTACAGTTACAATCTTTTAGGATATCTCATTGATAAAGGTTTGCCCACCTATGTTATCAATCCGTTACATACAAATCTATACAGAAAAAGTCTAAGCCTTAGACAGACGAAAACGGATAAAGTAGATGCCCGCACGATTGCTTCTATTCTAATGTCTGATGTGAACTTAAAGTCCTACTCAGACATATCTTACCACAATGAAGAATTAAAGTCATTAACTCGTTATCGTTTTGATAAAGTAAAAGAACGTGCCAAGCTAAAGTCTTCCGTTTCAAGACTGATCTGTATCTTATTTCCTGAATTAGAAAAACTTGTTCCAACACTTCATATGGCATCTGTTTATGCATTGCTTTCCGAATTTCCCGGTGCTAAACAAGTTGCTAACGCTCATCTTACCAGACTTACAAATCTTCTTTCAGAAGCTTCTAAAGGTCGATATAGTAAAGATACTGCCATTACATTTAGAGACGCTGCCAGAACTTCTATCGGCTCAAATATGCCTGCAAAGTCACTGGAGCTGAAGCACACCATCAAGTTGATTAAGGAACTTGATTCAGAGATTGATGAAATCGAAAATGAAATCAAAATCATCATGGATGAAATTAATTCTCCAATTCTCAGTATTCCAGGTATCAACTATCGCATGGGTGCAATGATTATTGCTGAGATTGGTGATTTCAGCCGTTTTGATTCTCCTGATAAAATCTTAGCTTATGCCGGTTTTTCGCCATCTACATATCAATCTGGACATCTGTATGGTGCTTACGCACATATGGAAAAACGTGGTTCCAGATACCTTCGATATGCTCTGTACAATGCAGCTAAGTATGTCTGCCACTGGGATCCAACATTTACAGCTTATCTTGCTAAAAAACGAGCAGAAGGCAAGCATTACAATGTTGCCATATCACATGCTGTAAAAAAGCTGATTCGAGTAATTTATCATCTAGAAAAAACAAATCAGCAATACATCAAAGCCTCTTAAGTCTTTCTAATTCAATACTGTTTTTTTTGAGCACCTATAACGATGCTTTTTTTGTCATGCAGTTTTCAAGGTTCAAAGAACTCTAACTGAGTTCAAAATATATCTAAAAATACATTTCTGTACTTTATTCAAAAAATATCATTTTAGGGCTTGACTTTTAATAGTTAGTCTCCTTACGTGTAAAATCTCTCTCCGTTTTCCAGACAGATACTCGCGAGCCTCCCATTTGGCAGACCACATCCACAATCCAATATGTACCAATTCTCTTGCTCATTTAACCAAATCGAACTTGACTCTTCATCAAGATTTCATCAAGATATCTGCCTTTGGGATTATAATAACCATATCTCTTCATGATTAACGCTCCTTTACTAGTCTTAAAATGTGTACATAAATACTGGAACGTTCCATAAAGGGATGTCCATACATTTCGTGACTGTTTATCAGTCGTTTTTTGGTAGTTTCAAAAAGTACACTTTTCAACCAACTGGCTGTCAAAATTTTATATATTTTTTGTTATATCTTTGTACAAAATTTCATTATATGACATACCATCTATCAATATACGTTTTGGATTATAAACCGACACATTTACTCCACTTTTTCTTCGCTTTTTCTTGGTTATCTCTCCATAAGCAATCGCTTCTACTGGATTTTCTGAATTATTAACTAATTTTTGTACCTTGCCAATAAATCTTTCAAATTCTTCTACTCCGTTTGAATATTCGTTGTAATAAAAAGCTTCGGAAAATAATATATTAACAGATGTGTTTTTAGTAACATAATTTATATACGCAAATTTTGTCCCATCTTTATTTTGGTCAAGCCATACATTATCTATGACACCGTATACAGATATCATGCTTCCCAAATCATCTGTTGTAACAAAATTTGCATCTTTATGTCTTATATATGACCCAACACTGCTTTCTTCTCCTGTCGTTGTATTTATTGAAGTATCAACAATTTCCTCTCCTGTATTTTCAATTTCCATACTTCCCCTATCTGGTACAGGATATTCATTTCCATTATAACTTCTATGCAACTCATTGTATTTTCTTTTTATTCTATTGAAAATGGTATCATCGTCTAACTCTATGCTTTTATAATAAGCGTTTAACTTCTGTCTACCTTTAACTCCTTTATACTCAACAAAATATGGGCAATCTTTATTATGTAATTTTCCTTCTTTATTCCATGTACTAAAAAACTTAATATTATTCTTTTTCTGCGTAAATTTCACTCTTGCTTTACATCCATTTATACAAGTTAAATGACCTTTATATTTTGAGTCATAATCTTCCTTATCCAAGTCATTACAATAAATATTCCGTTCCTCTTCATCTACTTTTGCTTTTGCAAATAATATTTTTTTTGCCATATCGTATCCTCCTAAATACTTTTTATCCAGTTACATTATACTATATCTATACTAAATCACTCTCACCACAATTTGTAAATGAGAGTTATTTATATTTTACATATCTACCACTACCAGTTCTATTCCGACACTTACTGGAATTTTCTTTTTTAACTCCTTTTCTAGTACATTTTCTGCATTTGGTGTAAATACAAAATGGTCGAAAAACTGCGTAAATTCAAGGATTTTTAGATATCTTTCCTTTGAAGTAATGTCACGCACTCTATATGCAACGGCATCTTTGTTGAAACACACATTTTCTGCCTCGTGTTCTTCAAAAGAACACATATCATTATCATTCAACAAGTCGTGATTATCGCTAATTTTAAAGCTCCTCCTTGTTGTTTTTATTGTCCTCAGTATCATCTATTTCATTGTCAACAACTTCTCCAATCAGAATTTTGTCAAAATCACTTTGATACAGCTTATCTTGTTTTACTCTATATTTTTCAAACTCGGTAAGTGCATGTTCTTCTGCTATCTTTGCAGATATACTACCTGCATTTGTTAATATTTCTTTCTTACTCAGTCTTAAAATCCCTTCAAACTGTTCAGCCCAGTCTTCCATAGTCATCGGAACTTCTTCCTCTGCCCTCAGCTCTGCTAAATCTAGGTATGCATTGACTATTCTTGCCATTGAAGATAACTCTTCTTTTGTCAGATAATTCTTAGCAATAACCACATCAAACCTTTGAATTTTACCATCTGGAGCATCCTTCCATGTTGTCAACCCCATATTTTCCTTATCACTATCTGCTCTATGATAAATTGTTTCTGCAGCAGTTTCTCCATGAATTGCCCAATGAAGCTGATTCTGTACTCTTGCGAAGAATTTTTTTGTTGTTAAAGAATGTGCATCATAATCTATACTTGTTGCATATATATCTGTTATTTTTTGATAAAATCGTCTTTCTGAGAGGCGGATTTCCCGTACTCTTTCTAACTGCTCCTTAAAATAATCTTTTGTTAAAACAGTCCCAAAATTTTTTAATCTCTCATCATCCATAGCAAATCCTTTAACTGCAAATTCCTCAATTATATGATTTGCCCACTTTCTGAACTGGATAGCTCTCGGAGAATCCACTTTATTTCCTACCGCAATGATTGCACTCAGATTATAATGATTGGTATTATATGTTTTTCCATCAGCGGCAGTTATTCGAAATTTTCGAATAACTGAATTCTCATCTAC
>ENA-OOZA01001695-OOZA01001695.1-human-gut-metagenome-genome-assembly--contig:-NODE-1695-length-11077-cov-12.704137_pt1 | contig 11077 bp, 9 predicted proteins | sample MGYA00241703_ERZ501378 | MGnify/ENA primary metagenome ERZ501378 (study PRJEB25962, sample SAMEA2042916) | human gut metagenome | biome: human gut; feature: human-associated habitat; material: faeces...
GGCAAAGAAAAAGCGCCGCAGCGGCGCACGGAGCCACGGGCCGGGACGATAGACACGTTCAGTTTATCCCATGCCGCCCGGTCTGTCAACCGCTTTGTTGCTTTTCCCGCGGAAACACGGTATAATATCAGAAAATCCCGCCGAAAACAGGAGGAATCCCCTATGAAGCTGGTAAGCTGGAACGTCAATGGCCTGCGGTCGTGCCTGACCAAGGGCTTTCTGGAATATGTGAAAAACGAGGACCCGGACATCCTCTGCCTGCAGGAGACCAAGCTCCAGCCGGAGCAGGCGGTGTTCGATCTGGAGGGCTATCACCGCTACTTTCACTCCGCCGATAAAAAAGGCTACTCCGGCACGGCGGTGCTGACCAAGGAGGAGCCCCTGTCCGTCGCCTACGGCTTCGGAGAGGATATCCACCGCCATGAGGGCCGGGTCATCACGGCGGAGTACCCGGACTTCTATCTGGTGTGCTGCTATACCCCCAACAGTCAGGACGGGCTGAAGCGGCTCCCCTACCGGATGCAGTGGGAGGACGATCTGCGGGCGTATCTTCTGGAGCTGGACGGGAAAAAGCCCGTGGTGTACTGCGGCGACCTGAACGTGGCCCATCAGGAAATGGACCTGAAAAATCCCAAGACCAACCGCCAAAACCCCGGCTTCTCCGACCAGGAGCGAGCGAAAATGACCCGGCTGCTGGAAAGCGGCTTTGCCGACACCTTCCGCACCCTGCACCCGGAGGAGGTCACCTACTCCTGGTGGAGCTACCGCTTCCACGCACGGGAGAAGAACGCCGGTTGGCGCATCGACTACTTCATCGTGTCCCGGCGGCTGCTGCCCCGTGTGACGGACGCCGCCATCCGCACGGAGGTCTACGGCAGCGACCACTGCCCCGTGGTCCTGCAGCTGGACACCTCCTCCGGGCAGGCGTAAGTGCCGCTCGGCCTCCCGCCTGTCAATGCAGGCAAAAAATAAACAGGATTTCCTGCAAAAAAGTGTCGCAAAATGGTGAAAAATGCCATTTACGGAGGTTTTGGCCGGTGTTATAATCGATTCGTTAAAAAAAGAGCAAATGATACACGCATACAGGAGGTATGTCTTATGTCTTACAGAATTCTGACCATCGATCCCGGCTCCACGTCCACCAAGATCGGCGTGTTTGACGACGAGAAGATGCTGTTTGAGGAGAACCTGCACCACTCTGCCGAGGAGCTGGCCCAGTTCGAAACCATTCCCCAGCATGTCGGGTTTACGTGGTATTTAATCTGGTCGTTGAATAAAGCCAGTACCTGCGGGTTGTGGATTTCGGCAATGACACGCGGCATCAGGATTTCAATTACGTCCTTGCGAATCTGTGCCAGCATTTCCTCGTCAGCCTTCAATTGAGCTTCTTTTGAGTCATTTTCCGGCTGGATAAATTCATCGTGCTGGGTAGATACTACGATGGTATCAATACGTACCGGACGACGGTTGTCATCGTATTCGATAGTTACCTGGCTCTTAGAGTCCGGACGAAGGTAAGTCATCACCTTTTCTTCACGACGGATGTCGGCCAATACCATCAGCAGTTTGTGTGCCAGGTCGAGCGACAGCGGCATGTAGTTTTCAGTTTCGTTGGTAGCATAACCGAACATCATACCTTGGTCGCCTGCTCCCTGATTCATCGGGTCTTCGCGTTCTACTCCACGGTTGATGTCAGGACTCTGTTCGTGAATGGCAGAGAATACACCGCATGAATTACCTTCGAACATGTATTCGCTCTTGGTATAGCCTATCTTATTAATTACTTCGCGTGCTACGCGCTGCAAATCAATATATGCTTTGGTTTTCACTTCTCCTGCCAGTACCACCTGTCCGGTAGTCACCAACGTTTCGCAAGCTACTTTTGAACTGGGGTCATAAGCCAACAGTTTGTCAAGCACAGCGTCGGAAATCTGATCCGCCACTTTATCGGGGTGTCCTTCCGACACCGATTCGGATGTGAATAAATATCCCATGTCTTTAAAATTAAAAAAGGATTAATTAAAAGTTTATCCGTGTACGGACAAGAGTAGATAGTTGTATCAGGGAAGAGTGTTATACTATGTGTTTTAGCATTTTTTTCCGTGGTTGCAAGCTACTCAAATCTTTCCACTTTTATTTTCGGCTGCAAAAATACAGATATAAATTGGAATAATTACAAAGTTATCCCTCTTTTAACATAGCTTTATATAAATTGGGCAAGCCTTTTTCTCATTTCTTCCATCGTCAGTCCCGAAACAGGGTGTACCACCTCACCGGCAATTTCCGCCAGCGGGTCCATGACGAAACTCCGTTCCCCCATCAGCGGATGCGGCAGTGTCAGTTCCGGAGTCTGCATCACCGTATCATCGTACATCAGCAAGTCGATGTCTATCGGCCGGTCACTATACACCCCCTCCACCGACTTGGCCGTTCTGCCCATTTCCTTCTCGATAGCCTGCGTCAGATGCAGTACTTCCAGCGGATCGAGCAGCGTTTCCGAGCATGCCGCCGCATTCAGAAAATCATTATCCGACACAAATCCCCAGGGAGCAGTCCGATAAAAAGAAGATAGGGAAGTCACCTTCCCTATCCTGTCATTTATCAATCGGACGGCAATACGTAAGTTTGCTTCTTTATCGCCCATGTTTGTACCCAGGCCCAAGTAAACTTTTGCCATGGTATCCGTTTATTTATCCAGTATCAGCATTGCATCCCCGTAAGTACCGAAGCGGTAATCCTCTTTCAGCGCAATGTTATAAGCATCCATCACCAGCTCATATCCGCCATAAGAGCAAACCAGCATCAGCATTGTAGACAGCGGCATATGGAAGTTGCTGACCATCGCATTAGCCAGTGAGAAATCGTACGGAGGGAAAATAAACTTGTTTGTCCAACCTTCGAATTCTTTCAGGTGTCCGTCGGTACCCACAGCAGTTTCTATGGCACGCATAACGTCAGTACCTACCGCGCACACCTTATTGCCACGATCCTTTGCCTCGTTTACGATGCGGCAAGCCTCAGCCTCCACAAACATCTGTTCCGAGTCCATCTTATGCTTGGTAAGATCCTCTACATCGATATCACGGAAACCACCCAGTCCGCAGTGCATGGTAATGAAAGAGAAATCGATACCCTTTATTTCCATACGCTTCATCAGCTCACGGCTGAAGTGCAATCCCGCAGCCGGTACCGTTACAGCCCCTTCATTCTTCGCGAAGATTGTCTGGAAGCGTTCCTCATCCTCCGGTTCAGCCGGACGGTGGATAAACGGTGGCAATGGCGGTTCACCAAGCGCATAAAGCGCCTTCTTGAACTCATCGTGCGGTCCGTCGTACAGGAAACGGAGTGTACGTCCGCGTGAAGTCGTATTATCGATTACTTCCGCCACCATCGAGTCATCATCTCCGAAATAAAGCTTGTTTCCGATACGTATCTTACGAGCCGGGTCCACCAGCACATCCCACAGGCGCAGTTCCTCATTCAGCTCACGCAACAAGAACACCTCGATACGTGCTCCGGTCTTTTCTTTATTACCATATAAACGTGCAGGAAATACCTTTGTATCATTAAAGATAAATACGTCCTTGTCATCAAAATAATTCAAGATATCCTTGAATACCACATGTTCAATCTCTCCGGTAGCCTTATGAACCACCATCAGTCGCGACTCATCTCTGTACTTCGCCGGATGCAGTGCGATCTTATCTTCCGGCAACTTAAATTTGAATTGTGACAGTTTCATCTTATTATCCTTTCCTTAATCGTTTGTAATTTCTATATCCTGTTGGTCGAGCCATGCCTCAAAGTCATCCACCTGCATGCAGTCCTCCAGTCTGACATCCCCTACCCGTGTCCGTATCAGTCCGGTAAGGTGCGCTCCGCTGTTCAGCGCTTCACCGATGTCGCGTGCCAGCGCCCGGATATACGTTCCCTTGCTGCATACCACACGAATCTTGATTTCCGGCAGGTTACATTCCAGCAACTCAATTTCATCAATCACCAGCGTCTTCGGTTTCAGTTCCACCTCATCCCCCTTGCGGGCAAGGTCGTATGCACGTTTGCCGTCCACCTTACAAGCCGAAAAAGCCGGCGGAATCTGCTCTATCGTTCCCACGAAGTTCTTCAGCGTATCCTCCACCAGCTGGCGTGTGATATGCTCCGTCGGATACGTAGCATCAATCTCCTTTTCCAGGTCGTACGAGGGAGTTGTAGCCCCCAGTTGCAGCGTAGCGATATACTCCTTGGTGTGATACTGGAACTCCTCGATACGCTTGGTAGCCTTTCCGGTACAGATAATCATGACCCCCGTAGCCAGCGGATCAAGCGTTCCGGCGTGTCCTACCTTTATTTTCTTCACTCCCAGCTTGCGGCTGATATGATACCTCACTTTATTTACAAGCGCGAACGATGTCCATCGCAGCGGCTTGTCAAAATATAACACTTCTCCTTCTTTAAAGTTCATCCGTTTGTGTTTATGACAGCAAGCTTGTAACAATCGTGATGATACCCACGATGGCACAATACACGCCAAACCAGATCAGCTTGCCCTTCTTTACAATATTAATCATCCACTTACATGCGATACATCCCGAAACGAAAGCAGCCAGGAAGCCTACTACCAGCGATGCCGTACTGATGCCCGCACTTACCGCAGAAGCATCCTTTATAATCTTCATTCCATCCAGCAAAGCCTCACCCAGAATCGGCGGTATTACCATCAGGAAAGAAAACTGAGCCAGCGTTTCCTTCTTGTTACCCAGTATCAGACCGGTAGCGATCGTACTTCCCGAGCGCGACAGTCCCGGCATTACCGCACAAGCCTGCGCCAGTCCGATAATAAACGCATCCCTCATGCTGATACGTTCCTTCTGTCTCGGTTTCGCATAATAAGAGAAAGTCAGCAGTACAGCCGTCAGCAGGAGCATACATCCCACAATCAGCAGTCCCGAGCCGAAAATCTCCTCCACATAATCCTTAAAGAACACCCCCACAATGCCGATCGGAACCATTGAAATTATTATATTCAATACATATTTTGTTTCCTCGTTTAGCTGCCATTTAAACAGCCCGCGGAATATCCAGTCTATTTCCTTCCACAAGATAACCAGCGTACTCAGTACTGTTGCCACATGTACCACGATGGTAAAAGTCAGATTCTCCTCCCCCTCTATGCCAAACAGAGCCGATCCAATAGCAAGATGTCCGCTGCTGCTCACAGGCAGATATTCTGTCAGTCCCTGCAGAATACCTAAAATTAAAGCTTCTATCCAGTTCATTCTCTTGAATTATTGTTGTTATTTTGAATACTTTTCGGTTTGCGCAGTATACCGTAAATCATGAAAATAAATCCCAGGAAGCAAACCAGCGGTGCTACCTTGATACGACGTACACTGAAAATATCAGGCTCGAAAGTTATTTCCGTAGAGCCCGGTCCCGTCATCAGCAGGAAACCGATGATAATCACCACCATACCCGCAGCCAGCAGGATGAAGTTCGTTTTATCAAAGGCAAAGTTCTTTTTGTCCATATTGAAAAGAAAAATTGATTGGTTAGTTTCACCTATTATATATAATACAATTCACTCACTTTCATGCGGAGATACTTGTTGATGGAAATAAGTGCGCAGAGCGAAGTAATCAGCACCCCGAAAACAAAAACCGCTCCCATCACTACAACCATCACTCCCGGTGTAACCACCGCCAGCAAGTCCGGTTCATAATGCACCAGCATATACGCCAGTCCTATCAGTACCGCATCCGCCATCGTAGCAGCCAGTATCCCTATCCACATGTTGCGCAGCAAAAACGGTCGCCGGATAAACGACCAGCTGGCCCCCACCAGCTTCATGGTATGAATAAGAAAACGTTTCGAATATACCGCCAGCCGGATGGTATTGTTGATAAGCGCAAACGAAATCAGCGTAAGCAGCGCCGCCAGTCCGAGCAAAACAATACTGATTTTCCGGATATTACTGTTTACCGCATCCAGCAGATCCTGCGGGTAATTGATCTCTATCACCTGCTTGTTCTTCGACTGAATCTCATCCTTTATCCACGCAACGCTGTCAGAATTTGCGTAATCCGCATTCAGCTTCACCTCGATGGAAGCCGTAAACGGATTATGTCCCAGAAACTCCGCCGGATCCGTTCCCATCGCCTCCGTCTGCTCCTTCAGCGCCTGCGCCTTCGATATATACGTCGTCTGCTTTACGTATACCTCCTTGTTCAGCTGTTTCTGAAAGCGGAGAATATCCGTCTCCTTCATATCGTCACTGATCAGAATCGAGAAAGCGATATTCTCACGGACATATACAGAAAGATTGTTGGCAGCCATTACGAAAAAAACGACTATCCCCAACAACAGCAGGACAAGCATCGTGCTGATGCTCGACGTCACGAACTGCATATCAAAGAAAGATCCCGGTTTTCTGCTCATACCCTTACTTTTTTCTGAATACGTAAATCATGGAACTGCTCTGTTCCTTTTTCACCAGCGAAGCAAACCACGCCTCCGTTCCCTTAATCATACCTTTCAGGAAAGGCATACGGCCTCCCTGGTACTTTTCCGAAAGCATGGAAACATAAAACGCGTCAAACGGCATCGGATGCCGTTCGGTCAGAATAAAATCATATTTCGCTCCGAACTGCTGCATGACAGAAGGCGTAAAATGCCACAGATGCCGCGGTACATCATACGCCGCCCACATCTCCCTGTAATGCTGTGCATCGAACGAAACCGGATTAGGTACAGCTACTACCAGCACACCACGCTCCTTCAGCATGTCGGCAAGCCGTTTCCAGGTACCGTTTATATCCTGCAAATGCTCCATGACATGCCACAGCGTAATCACATCGAAGCTCCCTTTGCTGTAAGTCGCCAGCGCTTCCGGAGCCTCCACCATCAGCTCGAAATGCTCCTTGGCAAACGCCCGTGCCTGCGGGCTCTTCTCGATGGCAGAAACCTTCCATCCCCGTTTCTGCATGAAATGGCTGAAATACCCTGTACCCGTACCGATATCCAGCAAGCTGCCGTTTCGGGTACCGCAGATCCGCTCTATCAGCGAAGCCTTGCGTCCCAGCATAAATCCCCGTACATAGTGATACAGACGGTTGGCAAGTCCCTTACGCGTATCCGTGTGCGAGATATAATCCGGCGATTCATAATACCTGCCTATCTCACTTTCGTCGGGCACATGCTGCGTAAACAAAAAACCACACGCCTTACAGCGGTAAATCGTAAATTTTTCACCGGTGGCATAATGGTCCGTACAAGTCATGACTTCCTCAAAATGCGTTTTCCCGCAGAGAGGACATGTATCTATATTGAGTATATTCACTTTATTCCCTAATTTGCTGCAAAATAACAAATAAATCGGGTATGGAGGGTGTTTTGTTAAGGTTCTTTAAGGGTATAATTCGCGTGAAAGAAAAATTGTAGGGAAATTTATAATCAAAATACTACAAATTAAGCGATGCAGGTTATCTGGGAAACTTCTGTCCGGATAACCTGCATTCGTTTATGATAGGATTAAAGCTTATTCAACAAAAGAAATGCTTTTCCATTTATGGTCTTTCCATTCTTCTTCTTGCCAAAACTCATCCCATGTTTCTCCTTTTTTATTGATATTCAGGGTAAGGTCGACATTTTTTGTGATGGTATCGGCTGGTCCGAATGTTGTATTTTGTACTGAAATGCTTCCTTCGGCGGTCAGCTTGATTGTATTTAAGGCTGTACATTCTGTAAATACATCATCACCTAGAGCGGTTGCCTGAGGCAGGTTGACGCTGGTCAGTGCGGTACAGTTATAGAAGGCTTTGATTCCGACAGTTGTTGCCTGCGGAAGCTCTATTTCTTTCAGTGACTTACAGTTGCTGAATGCATCATCTCCGATGGTAGTTGCTTTAGGCAAGTATACTTTTTCCAGCTGTGAACAGTCGCCAAATGTATTTATTCCTGTACGGGAACCACCTTGTGAAACCAGTGTCGCGTTTCCGATTGTCGTTGCTTCCGGCAAGTTGACTTCTGTCAGTTTGGAACAAAGCCAGAATACACTACCCTCAAGGGTTTGCAATTTGGGGAAGTCTGCAACTTGCAGGGCTGTTGACATAAAGGCATTGGTACCAAGGTAGGTAACTTCAGGCATACTTACTTCTGCCAGTTTGGTGCAGCTTTGGAAAGCGAAACTGTTTACTCTGACTACGCCCGGAGCGGTGATTTTGGTCAGGTTGGTGCATTTATAGAAAGCATAATCTTGCAGTTGCTGTATTTCCTGAGGCAGGATGACTTCCTGTAATCCGGAGAAATCGGAACTGCCTGTATGTCTGAAGCTTTCTGCCGGCAGCTCAGGAAGGCCATCTGCATCCCGGTCTTGCCATCCGGTTACTCCCGATAAGTCGAGTAATTCGATTTGGATGCCGCTGAAAGGATTTTCATCATATAGTCCCAGTGCTTCGGAATCTCCTGTGAGTATAAAACGGGTTACACCTGCCTGAGCCGCTTCACTGATGGCTTGTGATACTTGTGCAGCGCTGGCTCCGTCGAGATGGAATGTAGCTTGGTTACCCTCGATATCTACAATAGAGATACTGACTGTGATTGTACAAGTAGCTGTTTTTTCTCCGGCTGTAGCTGTGATGGTAGCTGTCCCCTCGCCTATGGCTGTTACAATTCCTTCGGGTGATACTGTGGCTACTGCTTCGTCGGAAGATGTCCATGTGGCCTCTCCTGCCCCTTCTGGAAGGACTGTAGCGGTGAGCTGTATGGTTTCTCCCTTGCTGGTTAAGGTTGCTGTAGCAGGCGATATTTCTACCGACTGTACTTCTTGGGTAACAGTCACCTCACATGTTCCGCTTTTTCCGCTTACTGTGGCTGTAACGGTGGCCGTTCCTTTGCTTATACCGGTTACAGTTCCATCGGATGATACCGTAGCTATTGCTTCATCGGATGAAGTCCATGTAATATCTCCTGCCGTAGCATTTTCCGGTGATATTTTGGCTGTCAGCTGCTTTGTTTCTCCACATTCCAGACTGATGCTTTCGGGTGAAACGCTTACGCCTGTTATTGTTACAGGTTCGTCTACCGGTTCATTGTCATCGCTTGAGCAAGCTGGTAATATACACGTCAGCAAGCACAATAAATATAAGAATCTTACTTTCATGATATGGATTGTTTGAGGTTCGTTTATCTTACAAAGAAACGGTATTCCGGGAGAATTCTTTGTCACTGAAAACAGTGATTTTTTGTTTGTGGCGTAAAATAAAAAAGCTTCCGGAGGTCAAATGAATGACTTTCCGGAAGCTTTCCTGTTGATTTATTTATCCTGAGGATAATTATTTTTTGTAGTTTTTCAATCCTGTCTGGAGGAAGTCTACATATTTAGCAATGTCTTCGTCGTAAGAATATGACTTGTTCAGAGGCATACCTTCGTTGTCGAGCAATACATAGAATGGCTGTGCATTGGCTCCGAACTTAGAACGTTGCAGGTAGCTCCACTTGTCACCTATTGTACGAAGAGTACGTTCTGTTCCGTTTTCTGTAACCTTTATCGGTTCTGGAAGCTTGGTCTTTTCGTCTACATACAGCGTGATAAGTACGTAGTCGTCGTTCAGCATCTGACTTACTTTCGGATCAGTCCATACAGCAAGTTCCATCTTACGGCAGTTTACGCAACCATATCCGGTGAAGTCTATCATGACCGGTTTGTTGTTCTGGCGAGCGTATTCCATACCGGCATCGAAGTCGGTAAACTTGGCGTGTACTTCATTCTTGTATAAGTTGAAATCCTGAGTCTGCATAGGAGGTGCAAATGCGCTGACAGCTTTCAGAGGAGCTCCCCAAAGTCCCGGAATCATATATACGGCAAATGCCAGTGAGATGAGTGCCAGGAAGAAACGTCCTACTCCTACCTTATTGTTGTCGTCGTCGTGAGGGAATTTGATCTTACCCAGCAGGTACATACCCAGCAGAGCAAAGATAACGATCCAAAGTGCAAGGAATGTTTCACGGTCGAGCAGTCTCCAGCCGTAAGCAAGGTCGGCTACCGACAGGAATTTCAAGGCAAATGCCAGTTCCAGGAATCCCAGTACCACCTTGATAACGTTCATCCAACCTCCGGATTTCGGCATTGATTTCAGCCATGACGGGAACATAGCGAACAGTGTGAAAGGTAAAGCCAGTGCAATGGCAAATCCTAACATACCGATAGCCGGCGCTACAACACTACCGGTAGTAGAAACTTCTACCAGCAGGAAGCCGATGATAGGACCTGTACAAGAGAATGATACCAATGACAAAGTGAATGCCATCAGGAAGATACTCAGCAGACCGGTTGTTGCTTCAGCCTTGCTGTCGACAGCGTTGCTCCACTTAGATGGCAGAGTGATCTCGAATGCTCCAAAGAAAGAAGCCGCAAAGATAACCAGCATCAGGAAGAACAGGATATTGAAGATGGCATTGGTAGACAATGCATTCAGTGCACTAGCTCCGAATATCAGTGTAATAGCTAGTCCCAGCGCTACATAGATCACAACGATAGATGCACCATAGGTCCATGCGTCACGAATACCTTTCTTTTTGTCCTTAGTGCGTTTCAGGAAGAAGCTGACAGTCATCGGAATAATTGGCCATACACAAGGTGTGAACAGGGCTAGAATACCTCCGACCAGACCGGTGAAGAAGATGTAAATCCAGGAATGTGATTCCTGTTCTTCAGTGCTTCCGTAATTGGATAGCTCTTTGATAACCGGTTTCCAGTAATCGGTAGCTTCCTGCAATGTCTGAGGGGCAGTTGTTACGGCTGCTGTAGAATCTACTGTTTCTGTTGATTCGGCAGGTGCAGCTGCTTCTTCTGTTTTAGCTGGTGCAGCTGTTGCCGAAGCAGCTGCGGCTACAGTACCTTTATAAGAAAAATCAACGCTGGTAGGTGGCAGACAGTTCTGGTCGTTGCATGCACCAAATTCCAGGTATCCGGTAATCAGATAGTCACCTCCAGTGAGCTTAACTTTCTGTGAGAACTTAGCTGTACCTTCGAAGAATTTTACTTCCATTTCGAAGATAGGGTCCATCTGTTTGATTTCTT
>ENA-OOZA01001696-OOZA01001696.1-human-gut-metagenome-genome-assembly--contig:-NODE-1696-length-11070-cov-2.762960_pt1 | contig 11070 bp, 9 predicted proteins | sample MGYA00241703_ERZ501378 | MGnify/ENA primary metagenome ERZ501378 (study PRJEB25962, sample SAMEA2042916) | human gut metagenome | biome: human gut; feature: human-associated habitat; material: faeces...
ATCATCAAAACGGAAATGGAAATCTCCGCCATATTCCTGAGCCAGTCCATAGTTTAATAAGATAGATTTTGCGTGTCCGATATGAAGATATCCGTTTGGTTCTGGTGGAAATCTTGTAACTACCTTCTTGCAATGCCCTTCTTCTATATCTTTTTCTATGATCTGTTCGATAAAATTCTTAGAAATCGTTTCTTCCATGTCTTCCTCCATATAGTTTTTTCTATTCTGATTATAATGTATCTTCTATACACTTGCAATCATATAATTTCTGTATCATATTGAACTACAGATGATCCTTCTATATAAGATCTAATGCCTCCATGACATTTGAAACTCCTACAAGTCTCATGTCTGTCTGGACCTTGATCTGATCTACATTCGCCTGAGGCAGAATGCATCGTTTAAATCCTAGTTTCTGTGCTTCTTTGATCCTTGCTTCTCCACCTGATACGGCTCTTACTTCTCCTACCAGACCAACTTCTCCAAAAATGATCGTATCTTCTAAGATCGGCCGGTTCTTATAACTCGATGCGATTGCCATAATGATACCAAGATCGATCGCTGGTTCGCCAAGTTTCATGCCTCCAGCCAGATTCACATACGCATCACAACCGCCAAGCTGCAGTCCAACTCTCTTCTCAAGTACTGCCATCAGAAGATTCACCCTGTTATAATCAATTCCAACAGCCGTTCTTCTTGGCATCTGAAAGCTTGTTGGTGATACCAATGCCTGAATCTCGATCAGAATCGGTCTTGTCCCTTCCATGGAACATACAACAACGGATCCTGACGCATCAAGGGGTCTTCCATTGAGCATCGTCTTTGACGGATTCTCCACTTCTACAAGTCCATTGTTACACATCTCAAACACACCGATCTCGTTCGTGGATCCAAAACGGTTTTTGACACCTCTTAAGATTCTGTATGCCGCTTCTCTTTCCCCTTCAAAATAAAGGACCGTATCTACCATATGCTCAAGTGTTCTTGGTCCTGCAACCACTCCTTCTTTGGTCACATGTCCTACGATAAAAACTGCGATATTATTCTCTTTCGCAACTCTCATCATCGCTGCAGTTACTTCTCTTACCTGAGACACACTGCCTGCTGCCGAGGAAAGATCCTCGCTATACATTGTCTGAATCGAATCAATCACCGCAAATTCTGGTTTCGTCTTTAAGATCGCATTCGTGATCGCATCAAGATCTGTCTCACAATACAGAAGCATCTCTTCTTCAAATGTTCCGATTCTCTCTGCTCTCATCTTGATCTGATGCATAGATTCTTCCCCAGAAATATACAAAACCTTACGTTTGCTATTCGCAAGATTCCTGCATACCTGTAATAATAACGTGGATTTCCCAATTCCCGGATCTCCTCCGACCAACGATAGGGAACCTTTGACGATCCCGCCGCCTAACACACGGTCCAGTTCATGAATCCCTGTTGGAATCCGCTCTTCATTCTCTACTGTTACCTCGGATATATTCATAGGAGAGGCAGAAGTCTTTAAAGACCTCGCCCCTCCTTTTTTCGTTTCTGTAACTTTCTCTTCTGTAAAAGTATTCCACTGCTTACAGGCAGGACACTGCCCCATCCACTTGGAAGACTCATGACCACACTGGCTGCAAAAATAAACTGTCTTTTGTTTTGCCATTGGTGCTCCTTTATGTTACTACTGTTTCTTTACACGAACAGCTGCTGCTGTTCCCTCGCTTAACTCAACACTCAGAGTTAGTTTTCCTCCAAGATTTGCTTTCATCATTCCTACATTCGTATTATCAATAAAAACTTTATATTCCTGTCCAGCTTCTACTTCTAAAGTAACCTGGACATCAGATGAAGATTCAATCTCAAATGCAACTCCATCTGTTGTTGCAACAAAGTTATGTACTGCTGAACCTGGAACTGATTCAAAGATCAGCTGTCCGTTCTTGTCCAGTTTTGTCATTGTCTTGAAAGTCTTGATCTTATAGATATCTCCTTCAAACTGGATATCTCCTTTCTTCGCTTTCTGTGCTAATGTATAGTCACCAAAGCTAAGTGTTCCATTGTCTTCGCTGCGGAATAATTCAGTTACCACTGCCATTGTCTTTTCCTCCTAATATATGTTTCGGTCGTCGTATGTATATTATAATATATTTCAGTATTATTTACTAGTTTTCCTTTACCGAAAAAGTAAGTTTTTTATCTTTTTTACCAATCGTCATCGTCTGTCCATTCGTAAGGGTTCCTTCTAAGATCTTATCTGCCAGTACATCTTCAATCTCATTCTGGATGATCCTTCTTAATGGTCTTGCCCCATAATTCTCATCATATCCCTTATCTGCTAACAGATCCATCGCACCAGATGTGATCTTTAATGTGATCTGATGTTCGCTTAATAAACGGGCTCTCAATTCATCCATAAATAATTTTGCGATCTTCTTAACTTCTTCCTTTGTAAGGACGGCAAATACGATCGTCTCATCAATTCGATTTAAAAACTCTGGGCGAAAGATCTGTTTCACTTCTTCCATAACACCCTTTTTCATACGTTCATGAGTCTTGGCTTTATCTGTATCATCCATAGAAAATCCTAAATGTTTTGGTGCAATGATACGGTTTGCACCTGCATTGGAAGTCATAATGATAACAGTATTCTTAAAGTCGACTTTTCTTCCATTGGAATCTGTAATATGTCCGTCATCTAATACCTGAAGCAGAATATTAAATACATCAGGATGAGCTTTTTCGATCTCATCAAAAAGAAGGACAGAGTAAGGATGTCTTCGAATCTGTTCACTCAGCTGTCCGCCTTCTCCAAATCCAACATATCCTGGAGGAGATCCGATGATCTTTGATACACTGTGCTTCTCCATATATTCGGACATATCTACCCGGATCATATCCTCTTCATTGCCAAAGAGTGCTTCTGCAAGAGCTTTGGAAAGCTCTGTCTTTCCGACACCTGTAGGACCAAGGAATAAGAATGAACCAATCGGACGTGCCGGATCTTTCAATCCCACTCTTCCTCGTTTTACCGCTTTGGAAAGTGCCTGGATTGCCTCTTCCTGACCAATCACACGCTTCTCCAGTGTTTTATCCAGCTTTTTCAGGCGTTCGCTCTCAGATTCATTCAGTCTTGTTACCGGGATTCGTGTCCACATGGAAATTACATCCGCAACATCTTCTTCAGTTACCGGAACTTTTTTCTTTTCATTCTTTTTATTGAAACGCTTTTTCGCCTGCTCTAATTTCTTTTCTGCTTCCTTCTGTTCTCTATGGAGCTCCGATGCTTTTTCAATATCTCCTGCTTTCAGCGCCACTTCTTTTTCCTGCTCCAGCTTTCCACAGCGGATTTCTGTCCCAACAATATTCTCCGGCACTTTAAATCCACGAAGTTTTACTTTTGAACAGCTTTCATCCAACACATCAATTGCCTTATCCGGAAGGAAACGGTCATTGATATAACGGCATGACATATGTACTGCCGCTTTCAATGCATCCTCTTCGATCTCTACATCATGATGAGCCTCATATTTTTCTTTCAGACCTTCCAGGATCCGGATACACTCGTCTTCTGTCGGTTCTTCAACCGTAACCGGCTGGAATCTTCTTTCCAGAGCTGCATCCTTCTCAATATACTTGCGGTATTCCGTAAGAGTTGTTGCACCGATCAGCTGCATCTCCCCTCTTGCCAGAGATGGTTTCAGAATATTGGATGCATCAATCGCGCCCTCTGCACCACCGGCACCGATAATGGTATGAAGTTCATCTAAGAAAAGGATAATATTACCCGCCGTCTTTACCTCACGGATCAGTTTTTTCATGCGCTCTTCAAATTCACCACGATACTTGGAGCCTGCAATCATCCCCGGAAGATCCAGCACCATGATCCGCTTATCTTTCATGCTTTCCGGAACAATTCCTTCCGCGATCTGTCTTGCAAGTCCTTCCACGATTGCTGTCTTACCGACTCCAGGCTCTCCCACAAGGCACGGATTATTCTTGGTCCGTCTGCTCAGGATCTCCATGACACGTGCAATTTCTTTTTCACGTCCAATAACCGGATCCAGCTTTCCTTCTCTTGCTTCCTGTGTCAGATCCGTACTGTACTGGTCTATAATTCCGCCAACAGTTTCCCCATCCTTCTGATTTTCCATATACTCTTTCGGATCAATTCCCGCCGCAAGCAGAAGATCCTGAAAAAGTTTTTGAATATTTACATTCAGGGTCATCAACATACGGGTAGCCACACAATCTCCATCTTTAAGCATTGTAAGCAGAAGATGTTCGGTTCCGACTTTTTCAGATGCAAGCTGCACTGCCTCATTCTGGCTTTCTTCCAGAATATATCGAAGTCTCGGACTGTACTCCAGATGCTTTCTTTCCTTCTTAGCTGCCTCAGGAGCAGATACAAGGATATCCATTGCTTTTTCCATCTGTTCTTCATCGACTTTATTCTTATCAAGCACCTGCCCTGCAACTCCGGTAAAAACCCTCTTAAGCCCGAAAAGAAGATGTTCTGTCCCAACATATGGATGCTTCAGTTCGGCTGCAATCTTCCGTGCCATATTCAGCGCTTCCTGCGCCTGCCTTGTATATTGCTTTTCTGCCATATAATTTTAGTCTCCTTTTTTCAATCTATCTTTGTTCATAATCTGCATAGATCTCGTCTACCAGTTCATGAACTTCTTCTTTCGTAATGTTTTTGCAACTTCCTTTTGCCAGAAGTACCCGAAGCTGCTCTTTCAGATCCTGCAAAGCTTCCAGCTTATCTTCATCAATACAGATCACCGCACCTCTTCGTCTGTCAAGCTGAAGAAAACCTTCCTGCCGCAGGACATTGTATGCCTTATTCACTGTATGCATATTGATTCCGATATTATCTGCCAGCTGTCTCACAGACGGCAAAGTATCTCCTTCATGAATCGTCGAAGTGGCAATTCCCATAATGATCTGATTCCTGAGCTGTATATAAATCGCCTCATCACTGTTAAAATCAATTTCAATCAGCATAAAACGCACTCCTTTTTTCTATTGTACCGGCATCGCCATTGTTATATTTATGTTAGCACAGACGACACTTTTTGTAAAGGAAACAGTATGTAAAAAAGCACTACCTCTTCTTACTCACACTTTTTTGTGCTTTCCGTTTCAGAAGTAATGCTTTTCATTTCTTATTTCCGATTTCTTTCTCTCACGTTCAAACCTCTTCAACCTAAAATATTCTTCAGATCCTCATCTACTGTACTGATCGGGGTAATCTGATACTCTTGTACCAGGTAATTCAGAACATTCGGTGACACAAACGCCGGAAGCGTCGGACCCAGATAAATATTTTTGATTCCGAGCGCCAGAAGTGTCAGCAGAATCGCAACCGCTTTCTGTTCATACCATGACAGGATCATAGACAGTGGAAGTTCATTTACCTCACACTCAAACGCTTCTGCAAGAGCAATTGCAACTTTAATCGCACTGTACGCATCATTACACTGTCCCATATCCAAAATTCTTGGAATCCCCTCAATTTCTCCGAGCCTCAGATCATTCAATCTGTATTTTCCACATGCCAGCGTCAGGATGATCGTATCCATCGGTGTCTTTTTCGCAAATTCCGTATAGTAGCTCCGGCCTGGCGCTGCGCCATCACAGCCTCCGATCAGAAAGAAATGCCTGATTTTCCCCTGCTTTACCAAATCCACGATCTTTCCTGCATTTTCCAGAACTGCGTTGTGTGCAAATCCGGTCATCACGGTTGTTCCTCCATTAATCCCTGTCATCGGATGATCTTCCGGATATCCACCACATTCCAATGCTTTTGCAATAACCGGCGTAAAATCTTTGTCCGCACCAATATGAACCATCTCCGGATAAGACACCACCGAAGTTGTAAACACCCGGTCTGCATAGCTCTGTCTGACCGGCATCAGACAATTTGTCGTAAATAAAATTGGCGCAGGAATATTATGGAACTCAAATTGCTGACTCTGCCAGGCCGTTCCGAAATTGCCTTTCAAATGCGGATATTCCTTTAATTTTGGATATCCGTGTGCCGGAAGCATTTCACTGTGCGTATAAATATTGATTCCTTTATCTTTGGTCTGCTCCAGAAGCAGCTTCATATCATGCAGATCATGACCACTGACTACAATAAACGGTCCCTTTTCTATCGTAAGTGGAACTTCCGTCGGAATTGGATCTCCATAGCTTTCCGTGTTTGCTTTATCCAGAAGTTCCATGCAGCGCAGGTTGATTTTACCTGTTTCTATGACTACCGGAAGCAGTTCTTCCATCCCTTTTTCTTCTCCCAGAATCCTCATTCCCTTATAAAAGAAATTCATAATCTCCGCATCCACATATCCCAGTGCCCATGCATGATAAGCATATGCCGCAGTCCCTCGTAAGCCAAACAAGATCAATGACTTTAACGAACGGATATCTTCCGATGCCTCCCAGATCTTCTGTACATTATAAGCATCTTTTCCTGGTTTTCTGTTTTCTGCTTCTTCTCTGATCTCATCTGACAGTTTTTTCACTGTATCACTGTTGAAATTTACATTTGTAATCGTGGTAAACAGACCTTTTAACATCAGTTCATCCGAAGATCTGCTTCTTTCATTTTCTGTAACTGCCCTTGCCAGCCGGATCAGTTCACCAGTCAGTTCATCTTGAAGATTTGCTGTATCCGACTTTTTCCCACATACACCTGTATGTCCTTCGCAGCCCGTGTTATGAGCGGTCTGCTGGCATTGAAAACAAAACATTTCCTCCATTTCTTTTTCCTCCATGTTTTTTTATTAGCATGTCAAAATATAGAAAATCTATACCGGAAGAACATTTTTCTTTATTATTCAAATAATATTTTTCAAACATCCAGACTATGGTTCGCAAACTAAAAAAGGATAGCCCCACAGACTTTCATCTGCAAGCTATCCTTTTCTGCACGATTCTATTTCAGATTTTTTATTCTACGATGAGTCCTTCTTTTTCAATCACATCGATTACCTGAGTCACATACTTTTCGCAAAGCTCGTCCGTCGCCGCTTCAACCATGACACGGATTACCGGTTCCGTTCCACTTTCACGGACAAGGATTCTTCCGTCATCTCCAAGTGCTTCTGCAACTGCATCGACTGCTTTGACCACTTCCGGATTCTCCCTTGCTGTCTTCTTATCTGCCACACGCACATTTTTCAGAAGCTGTGGATAGATCTTCACTTCTTCTGTCAGCTGTCCGAGGGACTGTTTGGTCTCCATGATAACTTCCATCAGCATCAGAGAAGTCAGAATACCATCTCCTGTCGTTGCATGCTTACTGAAAATAATATGTCCGGACTGTTCACCGCCCAGCATGAATCCATTCTTGACCATGTTCTCATAGACATATTTGTCGCCGACCTGTGTCTTTTCGTACTTCATGCCAATCTTGTCGCATGCTTTATAAAGTCCAAGATTCGACATGATAGTAGTAACGATGGTATCGTCTTTTAACTGACCATGTTCTTTCATATATTTGCCACACACATAAAGGATCAGATCCCCGTCAACAACATTTCCATTCTCATCAACAGCGATGCAGCGGTCCGCATCTCCATCGTATGCAAATCCGACATCCAGACCATTTTCTTTTACATATTCCTGGAGCACGTTAATATGTGTAGAACCACAATTTGTGTTGATATTGGTTCCATCCGGCTCATTATTGATCACATAAGTTTTTGCTCCAAGTGCATCAAATACGCTTTTGGCAATACTTGATGAACTTCCGTTGGAACAATCCAGTCCGACTTTCACCTCTTTAAAAGAACGGGTTGCCAGACTGATCAAATGTCCGATATAACGGTTTCTTCCTGCTGCATAATCTACGGTTCTTCCGATCGCCTCTTTTTTAGCAAGCGGAATTTCTCCGGATTCCCCATCAATATAAGCTTCCACTTTGGCTTCTACTTCTGCTTCCAGCTTCTGACCTTTACTGTTGATCACTTTGATTCCATTATCATAGTACGGGTTATGGCTTGCAGAAATCATGATTCCGCAGTCAAAATCTTCGGTTCTTACCACGTAAGACACGCTTGGAGTTGTCGTCACATGAAGAAGATATGCATCTGCTCCTGACGCAGTAAGTCCTGCCGCCAGTGCATATTCAAACATATAGCTGCTTCTTCTGGTATCTTTACCGATCACGATTCTTGCCTTGTGTTCCTGTCCGTAATACCAGCCAAGATAACGTCCTACCTTAAACGCATGCTCTACCGTCAGTACTACATTGGCTTCTCCACGGAATCCATCTGTTCCGAAATATTTACCCATAATTATTATCTCTCCTCCGGCTTAAAGCCTTTCTTTATTCTGCAAATCTTGCTGTCTGTTCCCGGATCAACTGCTGATCTTCAAAATAGTTGATCTTCATCGCATCTTTTACTTCTTTTAAAGTCTGTGCTGCCACTTTTTCAGCTTCAATACTTCCTTTATGAAGGATCTCGTAGATCTCCGGAATCTTCTTCTCCAGTTCTTTTCTTCTTGCACGGATCGGTGCAAGCTCTTCCTGCATAACCGCATTCAGGAACTTCTTAACCTTAACGTCACCAAGTCCACCACGTCTGTAATGATCCTTCAATTCATCCAGATTCTTATAATCCGGCAGATATTTTTCAAAATGTTCATCTGTACAGAATGCATCCAGATAAGTGAAAACGGAATTCCCTTCTACCTGTCCCGGATCAGATACCTTCAAATGATTCGGATCTGTATACATTCCCATGATCTTCTGTCTTACTTCTTCCTCGGAATCAGACAGATAAATACAGTTACCAAGGGATTTACTCATCTTTGCTTTTCCATCCGTTCCAGGAAGACGGCAACAGCTTTCGTTCTCCGGAATCAGCGCTTTCGGCATAACCAATGCTTCTCCATATACACTGTTGAATTTGTGTACGATCTCACGGCACTGTTCGATCATCGGAAGCTGATCCTCACCTACCGGTACAGTCGTTGCCTTAAACGCTGTGATATCTGCTGCCTGGCTGATCGGATAAGTAAAGAATCCTACCGGAATACTTGCTTCAAAATTACGCATCTGGATCTCCGATTTAACCGTTGGGTTTCTCTGAAGACGGGATACCGTAACCAGATTCATATAATAAAAAGAAAGTTCTGTCAGTTCCGGTACCTGTGACTGGATGAAAATCGTGGATTTCTCCGGATCCAGTCCGCATGACAGATAATCCAGTGCAACCTCAATAATATTCTGACGTACCTTTTCCGGGTTATCTGCATTATCAGTCAGTGCCTGTGCATCTGCGATCATGATAAAGATCTTGTCATATTCTCCGGAATTCTGCAGTTCTACTCTTCGCTTTAAGGATCCAACATAATGTCCGACATGAAGCCGTCCGGTTGGTCTGTCACCTGTTAAAATAATTTTCTCCATTGTTTTTATGTTCCTCTCTGTCGTATTATTCCTGTCTTTTCTTTATTCTTCTTTGTCCGTATCCTCAGCCGGAAGCTCAGATGTACAGTATGCACATCTGGTTGCCGCGATCGGGATTTCTGACATGCAGTACGGGCAGATCTTCGTAGCCGGTGCTGCCGGTGCTTCTTCCTCCTTCTTAAGCAGCTTTTCTGTTCTTGAAGCAAGATTGTTCATCACTTTTACAAAACAAAAAATAACAAGTGCCATCAGAAGAAAGTTGATCACCGCTGTAATAAAATTGCCATATTTGATCGTGTCATTCTCACCAGATCCGATCCGGATCACCCAGTTGGAAAAATTGACCCCACCAGTCAGAAGACTGATCACCGGCATGATCATATCATTTACAAGAGAATTCACAATCGACTGGAATGCACCACCAATAATAACGCCGACTGCAAGATCCATTACATTTCCCCTTGCAATAAACTCTTTGAATTCTGCAATAAATCCTTTTTTAGCCATCTCAAATCCACTTCTTTCGTTCCTTTTAGGCTTCTGCGGCATATAAGGATATTGTACTACATTCCAAACAGGATTTCCACTATAATTCCACACACTACACTGATTCCGTAAAGTGTTGTGACGATCATCACATTCTTCTTCCAACTATGGTTCGTCTTAAAAAGTACGATCAGTCCGATTCCGGCACATGACAAAAGTCCGGCAAACATACTGCCGACATTTAAGACTCCCTCAAGATAAAATTTCGTAATTGTAATAGAAGCTGCGCAGTTCGGAATCAGACCGACAAGACCAGCCAGAAAAATTCCGGCAATTGGATAATGCGTCACCACGTTCATGACCTCTTCCATTCCAATCCACTCCACAACTGCATTTAACGCAAAAGAAATTACATATATAAATACCAGAATCTGTACCGAATGGATGAGTGCTGATTTTACAATGCTTCCTTCTTCACAGTGACAGTGGTCATGCTCACAGATATCATGAATGTGCAGCCCTCTCTGGTATCCTTTGCCTAGCACCCGCACTCCGATATCAACCAGAATCCCTGCAACAATACCAACGATAATCTTTCCGATTAAAATTGCCATGATCTTACGGACATCCGCCTGCTCTGAGATCAGAATCGGAAGCATCTCATCTGATGTAGACAGAAAAACAGCGATCATCGTTCCAACTGTGATGACTCCGCCGGAATACAGATTTGCTGCTGCTGCCGAAAATCCGCACTGCGGAACAACGCCCAGTATCCCACCGATCACAGGTCCTTTTTTCCCTGCTCCAAGAAGCATCCGCACCGTCTTCTGACCGGCTTTATTCTCCAGATATTCCATCGCAAGGTATGTCAGAAAAAGGAAAGGTATCAGTTTCACAGTGTCAATTGTTGTATCTTTTAGTATATCTATAAACAGTTCCATCTTGTATCTCCCTTCTTGGTTTCACTATTCTAATCCGTTTTGTCATTTTACACTGTCGCTGACAAAAAAGCAAGTAGAATAAATTAGTGTGGCAAAGCAACAGAAATAAATGGGATAAATTCAAGTTGTGCAAACCATTCCGATGAACCTCTTAGGGCGAAAATCGTGTTCAGCAGAGGCTTCCACGATTTTTGAGTTTCATCTCCATTGCACAAAAGACGAATAGACGCA
>ENA-OOZA01001709-OOZA01001709.1-human-gut-metagenome-genome-assembly--contig:-NODE-1709-length-11036-cov-4.085511_pt1 | contig 11036 bp, 12 predicted proteins | sample MGYA00241703_ERZ501378 | MGnify/ENA primary metagenome ERZ501378 (study PRJEB25962, sample SAMEA2042916) | human gut metagenome | biome: human gut; feature: human-associated habitat; material: faeces...
ACTGATACGCTTGCTATTGCTCAACGCACTCTCTGTATCAATGGCTTCTATCTTCTCATCTGCTCCATCTTTACGCTTGATGGTATTTACGTAATCAATACGGAACGGCAACACGTTCTCGTCGTTGATGGCATCCACAATCGTATATGTATGCAGCTTATCACCGAATAACTGCGGTGTCGTCGCAAATTTCGGATTCGCACTTTTACTTGCGTTTTCTGCAAAAATCGGTGTGCCTGTAAATCCAAAAAGATAATAATGCTTGAAAAACTTTGTAATCTTCTGATGCATTTCTCCAAACTGGGAACGATGACACTCATCAAAGATAATGACTATCTTTTTGTTTGCCACTTTATGACCTGCATTTCTCGATACGAAATTCGTCAGCTTCTGAATGGTCGTAATAATAATCCTGTACTCATGTGGATTGCCATTCTTATCTTTATCAGACAACTGTCTTTCCAGAACATTCGTTGATGTATTACCATCCGCTGACCCTTTCTCAAAACGGTCATATTCTTTCATCGTCTGATAATCAAGGTCTTTTCTGTCTACGACAAAAAGGACTTTATCAATATACGGCAATGCAGATGCAAGCTGTGCTGTCTTAAACGATGTCAGTGTCTTTCCTGAACCTGTTGTATGCCAGATATATCCGCCAGCTTTGACGCTGCCATCATATTTGTAGTTCGTTGCCAGATTAATCCTCTGTAAAATACGCTCCGTTGCCACAATCTGATACGGTCGCATGACAAGCAACAGGTCTTCGGTTGTAAATACGCAATACTTTGTCAGAATATTAAGAATCGTATGCCTTGCTAAAAACGTATGCGTAAAGTCAATCAAATCCATGATTGGCTTATTATTTGCAGCAGCCCAATAGGATGTAAACTCAAAGCTATTACTTGTCTTCTTACTGGAACCACGTGCCGTAGCTTCTTTAATACGACTCTCACGGGTCGTATTGCTGTAATATTTCGTGTGAGTACCGTTGCTGATAACGAAAATCTGCACATACTCATACAGCCCGGATGCCGCCCAGAAACTATCCCTCTGATAGCGGTCTATCTGATTAAAGGCTTCTCTGATTGCCACGCCACGACGCTTTAATTCACTATGTACCATCGGAAATCCATTGACTAAAATCGTCACATCGTAACGGTTGTTATAGTTTCCAACATCATTTACATACTGGTTAATCACCTGTAAATAGTTATTATGAATCTGCTTCTTATCAATCAGCGTAATGTTCTTTGATGTACCATCATCTCGCTTACCTGCACATTATCCTGCTGTATCATGCGCGTTTTTTCAACGATTCCATCATTCGGATTTGCCAAGACATTATGGAAAAACCCATCCCATTCGTTATCCGTAAACGTAATAGCATTCAGCTTTTCCAGCTGATGTCTAAGATTTGAAATTAAATCTGACTCCTGATGAATCTGTAAATATTCATAGCCCTGTCGCTGCAACAGGGCAATAAATTCATCTTCCAAGTCGGCTTCTGACTGATACTGGTCAGACTTTGACGCAGACGGAATATATTCTGATACTACAGTCGCATCATCAGATGAAGCCAGAATGTTGTATGTAGATTTTGTTGTATCTACCGCCATTCGGCATCACTCCTTTCTTTTGAAGGTCAATAACTGGTCTCTGTAATAAGCGTACTGCTTTTTACGAGACTCTAATTCGGTGTTAAGAGTTGAAATCATGTCTCTTGTATAGGTATCGTATTTATCTAAAATTTTGACAATACGCTCCTGCTCTGTAAGGGATGGAATGGGGATTTCTCGATTTTTTAACATAGGAACTGTCAATTGTGGAATACCACCTTCAGGAACAGGAAACTCCATTATATCAATAAAATATTTCAGGAACGAAACATTCAATTCATCATAATCATTAGGTAACACACAGATTAATCTTACAATTGGATAAAACGGTTCCATTCTTAAAGCAGCCCAACCAATAGTTCCTCTAGCTGCAACTGTCACACATGGACTCGATATTTTATATTCATCTGTATATCCATATAAAGCATTATCTCCAATGCCGTTGCTGTAAATTGGATATTTATATTCATCAGATTTAATCTTGGACATATGCGTTTTTGGTGCATCGCCACCAGCCGAAAGAATACATACTTCTCCCAGCTTCTTCCGTTCCACATCATCTCCAAACGTCAGCAACTCATCTCTGTACCACGCATACTGCTTCTTACGCATTTCCAGTTCTTTTTCCAGTTCTGTAAACCTGTCCAGAATACGCACGATTTCATCCTGTACAGGAAGTGGTGGAACAGGAATTTCAAAATCTTCTGTCACGCTCAATGAAATTTGTGGCATTGAACCCATTCCTGATGCTTCATTTCTAAACTTCTGAGCATTATTCTTTAAAACATAACATAAATACTGCACACTCACAGTGTTTTCATGTGTATAAGCCCACATTTCATTCTTGACTGTACAAGCACAGCAGGAACTCTTGTAATATTGGCTTTAGGAATATCCTTTTCAAAAGCATTTATCACAGTTTTTCCTCCAGCAAAAATTCGAATATCACCATTTTCATCAGCAATTTCTTTCATTTTTAATCTGTCAAAATATATGTACTTAATAATTATATATTCATCATTGGACAAAAAAGTGGATAATTTATCTCTTATTTCGTTGTTATATATTTCTTCAATTTTTGATTCGATACCGTTTTCTTCAAATGGTAATTCAAAATCATTATTTTCTAAACTTTCTTGTTTTTCTTTAAATTTATATAATTCCCGATATTTTAAGTTTATTATATTGTTTAATGTGGCATATAGCCATTGTTTTGGTTTATTAGGTTCCCCATATTTTTTTATTTGTTTGCATAAAGCTAATGATACTTCGGACATAACGTCATCAATTTCATTTGGATGACTTTGTAGTTTGATTTTGCAAATCTTACGTAACTGCGATTCGTATTCTTGCCAAATTTCCGTACATATTTTTCTTTGGTTTTCGTTCACTAATTAACCTCTTTTCTATTATTTTTTAATGAATTTTTTAGAGCCTGTATGGTATCTATGATTATAATTCTTTCCTTGCTTGAACAATCTGATAATATTTTTGATATCATTGATAGTGAAGCATTTAAATTTGAATTTGTATTACCAAATAAAATTATATTTGCATCACAATTGAGTGCATTGGCAATATTTACTAATACTGGCAAACTTAATTTTGTATTTGCATTTTCTATATTACTCATATGTGTGACAGAAATTCCTGTAATTTCAGCAAGTTTTTCTTGAGTGATATTTTGATTGAATCTTTCTTGTTTAATTCTAATTCCTATATCTTTATAGTTAATTTCCATAAAAGTACCCCTTTTCATCATTGGTACTTTAATTCTATAAAAATTTTATTGTCCTTTTAATATACTACATAAATAATATATTTGTATAGATAAAGTTTGAATTTTTATAATTTTATTTAAAAAAAGTGTTACTTTTTAGCAAGTTGAAACAACTTTATATAATGAAAGTGTTATAAATTCATATGAATCACTATGCGATAGGAGGGAATAATGAATAAAACTCTATAATTAGTAGTAACTGACTGCTTTTTGCAGATTTATAAATTAAGAAAAAAAGCCTATACAGTTCTAAAAAGATTTGTATAGGCTTTCTAATTATAATTTAATAAATATAATTAATTGTTTTAAGAATTTATTCAAATTAATTTTTAACTCTTTTTTTAGTTTTAATATTATTGCTGGATCAATTATTTCTTTAATAAATTCATATAGCACTGAATTTATTGTTTTAGATATTTTATTATATACTGAATTATTGATTAAATCCGATGAATAAATACAAATATTTTCTTCTACAATGACTATGCTTGGCAAAACAGACGGAGCAAGTGCAGATGACGGAAGCAGCTATTTAGACATTATTTCATTTCTTAAATCATATGGAGCAAATCCCAAACAAGATATTGTTGAATTATGGAAACGAATTGTATTTAATATGGCGGTTAACAATACGGATGACCATTTAAGAAATCATGGATTTATTCTAACCAAATCCGGATGGGTGTTGTCACCATTATATGATGTAAATCCTGTTCCGTTCGGAGATGAATTATCATTAAATGTTGATGCAAATGATAATAGAGTTTACGCTGATTTAGCTATTAAATCTGCATCATATTATAATCTTAAAGAACAAGAAGCAATAGAATACGCTAATGATATTATCGGAATTGTAAATTCCAATTGGGAAAAAATTGCCGCACAATACGGTCTAAGCAGAAGTTCAATAGAATATATGAGACCGGCATTCAGCTTAAATCCGATTGAATAATGACTTTTTATATTCTTCGTCATCAAATTGCACAGTACCCTGCTGTAAATAATAATGCGGATTTAGAGTTTCTCTACACACCTCAGTGTAAGGTTCGCAACTCCTCATACGAATTTGCTGTGTTAAGCGAAAACAAAATTCCGAGAGATTTTTGAGAGATAAAAAGTCTGAAAAATGGCTTAAATAAGCGATTCTAAAAAAGATTGCGAGCCTTTGAATCCGTCATTTAAGGTTCGAATCCTTATACCTCTGCCATCAAGAGGCTACAAAAAGATATAGCCCAAGAAAGCCCCGATAAAAACGGGGTTTTCGTCATTTATACGGCAAAATTTCACTAAACAATTTCGTGGATATAAAACCGCTGTTTTCCATTTGTGTATGGATTCGAACTCTAACATAACATCACGTAATTATTACACAAACGCACGGATATTAAATTCTGTGCGTTTTTTCAGATCTGTTTTAACAAAGGAAAATTATGCTATTTGGAATAGGTCCTTGGTGGCTTTCTTGATGGTTGGCATAGGAATCCATACTCGGATCAACCTTTGCGGTTGCAATCGGCTTTAACAGAATGATGATTCGGAACAAAACCACTTCGATACGGCAGCATTGCTCAAAGCGAGTTGGAAAATATCAGCGCAAATGTTAAATGGGGTAAAGCACAAAGTGCAAAGGAACCCTTTTTGAACCTTGTAGTACGAATATTATATTATTAAATATCATTCGCAGCAACAGAATTGATTATCAATAAACTCTTCGGCATATAAAAATAAGTCCCTCAAAAAGAAGGACTTATTCATTATTCAACAAGTTTTGATTTGCGAAAGCTGTAGCTAAATGGCAAGGCGAAATAATGATTATTGGTATCTTCTATATTCAATGTAACAATAAGCATATCGGGAGGTGCTACTAATGTTCTTGCTATTTCCGTGCGGAGTGTTGCTAAATTAGATGCATTTCTAAAATAGTAGTATGATTCTATATTTATATCATGAGTTCCATCAGCACTATATAGAATATTTATTCCTTGATAATATATTGAACGAATATAATAAATTATATCGCCGTTTTCTTTTGACTCTAATTCTTCACAGACTAAGTGTAATTCTATCTTGTTCTCCGAGGATGGTATGTAAATAATTCTTTCGGATTCATCCATTAATTTTTCGGAAATAAAATTTCGACTCATTTGATATGTTTCTGTTTGAAGCAATCTTAATATTTCTATATAATGATTTGCTTTGAATACTTCGCGTAATACTCCATCTCTATTATAATATATTTCATAAGCCATTCCGCAAAGAATATGTTTTTTTGCTTCCAATGGAATACTATGATTTGAAAAGTTTCTTACAAATCCTTCTGCGTTCCAAGCTCCACCATTAGCTGATTGATATATATTTCGTCCGAGGACAAATAGGTCATTTGCACTTGCGTCACTAAAGTTAAGCATAGAAATGTTATCCATAGCCGTATTTTGCATATCCCAATTATGACTCTTTAAGCCGTTAATAATAGGATATAATTGATTATCTGTTTTAAAATAATAGTTTTTATCGGCTAGAGCACTTGATGAGTAAAATGCAAAAGCGTCAATTCTATCTTCATTAAAACAATAGTTTCCCATCAATGAGGTGTGTTCCCAAGAAATCTGCCGTCTTCCAGTTGATGCAGAAAGAATTTCTCGTACATGTTTGAACATGTTTTCAATTGGAATTCTCGGTAAATCTATAGATTGCAATAACGCATTGGTATACACACCATGTCTATTTAACTCTAAAGCACTTTGTCCAGGAGAAGTAGAAAAAGCAATAATAGTACCTTCGGGTGCGAATATCGGTGCAAATCCACGGTTTGCGTATCCTCTTCCGTCCGAATTGCTGCGACAGGCATCGATAATAATTATTTTTGTTTTAAGATTATTTTCGGTTTGCTTTCCTTCAAGAGCGTCAATCACATAATCCAATTTTAATGCCATCCAATCGCGATAACCTCGATCTGTTCCGTTAGTATCAATAGGCATTAAAAGATTGTTGCCGTTGCATTCAAAACCATGCCCGGCGTAATAAAATAAAGCTATATCATAATTAGGTAGCTGTGCTTCAAAATCATCTACTGCTGTATGCATAGCATCACGATCTAGATTATTATATGATTTAACATCGAAGTTCAATGTGCGTAATTTTTCTGCAATAGCATTACAGTCATTTACTGCACATTCCAATTTATTAAGACATGAATATTGATAATCATCATTCCCAATACAAAGTGCAATTTGTCTTCGCATTAATATACCACCTCTACAAAATTATACTACATTTTCATTCTTTTCTCAATATGTTATAAGTAAGTATGAGGTCTATAAAGTTAAATGTTATCTGCTTGTTGAATGAACTTTTCAACATCATAAATAAAGAAAATGAACGCAATATTCGTTATTATAACAAATTGCTTATTAAAACTATTTTGATTATCTATATAATCATCAACAGTTCCTTTCAATTTTCGTACTTTTATGATATAATTAATATATGCAAAACAATTGAAGGGATAACATTATGATTAAAATAGCAACTATTCAAAGATACATTGAATCATGTGACCGTATTATTAACAATAGTAAAGATCCTAATGAGGCAAAAGAACTCGAAAAAGAAATTGTATCTGTACTTGGTAATGATATTAAGAATATACGAAATGGACTTTCTCGTTATATGCAACGCGGCTTTTATGGAGATGAAACTAAAGATATTGATATTGACTATATTAGAGATATTCGGATTTTAAGGAGCAAATTGCAATTTGAACTAGAAAAAATTTCTGATGAAAATTCAATATCCACATCTGATAATAAACCAAAGAAGGTATTTATAAGTCATGCATCAAATGATAAACCTTTTGTGCAACTTATTGTTAATTTGTTGGAAGATATAGGTTTGTCGGAAACTGAAATTGTATGTTCCTCAATTCCCGGATACGGAATACCATTGGGTAAAGATATATATGATTGGTTATCTGAACAATTTCAAAATTGTGATTTGCATATTATATTTATTCTTTCTGATAATTACTATAACAGTGTAGCTTGTCTTAATGAAATGGGTGCTGCATGGGTCCTAAAACAAAAATATGACACGGTTCTTTTGCCTGAGTTTGATTTCCCTCAAATTAAGGGAGCTATTAATCCGCAACAAATCGGTATCAAATTAGATAGTGATTGTACAGAATTAAATCAACGCCTTAACGAGTTAAAAGACAGCTTGATTGACGAATTTAAACTTCAATCATTATCCGCAGCAAAATGGGAAAGACACAGAAATGAATTTGTCAATAAGATTGCTTTTGTTTCAGAGGAAATATGTGATGATGAAACGAGTAATGATTCGAAAAGTCAAAGTTCAATTTCAACGGATGCTGCCGTGTTATTAGCGTATGCTGCTAATGATGAATCAGGGCAAATCATAATGGTGAGTACTCTAGGCGGTTTATCTGTATGTGCAGGAAAATGGAATTTTGTTGATGCTAATGGTGGTGCCAGAGAGAACGCTCGATGGAGTGGAGCTGTTGATGAGTTAGAGAATTATGGCTTAATAGAGGCTGGTAGTTATAAACGTCAGGTTTTTTTAGTGACGCATATTGGATACCAAGTTGCTGATGAGGTAAAAAAGAAATTAGAAATCGATTTTAATAATTCACCTGATCAATACTTAGCAGAAAATTAACTTCATTAAAGGAGAGCACAAAGTTATGATAGTTTTTGAATTTGAGAAAGAAGATATTGGATATGCTGAACGTATAAGTGATTTAGCGGAAATGTCATTGTTAATTGAAGATCCGAAATCTTTTAGCAGTGATCTTAATACTGTAATTCAAATAGGCGTAGAATTAGCACCGTATGCTATAACAGGCATCACATTAATTATTGTAGAATTAATCAAAAACAGAAAGAAAATTAAAATAAAGGTTTCGGATGATGGTATTACAGTTGAAGGAGAGGAAGAAAAGGCATTAGAAATTGCAAAGGAACTCATAGCACAAAAGAAAGAGGAAGAAGCAAAAAAAGTTTTGCATGATCTATTATCTGGTAAGTGATATATTATGAATATAGATGATATGGTTTCCAAGTTCGTTGAAATTTCTCGAGCACATAATCAAAAAGATGATTTTTCAGAAAATGAATATAATAGGATTAAAACAATATATGATAATTGCCTATCTTCAATCATAAAAAATTTTGATGCAGAATTCATTCCCAGTCTGATTATTTGTAATACTTACAATAAATACAGTACGGTTCTTCCAGTGAAAATGAAACAGAATAAATATAAATACTATGTTTTATATGATCGTTATTTAAATGAAATTAACCGGCTGTTTAATGCAATTTATTTTGATGAAAATGATGCAGGTCATGACATATGGAAATTATCTTATGAATTATTTGCAGAGGATGCTTTGCTTGAAAATGATGAAGTCTTATTAACATATTACGGTTTAAATAAAGTAGCATTAGGTCCTTTAAAAACCAATGTTGGGTCACAGAATTTTTTGGATTTTATTAGTGACATTCAAGAACATTACATTATTGGTCATGAATTAGGCCATTGGGTTTACAAAGTGTTAAATCATACTCACACTGATGACTTGTTTAATATTAATTTTAATGAAAATTGGATTTCGCTACTGAAAGATATACAAGATATTTTATGTGAATTATATACTGAATACGAAAAGGAATTTATTGATAAAGATTACGTTATTTTAATTCAAGAACAAAAAAGTATTATTAATGAACATAGTGGTGTTTTAGAAGAGTGTTTTGCAGATGCAATCGCTTATGCTATAATTTATAATTACATTCAGGTGGAATTTAACAACGAAATCAATAAGAAATTATTGGCTGGACAGGCATTGTTTTTGGAAATAATGAATCTTCAATTATTGGCTATGCAACATATGACTGTGTCTGAAGAATCGTTTGAATCCTCCGTATCTATTAGATTGGGCTTTTTCCGTAATTATGTCGGTCTGTATTTTGAGCAAGTTGAAAAATCATTTGAAGAGATGATACAGAATACGGTTGTTAGATATGAGAATAGAATTACGAACTTAATGATAGAATGCTTTAATGAGTTGGAAAAGAGAGCAGATAATATTTATGATGGTCTGATTGATATCGATGGATTAATAAATATGAGCAAAATTTTAGGAGTATCAGACACATATAAAAATAGTGATTTAATATGAAATCTATCAGCTTTATGCTAATTCTCAAAAAGCAACTGCTTTAAAATAAAAGTATTGCGAGAGTTCAACTCTACCCGAAAAAATGCAAAAACATCTTTTTCGTACCCCACAGACAAAAAGGAATGAGATATTCAATCGAGTATCTCATTTTTTCTTTTGTAACAATAAACAAAAAATTTTAAGAATTAATATTACGAAAAAATCACTATGTTTTATATGCAAAATTGATATTGTTAGATTTATGAAAGAATTGAAAGACTTGACTTTAACATTAATATACCCGATAATATTATTGGCATAATAAGAAATAAGAAAGATTGATTTATGGGTAGAATATTAGATAAAAAGTTAATTTACGAAATTTTATCGGTTGTAAGTGAAATACCTTATGGTTGTGTTGCAACATACGGTCAAATTGCACGGCTTATAGGCAGAGATAAAAATGCACGTCTTGTCGGGAAAGTGCTTAATATGGCAGAATATTATGGAGATTATCCTTGCTATAGGGTAGTAAATCACAATGGAAGATTAGTACCAGGGTGGGCTAAACAAAAAGGACTTTTATCAGTAGAAAATATAACTTTCAAGGACAACGGTTGCGTTGATTTAAAGGCTCACCAATGGAATTGTTGATAATTAAATTATTTAATAAAATATTCAAAAAGTCATTAACAAATCATAACCACCCGTCAAACGGGTGGTTTGCACAGGTCCTATAAGGGCCACCTACCGGCTTGCTGACTGAAAGTCGGCACTGATAGTTTGACATCGCATTACTGTTTCAAGCAGTCCCTCTCGTGGGGCTGTTTATTTTTGCTTACTTATTCTTGTTACCCGTAAACGGGTCTACATACTCTTTAAGTGATATTTGGTCATTTACAAAATCTTCTTCTATCTGATTTTGTATATATTTTTCTATCACTTTCTTGTTTCGGCCGACTGTATCAACATAGTATCCTCTACACCAAAAATGTCGATTCCCATACTTATACTTTAAATTTGCATGTCGGTCGAATATCATCAATGTGCTTTTTCCATTGAGATATCCCATAAATTGTGCTACACTTATATATGGTAGTATTGTAACCAAAAGATGTATATGATCCTTGCACACTTCTGCTTCTATAATTTCTACACCTTTTTGTTTGCACAACTTTCGGATAATTTGACCTATGTCTTATTTTATTTTTCCGTATATTTCTTTTCTTCTGTACTTCGGTGCGAACACTATATGATATGACACCTGTATGTTGAGTGTGACAATGTTTTTATTTCATTATTTCCATTCTTTTTTATCATGTTTTTAACCTTCTGTATTTTAGTAACGCGGCTGCCAAACCGTTTCAATTATACTCGGAGGTTATTTTTTCGCCAATACTCTCGCCTTGCTTTAAGCTCGGCGGTTTTATTTTTACTAAAGCTTTTTATTTTTTCC
>ENA-OOZA01001712-OOZA01001712.1-human-gut-metagenome-genome-assembly--contig:-NODE-1712-length-11031-cov-1.442693_pt1 | contig 11031 bp, 9 predicted proteins | sample MGYA00241703_ERZ501378 | MGnify/ENA primary metagenome ERZ501378 (study PRJEB25962, sample SAMEA2042916) | human gut metagenome | biome: human gut; feature: human-associated habitat; material: faeces...
TATTGCCTTTGCCGCATTATCAAGCGAAGGCGACAAACCCTTCAATGTCGGATATTTAATCTGATTTGTAGTCGCATCTTTCAACTTAAGAACTTCTAGCAATATGTTTTCATATTCCGCATACCGCTGCGAAACCACATTCTTCCCCTGTAAAGCATTTACATAAGTTGCTTGTAATGTCGGTTCTTTATTAGCAAGAAAGCTTTCCATTTTTTCTATAAGTTGCGTTGCCAAATACTCACCAGCCAATCCAATCATAATAAGTGCTGATTCAAACGCATCTGCATTATAGCATTTTAAACTTTGTTCAATATAGAATTTTTCCCATTCATCAATAGATGAAATCGAAGAAATCTTCTGCATATAGGCATCTGGGTCATATGGAAAAATATCGCGTTCTTCTATACATTTCAATCCATATTTCGTAACATGAAAATATGGAAGGCTATCTCCGTAACCACCAATTGCACCAGGAGATAAAATATTATGATATGTCATCAAATGAACTTCTTCATTAAACAAATCCAGATTATCATTATCTAAATTTGTATTGCTCAGATAATATGGATATTCACCCGGAACTCCCCATGCCATTGTCGGGATTTCTACCACTTTTTCTATCACGCCATGTTCAATGCCGATATACTCGACTAATGCTCGCAGAGCTGAAACAGTTCCCCTATAGCCGTACATTTCAAATGTCTTTTTCCAAGGAGTCTTTTCTGGATTTTTTTCTGCAAGAGCTTCAAAAATCAAATTTCTCATTTCAAGACTTGTCATTACGAAATCCCTCCAATCTAACAGATTTCTTTTCTCACATCTTCGCCGATCATAATAGATCGTTGCCTGCTGCTCACCACGGAGAGGTGTGTGATATTATTCGAGCAGCGTAGGGAGCTACCGCTCCCAGTATATCACAAGTCTGCAAATAAATCAGCCTTATACACGCCATCCGCCAACATTTTTTTGAAGCTGTCTTTCACTGCTGCGACATCCTCATGGTAGGTCATGCCGTACCATGTATCGTTGTTTTTCAGAGTTTTCTACTTTTGTCTTCAAACAGAATTATATAATTTATCAATTTTATTAATCACCGCTTGGCTAATTCTATTCCTTATAAACATTTCCTCTAGCATGTGCTTATATATTAGATTAAGCACGATTCCTAATGCATAAACAATTATTACCGTCAAAATTGCATAAATCGGCATAAGCATATCATTTCTCCAAATAGATACTTTTAGAATTGAATTCCACAGTACTGTATAGAAAGCCGGTATTTGGTGGAATACATAGACGCTGAATGCACTAGAAGCAATGAAATTTATTGTTTTATTGAATCCCATATTAATTCTTGCAAAAAATATAAACAGAAAGCCTGAAATAAAGAAATCAATCAATGATTTAGGATCTGACAACCATTGTGCTAAAATGTTGTATATTTGCAAATTAGTTCTATACGCAAATATTTTCATACAAACAACTACACTGTACCCGAATAATCCACCAAATAAAAATACGATTGATTTAATAGGCCTCAACTGCTCTAATGCAAACTGTTTCAAATATATAACAAACAAATATACGAAGATAAACCACATAAACCAGCTTAAATAATTCTCCTGTAACCCTTTTAATGTTGACATCACGCTTGTCAACATTAGTAATATAAGGACAAGACTTCTAAGTTGTTTGATATTCCATCTTTTTACGCAGTTCAAAAATGGACTTATTAGCATTAACGAAATATGTACGCTCACATACCACACGGATAAACGAAGGAACGGGAAAAGCATATTTATAATTGCGCCTTTAGAGATTTTCCCCCCCCCACACAAACACGAAAGAAATGTCAGCCCCACTGAATAACTCCAGGTTTGAGCATATATTTTTAGGACCCTTTCCGCTTTAAATTCTTTTTCCATCATGAACCATGCTGAAATCATTACAAACAAGTTTACTGCTATTCGCGAAAAACTACCAACAGAATGAGCAAATATCGAATTAGGCACGGATAAATTGTCCAATCCAATTCCCTGGCCAAACAAATGCCCAAAAACAATAAAAATCATGCAAAATATTCGTAATAGTTCAAAATTACTGTTTCTTTTCACTTTGTGTTTTCCCTCTCTTAATTACCTTCTGAAAATTTCCTATTAACATTCCAATTACGATACCACCTAAAAGTTGAATGAGGAAACGTAGTATAAACAAAAGCGATGATTGAACATTATTTAACTCTACTTTTCCACACATTTGTATCATCCTCTTATATTTGTTGATATTAAATAAAAATTACTATGACCTATTACAACGAGGAGCGTTGCAATAACCCTTAGTATTTTCATTTTATTGTCCTTTCTATCCATAACCTTTCTCCCAATGTTCTTTTGTCCGCTATAAAGCTGTCGTTTCTGTATCTCCATAACAAGTACTCTTTCAACTGGATGTCATTTTGCATATTTTCTCGAAATATTCTCTCGATTTACGGTTATTATCTGGCAGTTTTCTGATTATGAAACCAACCCATATTATTCACGGAACAATATCTGAACCGATAACTATACCATATAACTGAAAAAATAATTCATGTAGTCATAACACACAGGATAACCGTCAAAAACTTAATCCTCAATACTCCGTATCTGTTCATCTTATCACATTTCTGAGATAAGCGCTCCAACATCATTTCTAAACATGATTTCATGCAATTCGCTCGATTTGCGCTACTCATGTTTGAGGACTTACGTCAAAAAAGCCATGTCAGATTTCAGAGCAATTGTTAAACTGTCAAGGTTCGTTAGTAGTTGATATAACAGACGTACATTTAGCATACTGGTATTAAAAATTGTCTCATAAAATTCATTCTAATAGGGGACTACTTCAGCCTAAATGTAATATATCTTGCAAAAGAACTGCTTTCGCGTATTGTTGACAATGTTAATCGTCTAAAACACTCTTTCTAATTTTCATGCTAGATTGATAGAGTGCAACAGCAATATACAAGGTAAAAATATTCGTACCGATATAAAGCATCTTATTTTCACAGAAGCCAGCTATTATAAAAAACAATATACACAGGCAAATCTTTCTCTCATCTTTTTTGCTCGCATAAATATAGCTGATAACGAGTGTTAAAATCACAACCGTAAAGAAAATCGCTCCAAAATTTATTAATATATATCCATATAGGTTATCAACAACATTCGTTTCTTCTGCAATGACATTGCTTGTCCAAGGAATAACTTTAATATATTGCCCCAATAATGTGATTCCATTGTTTTTGAATGCAGTATGCATCAAATAGAATCTTGAACTAAAAAGCGAATCCAGAGCAATATAAAACGGTGTTGTTGAATAATTCATTCCTAAGTAAATTGATTCTAATGGAATAACCAAAGTCAACAGACCTGCAATATTAATTGCTATATGCTTTATCTTCTGTAAAAGCATCCCTTTTACAAAAAAAGAAACAATAGAATCCAAACATTCTACTAAAATTACACCAGTAATTATAATAGATGATGTTCGACTGACAGCCACACTCCAACATATATAATCAGCAAACAGTAAAAACAAATAATCTTGTACCCCAAAATTCTTATGTTTTTTATAAAACAAATAAATTGTAATAACCATCATCATTGCGCCAAGATTATTTGGATGTGTAAAGCCAAGTGCCTGTCTGTCTAGTCCCAATCCACGAATATCGTAATCCAAACGATTCAAAATAACTCCGGAATATCCTAGTGCACACACTAAAAAAATCAAAGGAACTCTTACCTTTAAATCAATAGCTATCAATTTGTCTATACTCATTCTCGTTGCAGAAAGAATAAAAATAAACGTAATAGCAAATTGATAGTTTCTTGTTCGATACGCAGACACAAAAAATAATATACCTACTATAGTCAGCAAAAAATATTGTTTGATTTTATAATGATTCAAAAATAAGATTTTATACAGCGCAAGAATCAATCCAATACTTGTAAAAGCACTACCAATCACATCTCCCTGCGGAATAGTTGTAAGAGTCAAGATGTATCCGATAATAATCGAAACATAGCTTGCTCTAATTATATCTACTTTTACCTTCATTGGCCTCGCACCTTTCTTTTAACATATTTTCCCAGTATTTTTAATAATTGTTTTTTTTGCTCAGTTGTTGTCATTAAAACTACTACAATTATCATTTCTGTTATTCCAGAAAATATCACTTTAACAAGCAACATCGCCCAACTATATACATTGGGCCAATAACAATTTATTAAACTTGTCCATAAAAACAGTACTGCCGTGTTTAGAAAATGTAAAATAATCACCGGATAAAATGTTATCATTTTTATATTCAGACAATATGATGCATACAGCGGTGTATCTATAAAGTGAACACAATTTAACACCATCGTGGTTAGTACAACTGCATATACTCCAAGATCTGTGTATTTTATTAAAGCATACATTCCTGATATGTTTAAAATTCCCATAATAATTGTAATCAAGCATGGAACTTTTAATTTTTTCGTTAACGTGAATACATAATATAAAGGATTAACAACTCCTATCAATATATCACTCATTAACGTAATCATGGCTAATTGAAATAATATTTCATGATTTTGTGACGGAAGCCAAAGATGTAAAAAATCTTCCCCACATGCATTAAATCCAGCTAAAATAATTGCACAGACTGTTCCTGTAATCAGCATTGAATTTTTCAGTAGCTCAATTAACTTTTCCTTATCTTTATGTGAATATGCCTCTAGCTGCTTTGGTCTAAAAGAGCTACTGATTGCTACCACAAGAGTATAGCACAATGATCCCAATGTCTTCGATACTGAAACCATTCCCATAAGAAGTTCTGTAAGCATCTTATTAGTGATGAGTAGATCAAGACCTGAATTCAACAAATTTCCAATATTGTTAATCGCATTCCAAATTCCATTTACTAAAAAATCCTTAATGCATTTTACTGAAAAATCTGAAGTCTTTACTTTAAGCTCATGCGTCAGTCTTTTTGTAAAAACATACTGTACCAACAGCATAATCAATGCTGCTACAAATGAGGCAATTCCCACATACCAGACATGCGGCTTCATACTAACACAAGTCACCAAAAGGATTATTGCTTGAATTATATATGAAAAAGCACGAAGCTTTTCTGTTAAATCTAGCCTGTTTTTTATAAATGTAGATACATCAAATGCATTACGAAGTAGTGTACAAATATATCTTCCTAAAACAATGAAGAACAATATTTTAACATCATGTTCTAAACCCAAAGACACATTTATCACATTTTGTAGATTTAAAATTATAACTGTTCCTAGAACAAGGAATATTACTGAAAGAATAATATTTGCAATGAAAATCGATGAATAATATTTTCTTGCCTTCTCAAAATTCTTTTCATGATATGCCATTGCAATATATCTACTCGCAAAAGAATTGAGTGCTACTGAAATAACGTCGATATATGTAATCAATGTATTTGCCAGCGTAACAAAACCATAGGCTTCAACGCCTACATTTTCACTAACATATGGAACGACACAGAAGTTAATCGCCGTATTGACTAAAATTGCTACTATGGACCATATTATATTACTATTCAGTATTTTTTTCATCATTCTATAAAACCACCTACTGTACTTATTCTTCAAGCATCTCCTTAATTGCTTTAGCGACAACATCAAGTGAATTGTACTTGTGCGCCATTTCAAACGCCGTATTTCCTTTTTCTCTCATGCATTCTGGATTATTATTCAAATCATCAATTGCAGCTCTTATAGATTTTTTTATCTGGTCAACATGTTCTTCTATTGTTTGATAATCGTATGTATACATATAATTCTGTCCATAATATTCTTGGACAGTTCCAATATTAGGACAAATCACCGTTCTCCTTAAAGAAAACGCCATCATGGCAGCACTTGAATTTAAGCTACTCTTAATATCCATGGGAAGAACTAACAAGTGAATATCCTTTACAATTTTCTTTAATTCACTAAGTTCAATAAAACGATTTTGGAACGAAACATTGTGCAACGTTTTTATTTTATCAGTTATTTGATTCAAATAACTCTGATCATTGCATTTTCCTACAATTGTGATAACTGTATTCTGCTGCAAGTATTCGTCTTTCAGTGCCTCTAATAATACCTCCACTCCCTTATAGGGCTTTATTTGTCCAAAGAGCAAAACATTCAGTTTTCCACCTATTGGAGCTTCATCCATTTCCCCAACAATACTCTCGTAACTAATTAGCGGTACTTTACAAACTTTTTCTAGGACTTTTTTACTGTTTGTTATTTTCATCAAAGCCGGTACTGTCTCATCACACAGAATCATAATTTTGTCAGATATAAAAGCCATTACTTTCATCATAAACAAACCAAATTTATAACTATTTTCGTGAGGCTGTTTATTATGCATGACCCATACTATTCTTTTCCCAAGCACTTTGAACTGTATCAAGCGAACAAGTTTTTTGGCAATAATCAATGCTTTGTGATTGCCATCTACATTTTCCATCCAATTGTAGAGAATGCAATCGCTTTTCACAATATTGCCTGTTTGCGGCACAGGCGTGTATCCAGCCCTTCTAATAGCTTCAATCTGCAGGCGGATATAATCATTATTGGGATGTTCATATGGATTAACTATCACATACTGCATTTAATTCACCTTTTTTTCCTTCAATTTGCATTTCAAGCGGATAATTTGCGGGTAATCAAGAACATATGTTAGACAATATTCCATTTTTTCCCATTTCGATGTGTTCTTCCATATCTGTCTCATTACAGTGCGATACTCTTTCCTCTTTCCACTTCTTAGGTAGCGCAGAATCTCTCCTCTTTTTATAGAAAGCATTCTGGCCTCTACTTGGTCCGGCAACAACTTATTCAATTCATTCTTGTATTTGCAAGAAATTCTCGAAAGTGCCCGCTTATTCTTTTCCAAGCTACTTGTTATTTGTCCGGATATATTAGGATAAATATAGTAATCCACAAGAATATCTTTCAGTATTTCAACTTTATACTTCAGGCAAATACGGTATGAAAGTTCACATTCCTGCAATGCAGGCATCGACAAATCAAACATCCCCACATCTATCAATACATCCTTTCGCGCCATAATCGTGCTAGTTGTATTCAACCAGCTATTAACAAAAAAGCCAAATGGTCGCTTGTCTATTTTTGTATTGGAGAAATCAAAATACTGTTTGTCACCAAAGTCATACACAAATCTCACTTCACATGAAACAGCACCAAGTTCATTATGTTTTTTTAAATATTCGAGCTGTTTTTGTACCTTATCAGCATGCCATACGTCATCATCATCCAAAAAAGCTATAAATTCCCCTCTGGAATTTTCAATTCCTATATTTCTTGCATAGTTTCCTCCTTTAGATTCATTTTGCGGAATTTTGATATACCTAATTCTGTCATCGGTTTTTAGCAACTCATTTGCGTACACTTCGGTATCATCCGAAGAATTATCATCTATAATAATTATTTCCAGATATGTATAAGACTGCTTTTGTATGCTTTCGACCGCCCTCTTCATAAGAGTGCATCTATTATGGGTCGTTACGATTACTGAAACCAAATCATTCTTTTTCACTTCGTTCACCTATTTCCTTCTTTATATAAAACATTCAAAAGCTGAGCAGCTGCCCTTTCCCATGTATACTCATCCAATACTATCTTCGGATTATCAACAGATTCATCCATCAGCTTATCAAGATCAACATTATAATTATATGGATCAATATAATGTGCCACACCCTTATATATTTCAGGCAAACAACTTTTATTTGAAACAACAATGGATGCTCCCACACTCAATGCTTCTAATGGTGGCAACCCAAAGCCCTCGTATAAAGATGGTTGAATCAAAGCTTTACAATGTATCATTAATGACTTTATTTCCTCATTGGTAATATAGCCCGTAAAAATAACATTTTTAGGTACTACCATCTTAAGTTCATTCTCATTATTTGAAAATGCCCCCGTTCCAGTTATCACAAATTTGTATTTAGGATTGTATCTAGCAGATTCTAATATCCATCTGAAATTTTTATGTTTATACTTGGAACCAAGTGAAAAGAAGAACTCGCATCCATCATTTAACTCTAATCTATTGAGAATTGAGTCATCTTCAGTAGTGGTATTCATATGTTCCCACCCACAAGACACTATGTCTATTCTATTATCAGGAACATGATAATAGTTTTGAACTTCTTTCATTGAATCGTGAGTCAATGCTCCCTTACATTTCATGTACGGACTTTATCAGATTTTCTTCATACTGACCCTTCTCTCTTCAAGACCGTCATCACCGTCTTAAACAGTATCTTAATATCCAATCCAAAGTTCCAGTTACTGATATATTCTGTATCCAGGCGCACGACTTCTTCAAAATCTGTAATATCACTTCGACCGCTCACCTGCCACATACCGGTAATTCCTGGTTTGATGGCAATTCTGGCTCTGTGATGTAATTCATATTTAAGTAATTCATCCTGTAATATAGGCCTGGTACCTACCAAACTCATGCTTCCATTTAGTACATTCCAAAACTGTGGGAATTCATCAAGGGATGTTTTCCTGATAAATTCTCCGATTCCGGTTTTTCTTGTCCCGTCTGGAAGAATTTTATTTCCGATCACGCGTGGATCGAAGTCAAGCTTGAACATACGCCCATCACTCATTTTATTCTGTGCCATAAGTTCTGCCCTGCGTTCTTCTGCGTCCATATACATACTTCGGAATTTATACATTTTAAATGGCTTTCCGTTTTTTCCAATCCTTGTCTGTGAGAAGAAAATCGGACCCGGAGAACTGATGTAGATAGCCGGTGCTATGAAAACAAAAATGATTCCTGTCAGGAAGCAGCCCACCAGTCCCCCCAGAATATCCAATACTCTTTTGGCAAGTGCCTGTCTGTCTGTGGCATAGTTCATGGTGGTTGTCAGAACTGTATATCCGCCAATTGCCTCCACAAATTGTTTCTGTCCGGGAGTACTTCTGACTTTTGCCAGGTTTACATGGACCGGCATTCCCATTTCCAGCAACTCTTCTATCAGTTCCTGAGGGTATGGATATGTTTCATCTACATTTACAAAGACCTCATCTACCCACTGCTGACAGATAAAGGATGATGCGTTATTTAAGTCTGCTACTACCGGGACTCCTGCAATTTCTTTCCCTGTCATATCTTTATCAATGAGTATCAGACCATTGATGTTGTAACGGTTATAATTGTGTTCTTTTACATTTTGGATTACTTTTGATGCAAGGTCATAATTGCTTACAATGTAGAGAGAATGCTCTCCACCTTCTGCCATTTTATGCAACAGACGTTTTTTCCATATTATTCTTGTACAATAGGATAAAAGCACATAGAAAATTCCCATAAGATAAAGGATTATTCTTGAAAAGGTATGTCCGCCACTGACAGTAAACAGGTACAGACCACTTGCCAGTTCGATCAGGATCATCTGCCGGATAACAGAGCGCAGCTCCTGATAACGTCCTCTTCTCAGAACTCCTTTATAAGATTCAAACAAAATGATCAGGAACAAATCCACCAATATGACAAATATCATCACATTGCGATAAATTCCCAGTTTAAACAGGTTCCTGACAGAACCGTTTCGAATCAGATACGCCAGTATTAAAGCCATAAATAAACACGCAAGATCAATTAATATGAAATCTTTGTGTTTATACCATCCTCTTGATTTTTTCCTGTACATACGTTTTCCTAACCTCTCCTTCTTTTTTATTCAAAAAGGCATATTTACAGAATCGTTTTCCTGTAAATATGCCATCATTTTTTATTATTCTTTTCTTATAATTTCCATTGCTTTTTGGATAAGCGTACTGTACTGCTCAAATTTATGCTCATATGATATCATCCGTTCCAAGCCTTGAATCGCTTTCTCTATCTGTTTCCAGCTGATGGCATAGGTAATCTGCTGCATAAGACTCAGGATTTTTGTTTCGTCAATCTCCCCGCCATAATTTCTATAATTTAATCCAGCTGCCATACAAAAACGAATGATACTGTATTTTATTTCTTTTGGAAAATATTTTTCTCTTTTCATTTCCTCACAAACAAGTTGAAATTGTCTGGCAATTCCTTTCTTGTTTTCATCGAAAATCATTTTTCGCATTCGTTGTTCTAATTCTACCGGATAACGCACCGGAACAGCTTCAAATTTCTCAACTGTCTGCTGACAGATTAAAACTCCTCGCGGCTGAAGAAGATTCCATTCCATGAGACTTCCTGCCTGAATCATTGCATCTACCAGCTTTGTCAGCTGTTTTATCTCTATCCATACACAAATAATTGTCCCCGGAAAATTCCTACATAACCCAGTAACCACATTTTTTTTAAAATATTCTTTCCAGTTCCTTGCTTCACGTACCCGGTAAATGATCAGATACACCTGTTTCCATCGATCCGAACATATAACAGATGCCGAAAATCCACACTCACGTCTACAGATTTCTTCGAGAAATCCACGTATATTTTCCTTCTGCTCCTCGTATTCGTCTGCCATTGAAACCGTAAATAAATATCCCGGATCATCCGCTGTAAAACCAAATTTTCGGATAGTCATTTCATTTAACTTCTGATTCGATATAATTTCTCCATATCTACAGCTTAACAGAACATTTTCAACAGTAAAAGAAGCCTGCATCCAATATTCATTCCTGATTTTTTCATGAATACGGCTTAATGCCTTCTTAAGCTCCATCGGCCGGAACGGCTGTACTAAATATCCGTCCACCCCCAGATCGATTGCCTGCTTTGCCTGTTGAAAATCTTCATCCTTTGTTATAATAATCACACGGAACTCACGTCCTTCCGTGCGTAATTTTCTCAAAAGATTTAACCCATTCATCCGCGGAAGCCCAATGTCCATGATAACAAGATTTGGCTGCATAACTGTTATCATCTCATATGCAGACTGTCCATTCCCTGCAATCCCCGCCAACTCGTAATTCGGATCTACGC
>ENA-OOZA01001713-OOZA01001713.1-human-gut-metagenome-genome-assembly--contig:-NODE-1713-length-11030-cov-2.338770_pt1 | contig 11030 bp, 9 predicted proteins | sample MGYA00241703_ERZ501378 | MGnify/ENA primary metagenome ERZ501378 (study PRJEB25962, sample SAMEA2042916) | human gut metagenome | biome: human gut; feature: human-associated habitat; material: faeces...
CCGCCGATAACCACAAGCGGCTCCTTATCATTGCGCTCTGCCGCACGCAGTTTAATATTGCTCATTTGCAGCATGGTTAAAAGATTGGCGTAATCCATTTCAAAAGACATCATAACGCCGATAATTTCAAATTCATTTAACTGCCGCTGCGTTTCCATGCTCATCAGCGGAGTGCGGGTGCGTTTATATTCTGCCAGCGTTTTCCCATCCGGTAAAAAAAAGCGTTCGCAGGCAGTATCGCCGCGCCCGTTGATGATTTGATACAAAATATGCATGCCAAGATTAGACATGCCGACTTTATAGCTGTTGGGGTACAAAAAAGCAAAGGCGCGCCTTGCCCCCGGTGCAAAGCACTGCGCGCCTGTTTCTTTTGCCAATGTTTCTAAAATTTTATTTTTTAATTCCCAAGTCAAATGTACAACCTCTTATTTTATAGCTTTTTCAATTGCGTTAATAACTGTTTTTAAAACTTTTATTCTTGCATAATATTTGGAATTTGCTTCTACCACAGTCCACGGAGCATAATCGGTACTGGTACGTATAAGCATTTCATTTACCGCTGCTTCATAGGCATCCCATTTATCACGGTTGCGCCAGTCTTCGTCAGTAATTTTCCATTCCTTATCCGGATCGTTTTCACGCTCTTTAAAACGTTTGTACTGTTCGTCCTTATCAATTTGCAGCCAGAACTTGCACAAAATAGTGCCATGTTCCGTCCATTGCGCTTCGGTTTCGTTAATTTCTCCGTAAGCACGCTGCCATTCTGCATCGGTGGCAAAACGTTCAATGCGTTCTACCATTACACGCCCGTACCAGGTTCTGTCAAAAATGGCTATTTCGCCAGCGCGGGGCATTTTTACCCAAAAACGCCACATATAGTGGAACTGCTTTTCAACCGGGTTAGGCGCTGCATAAGGGTTAACAGCATAACCGAGCGGGTCAAAAGACCTTGCCAGACGTTTAATGGCGCCGCCTTTACCGCCTGCGTCCCAGCCTTCAAAAGCAACTATCAGCGAACGCTGCGCTTCATACAAATCAAGCTGCAATGCTTTCAGTTTTTCACGGCATTTAGAAAGTTCCGCTTTATATTCTTCTTTGGTAAGCGATTTTGATAAATCTGCCTTTGCCAGTACATTATTAATGGTTACATGGCGAGCCGGAAAATCAATTCTGCTGCCGCTTGTTTTGATTTTGGCGGCTTCCAGTGCGCTTTGCAAAGTTTTAACAATGCTTTCAAGTATTTTTATGGTGGCGAAGCGTTCATCGTCACCGGCGATTAAATGCCATGGTGCATTTTCAGTATCGGTTTCAACAAACATTTCTTCGTAAGCATTGATGAAATTATCATAATCGTTTTCGTTATGCTCTTCAACGTCAAGTTTTTTCCAGTTCTTACCGTAAATTTTATTAAGTTTTTCCATATTTTCTTTCTGCTGTTTTTTAGAAACATGCACAAAGAATTTAAGCAATACATAACCGTCATCGGTAAGCTGTTTTTCGAACGCGCGGATATGGGAATATGATGTGTTAAGCAAATGCCCTACTTTGCTTTTATCGCTTACATTATGCTCATTTTTTAAAAAGTACCAGCTGCGGTGATATACTACAATATTGCCGTACGAAGGAAGCTGTTTCCAAAAACTGGTAAAAAACGGCTGCTTACGTTGTTCGTCTGTCATCTTGGATGCAGAAAATACCCTGAAACCACGGGAATCCATATACTGCATCATTTCGTTGATGATATCTGTGCGCATGGCGCCGCGCCAGCCTTCAACCAGTATAATTACCGGTATTTTTGCGCTGCGGCAGGCACGCTGTAATTTACCGAGCAAATCACCATAATATTCCAGTTGTTTATCATATTCATCTTTTTTTAATTTTTGTTTTAAATCCAGTTTTTCAAGCATATTCTCGCCTCTTATTGAGTTTTTATTTTAATATGGGTCTGTATAAGGCTTTAACGCACGCGGTTTATCAAGTATCTGTGCCATTATAAAACCATCACGCACTCTTTGCCGGTTAAGCTTACCGTTAAACGCCGGCTTTTTAGGTTTGGCAGCAGGCATGGCAAATGTTCTTTTTGGTGCAGCCTGCATGGAAGGAACTGCAAAGGCCGGTTTTGGATAAGCAGTAAAAACCTTTTGCGGTTCTTTTTTAGGCTCCTGATAAACACGTCCCTGCTGCTTTTCTTTTTTGTCCTCCGGAAATTCAACATACCAGGGAACAGTTTTTTCTTTTTTAGCGGCAGTTTTATCTTCATAACCCCTGCCGTTATTCTTTTGTTCTGTGCGGCTTACATCCGGAAGTGAATCTTCTTCATCCCGCCGCGGTATTTTTATATCCGGCAGCGGCGGAAAATGGCCGCGCTGTTTTTTACGTTTGCCTCGTGATGATTTATCAAGTACTATCATCAAAATAAACACCAGCATTGGTAAAAAACTGAATAAATCTTCCATGTTCATAATAATCCCTCATTTATTTGTGAACGGGATTTTTATCTACTTCCATGTCCTGTTCACTGCCTGCAATCATTTTACGCATGTCAGTATCAGCGTTAATATTGTTCATACGGTAATAATCCATAACGCCAAGGCGGCCTTTTTCAAGCGCATCTGCAAGTGCAGCAGGAACTTTGGCTTCAGCTTCAACAACTTTCGCCTGCATTTCCTGGGTATAGGCTTTCATTTCCTGCTCTTTGGCAACTGCCATAGCACGGCGTTCTTCGGCACGCGCCTGGGCAATGCGTTTATCGGCTTCCGCCTGGTCGGTCTGCAATGCAGCGCCAATATTGCGTCCAACGTCTACGTCGGCAATATCGATGGAAAGAATTTCAAATGCAGTACCGGCATCCAAACCTTTAGCAAGCACGGTGCGCGAAATATAATCCGGATTCTCCAAAACATCGGTATGGTTTGCGGCAGAGCCTACATTGGTTACAATGCCTTCGCCAACACGGGCTATAATTGTTGCTTCACCGGCGCCGCCAACAAGACGGTCGATATTGGCACGCACGGTAACGCGGGCTTTTACTTTCAGCTCAATGCCGTTTTTGGCAACTGCGGAAACTACCGGAGTTTCAATAACTTCAGGGTTAACGCTCATCTGCACTGCTTCCAGTACATTACGCCCTGCCAAATCAATAGCGCAGGAGCGTTCAAAAGTTAAAGGAATCTGTGCACGGTGTGCTGCAATCAAAGCATCAATAACGCGGTCAACATTACCGCCTGCCAGATAATGTGCTTCAAGCTGATTGACATTGACGTCCAGACCTGCCTTATTGGCTTTAATAAGCGGCAGCACAATCTGCGAAGCAGGTACACGGCGCAGGCGCATGCCTATTAAGTTCATAATGCCTACATTTACGCCTGCCGCAATGGCTGAAATCCATAATCCAATAGGAACAAAGTTAAAAAACAATGCAATAACAGCAATGATGATAATAAGCGAAAGTAAACCTCCGCTAAATAAAAAGTTCAGCAAAAAATCCATTTACAACACACCCTTTCAATTATTTAACTGTTTTACAAACAATTTACTGCCTTCAATTTTTACAATTTCAATTTCAGCGTCTTTATCTATGTAATCGCCAAAACTTACAACATCCACGCGTTCACCGTCAATAATGGCGGTTCCTGCCGGATGCAAAGGCGCAATTACTTTGCCTCTTTTGCCGAGATAAGCGGAATAATCACCTGCACCGGTATATCCTTCGCTGTTTTTCTGCTTATCACGCAATACAAACGGATTCCAGCTTACGGATGAAGGTATAAACCAGAACAGCAAAGCGCTGATTGCCGCCAGCACTGCCACAGTTCCACCAACAATGCAGAATGCATCCCAGCCGCCGCCAAGAAAGAAGAAAAAGCCAAGTATCAGCGATACTGCGCCTATTGCTCCTAAAATTCCGCCCGGAACAACAATTTCCAGGCCTATTAAAACAGCACCTGCTAAAAGCAGCATTGTATCAAGCGACATTCAATCACCTCCGAAATCTTGTAATTATTATACCATACAACAAAAGATTACAGCAAAATTAAACTTCATAAATGAAAAAATAATCTTTTAAAATCTACTATAACTCAGCAAATGCGTTGTTTAAAATTGCCGTGCAAATCAATTCTTCCCATCTGTACATGCCGCTGTATGTTCCTGTATTTTCATTTTCAGAACTGCCCATGCCATTCATAATATAAATAAAGCCATTTTTATTTTTCCTGTCAACAAACATACCACTTAATAAACCATACGCTTCACCAAAATGGCCGGACATTTCTATATCCCTGTCAGCCACAAAACGGTCCTTATAAATATTTTTCATATTTTGTATGCCAAGCCCGAAACAGCACATTACACCGCCGTAAGTATCGCCGTTTGTTTTGCCGGAATTTAATGTCCAATATGGTTCAAACATTTCATCAATGCTTTTTTTGCTTAAAATACGCCGTCCGTTATATTCCCCATTGTTAATAAACATGTACATCCATTTTTCCAAATCTTTAAGGCTTATTCTTAATCCGCCCTGCGGGAAAAAGACTGTTGCATTTACGCCGATTTTATAATCGGCAGAAGGCCGGTAAAACCATAAATCTTTATAATCATCAACCTGTGCAACCCACGGTCCATTGCTATCCCAATACCCATTATTTATTTTTTTGTAAACTGCTCCCAAATTATATAAATCTTCGCTGTCAAAATCGCCAAGATTAAAACTTGCTTCCATTTCCATGGGGTCAAGTATTGCCGATTTTATATATACATCAAATCTCGTTTGTGTAACTTTTTCTATAATAGTTGCCAGTAAACCATAATTTAAATTGGCGTAGTAAAAAAATTCTCCGGGTGCTTCTTCTTTTGGCGCAAAATGTGCGCCGTTTTCGTAAAAGGCACCATCTTTATCAAAAAATTCCTTAACGCTGAATTGCTGCGGCGCAGAATAAATTTCACCGTCTCTCAGCGAAGATGTATGGCTTAAAAGCATTTTTGATGTTATAGAAATATCAGGAAAATTTGGATTGCGCAAAGTAAAGCCAAGATATTTGCTTATATCTTCATCCAAATCAATCTTGCCTTGTTCTGCAAGCTGCATATATGCCACAGCAACAAAAGTTTTGGAAAGCGAAGCTATGCGTATTTTAGTATCGCTTGTAAAAGGCAAATCATTCTGACGGTTGCGGTTATCAACATATCTGCTGCCCATAGTTTTTTCATATACAAGCCTGCCGTCTTTCATAACAGCTACGCCAAGCCCGGGCACGCCATAACGTGGGCTGTTAATTAAAAATGCCAAATCATTATTGAGCTTATCGTAATTTATATCTTCTGCATATCCTTTTTCTATTGTACTGTTCATGTTTGCTGCCCCATAAACAGAAACGCAAATGCTGCTGCATACTAACATAACAGCTATTAAAATTTTTATACTTTTTATATAAATCATTTAAACCTCATTGCAAAAATATTTAGAATTAATTATAACATTAATTTAAGGCTTAATGATGTCAATAATTAAAATTTTTTAACAAAATGCGCTGTCCAATTTTTCAACTTCCTATTTATCACCGGCCGTTGACACAATCTGTTATCAGTACAGCCCTAACTTTCTTCATATTTGCTGTATAAATAGTGATAATGATACAATCTGCGCTCGCATAAAACTTTACAAAGTCTTTTGTTGCCTGCATTCCTGCTTGTGCCGTTCTACATTTTCTTCATCATCAACTCAATCAATTGCTGCACGGTAAATCAACACGCTAATGCAATCAAGCTGCTCTTCAGTAAAATTCGTAATTTTAACTTTTCCCATAAAATTACTCCTTTCGGCCATTTCAACCATTTTAACCTTTTGACTTATAACATCCTGTCTGCTAATATAGAATTATCAAAACACCACTTTTAACAAAACCTACCAGCAAACCGGAGGCTAACATAATGAATTTATCAGAACTCGAAAGGCTACAAAGCCAACTTAGAATTTTGCAAAATATGACACTACCAGAACAGCAGATAATGCAAATGGCACATTCGGCACAAACTGCCGCTGAATTAATGAATATATCAGCTTTAGATACTATGCAACGTGCCGAAACAGTAATGTGTACTTCAGCCAAAGCTGCCGAAATGGTTTTTCAAAAATACGAACATCTTAACAGAATAGCAAATGCTTCTTACGAAGCATCAGCCAAAATGTCAGGTGCTTATAATTCAACAATGTTTAAAATTTATGTTAGTATGCAAAATTTCATGAACTTTTATGAAATCAATCCAGCCATTCAGGCTATAATGAATTTTGCAGATACACACCAAGATTTTATTGACCATTTTTATAATCAAAATGTTTGGCAGCTCGCAAATTCTTTCAAAGCTTTTGAAAATGTACCTTTTGCAGAACACACTACATACATTGAAAATGTATTATCTGCTTCATCAGAATTTTCTCAAGAAGAAAGAAATCTGATACTTGATAATTCAGGAAGCAGTTTGCAAAAGCCATACATTGATTTTGAACTATCCGACAAAATACTTACTTTATTAAAAGCATTTTTCCCAGCTTTCTTTTTAAAAGATTTTGATGTAAAAGCTGCTAAATCGACTATTATTTCAATAACTGCCATTTTAGCTTTTTTAATAGAATCATATTTCTCTGTTCAAGCTCATGACGATTCTATACAGGCACACAATGATGCCGTTGTTGAACAAAAACAAAATGATGAAAAAATTACCAGTTTATGATATAATAAACAAAAATATTTTATGAATGATTATGAAAGCGGGAGGACTCTGTTTATGCCAGATACCAGATTTATTACAGAATTTGACCAGTATTTATTTGGTCAGGGGACACATTATGACTTATATAATAAACTTGGCGCGCATCCTATGACAGTTGATGAGGAAGAGGGAGTATATTTTGCTGTGTGGGCACCGAATGCGGCAGCAGTTTCCATTGTTGGTGATTTTAATGAATGGGATGAGAATGCGACACCGATGGAACGTTTAGAACCACTTGGAATTTATCAGATATTTCTTACAGGGATAAAAGTGGGAGATATTTATAAATATTGTGTTACTGCACAGGATGGCAAAAAAACATTAAAAGCAGACCCTTATGGATTTCAGGCAGAACTCCGTCCGAACAATGCTTCTGTTGTGGCAGACATTTCTGATTTTAAGTGGCATGACAGCCGATGGATGAAGAAGAGAGAGAAATTTGATGATAAAAAGAATCCAATGTTTGTATATGAAGTACATCCGGGTTCCTGGAAAAAGCATGAACAGACAGAAGAAGATGAGGATGGATTCTATAATTACAGAGAGATTGCACATGAGCTGGCAGCTTATGTGAAAGATATGGGATATACTCATGTGGAACTGATGGGTATTGCAGAGCATCCATTTGATGGTTCCTGGGGATATCAGGTAACAAATTATTTTGCTCCAACATCCCGTCATGGTTCACCAGAAGACTTCCAGTATTTCATGGACTATATGCATGAACATAATATCGGTGTTATCCTTGACTGGGTGCCAGCACATTTCCCAAGAGATGCTTTCGGATTAGCAGAGTTTGACGGAACCTGCCTCTATGAATACGCAGATCCAAGAAAAGGAGAACATCCAGACTGGGGAACAAAGGTATTTGATTACGGCAAGACAGAAGTGCAGAATTTCCTTATCTGTAACGCGCTTTTCTGGTTAGAACATTATCATGTAGACGGACTTCGTGTAGATGCGGTTGCTTCTATGTTATATCTTGACTACGGACGTGAAGACGGACAGTGGGTTCCAAACATTTACGGCGGTAACGAGAACCTTGAGGCAATTGAATTCTTCAAGCACCTGAATACAATCGTAAAGAAGAGAAATCCAGGAATCGTTATGATCGCAGAAGAATCTACCGCATGGCCAAAAGTAACGGATAAGGCAGAATACGGCGGATTAGACTTCAGCCTTAAGTGGAACATGGGCTGGATGCACGATTTCTTAGAGTACATGAAGCTTGATCCTTACTTTAGAAAATATAACCATACAAAGATGAACTTCGCAATGGTTTATGCATACTCCGAAAACTATATGCTCGTCCTTTCTCACGATGAAGTCGTTCATCTGAAATGCTCTATGATAGAGAAAATGCCAGGCAGCTACGAGGATAAATTCAAAAATCTTATGGCAGGTTATGCGTTCATGACAGGACACCCAGGCAAGAAGCTTCTCTTCATGGGACAGGATTTTGGACAGCATAGAGAGTGGAGTGAAAAGAGAGAACTTGACTGGTTCCTCTTAGATAAAGAGCCGAACCGCCATTTGCAGACATTTGTAAAAGAATTACTTCATCTTTATAAAAATAATAAATGTCTCTACGAATACGACTGCTATCCAGAAGGCTTCGAATGGATCAATGCCGATGACGGTGACAGAAGTATATTCTCTTTCGTAAGACATTCCGAAAGCGGAAAGAGCAATATGCTCTTCATCATCAACTTCACACCAGTAGAACGTCCAGATTACCGTGTCGGAACAACTTGCCGAAGAAAGCACACACTTGTACTCAGCAGTGATGATAAAAAGTTTGGCGGAACTGGTAAGAGAAGACCAAAAGAATATAAACCAGCGAAGAAAGAGTGTGATGGAAGAAAGTATTCCTTTAGATATAAATTGCCGGCATATGGGGTAGCGGTATTTAAGTTCTAATTTGTAGGGTTGGAGAAATAAACAGACGAACCCTCATCTCCTGTAATTTACAAAAATGCTTCGTTTCACTGCGTCCAAGCTGCTCATCCGCAACTTGAACTTGCTCTAAGGCGCATTTTTATAGATTACAGGGGAGGAGGGTTCTGTGTGTTTCAATCCTTAATATTTCATTTCATGGAAAGCTATAATCTTATAAATGATATCCAAATCCTACAACATGAATTCTGATTTTACTTCTACAGCAAAAAACAGCTCCCAGAGAGAAGATACCTTATATTTGTGGCATTAGAGTGATGATTGAATGTGAGCATGGGAAGCGAACATTCACCCCGCAGTGATAGAGTCACAAATATAAGGTATCTTCTCTTTCTGGTGGCATCTCCCTTGTTACGCAACCCAGAATAGAAAGGACTTTTATGAATTGTATACATTTAAATTTTGTGAGTGATAAAGAGGGAAGAAAGTTCCTTTTCCCCATTCTTCCCCAAGATGGTTTGAACGAAAAAACACTTAATGTAGTAATTACTGACGGTGATTCACAAAGAATATATCCTGTTTTTCAACAGAAAGCGGGAATTTATGGTGATTACAGCGAATACATGACCAGGCATGGGTGTGCCTGTTGTTCTTTGACAACAGCATTGGCGGCTTTTGTGGAAAAGTATGCAGATTTGAAACCAAATGGAACAATTTCTGAGGTGGAGAGAAAGCATTTCCCCGAAGAAGTATATACGGAGAATTATGGGAAAGTGATGGCAAGGCAGATGCCGGTTTCTCTTTATGGAATTTCTCTTATTTTGCAAGAAGAGGGTGTTTCTTGCGAATATATAGGAGATTTTGAGGATAAAGCTGCCGAAAAGCAGATGATGGAGCATTTATATAAGGGAAAGCCCGTCATTATAGAAACAAGCCGAATGCGTAGAAAAGGAAAAAGAATCGTTCACTTTTTTGATAAAAAATATGCGGGATCCTATCATACGATGATTCTGTTAGGTGTGGATGAAGAGGGGCAGGTAGTCTTTACTGATTCTGCAACAAGAGACTGGGCAGGAGAACAGCAAAGATTAAAACGGGCTAAGCTGCCAGAACTTATTTCCTATATGTTTCCACAGAAAAATGTGGGGGATACGCATTTATATTTTAGCAGAAAAAGGAATACGGGCGGTTATATTTTGATTTGCTGAATGAGAAAGTAAGCACAAAAAAATTCCGCGAGTACATTGAATAACGAAGTAGGCACAATGGCAAATAAAGCTTTGGTATATGCGATATATCCAAACGAAAAATAGAAACGAGCAGGAACAGAATAAATCAAAAATCCTACTTGACAAAATTTTCAGGTTTTACTACAATAAGAAACATGATGTTTGTCCGCACAGGACGGATATTCTGTATCACTTATATTTGTAATAATATAGAATTTACAGTATAGGAGCATCATTTTTATGTGAATTTCAAAAATGAGAAAGACGAAGACGGAAACAAGTAGCTTTTATTCATGCATTCCAGAGAGTGACCGGCTGGTGAGAGGTCATGTGCCAGATAGCAAGTGAATACATTCCTGAGTCGCACACCGAATGAGACAGATATTTATCATGTTAAGCGTGAGTAGATTTCAGAAATTGCTGAATGTGATGAAAAAGGTAAGATTTGTTTTTAGTAGGCTGTGACGGAGCAGCGGCCGTTATCCGCAGAAGCGTTGTTTGACGCTCATTTGAGGCAGAGCATTTACTCTGCGAAAAAAGGTGGTACCACGAAGTTATATCTCGTCCTTTTATTAGGACGGGATTTTTTTATTTTATTTAGGAGGATTTTATGACAGTATATGACGAACTGGTTGCAAGAGGATTGATTGCACAGGTAACAGATGAAGAAGAAATTAAGGAACTTGTCAATAACGGAAAGGCTGTATTCTATATTGGATTTGACCCAACAGCAGACAGCCTTCATGTAGGACATTTCATGGCACTTTGCCTGATGAAACGTCTGCAGATGGCAGGAAATAAGCCAATCGCTTTAATCGGTGGTGGTACTGCCATGATCGGTGATCCATCCGGACGTACAGATATGCGTCAGATGATGACAAAAGAGACAATCAACCATAACGTAGAGTGTTTTAAAAAGCAGATGAGCCGTTTTATTGATTTCTCTGATGGAAAAGCTATGCTCGTAAACAACGCAGACTGGCTCTTGGACTTAAACTACGTAGAATTACTTCGTGAAGTAGGCCCATGCTTCTCAGTAAATAACATGCTTCGTGCAGAATGCTACAAACAGAGAATGGAAAAAGGTTTATCTTTCTTAGAGTTCAACTACATGATCATGCAGAGCTACGACTTCTA
>ENA-OOZA01001718-OOZA01001718.1-human-gut-metagenome-genome-assembly--contig:-NODE-1718-length-11021-cov-3.598213_pt1 | contig 11021 bp, 10 predicted proteins | sample MGYA00241703_ERZ501378 | MGnify/ENA primary metagenome ERZ501378 (study PRJEB25962, sample SAMEA2042916) | human gut metagenome | biome: human gut; feature: human-associated habitat; material: faeces...
CGGTTAATTATTCTCTGCCTCTTTGATACATTTTCTTTTATATCTATTTTTGTAGAAATAATCTTAATAAAATCAGAGAATATGAAGTTGACTAAACCTTTTTTATTTGTTTCCATTATCTTGTTGGGATGTGCTTCCTGCAAAAATAAAGCCGGAACTATAGAACAAGAAAATGCCGTGCTCGGCACAGAAGAGATTAACGATTCCGTACATCAAGCACAAGGCATAGTCATGGATGCTACCATGAATGGGTTTACAATGGTTACCTCGAAAAAGGACACCTTATATATAAGTACAATGGATCGGAATATAGCCTTGGAAAAAGGACTATTAATAGGAGATACATTAGAGGTTTCATACACGGTCACCGAAGATGAGCTTGGCATTAATATTGCATCTGCCATAACGAAAATACATTGACTCACTTTTAAAAATATATAGTATAAAAAGACTTTTATTGGCAACCGCCGTATTAGTTATTGCAATGTCTGCTTGTAATGAAAAGAAAAGCAAGGACTCTATCATTGGCTCATGAATAATGCCTATCGAAGGGCAACCGGGAAAAATGCAGGGTATCAAACTGGAAGAGGGTGGAGATGCCTCTTCCATTAATATGGCTACACTGGTATACAAATATTGGGAGTAACAGGGAGATGAACTTTATCTCACAGTAAAAAGCATTGGCAACGGTATGGAAATAGAGAACCATTATTTCATCCTTGCAGCAATAGCCAGCAGTACCCCGAGCGCAACGCCCAAGATAGCGGCAAACAAAACTCTTACCTCATCCGGCAACAAGAAAGTAATGGTATGAGCCGGATACCAGAAAAAAGGAATCGTTTTCTTAAAAACAAAATTCCATTGCGTATCCCAATTAAGATGCGTAATGATACGTGCCATCGGAATAGGGGTAATAAGGCTGCGGAGCGAACCGTCACAATCCAGAATGTGTGTATCCGTTATCTTATGAAATGTCATAAATACAGGAGCAAAGATTGTGTTCATGGCAACAGATACAGCCAAAGCAATCCATAACTTGTCCAAACAGCAATCGCCGTTAATTATCGCCGAAGCATCCGCCATCCCCATATACTCCATGAACTGCGGCACACCTTTAGAAAATACAATCATCGCCATATTGATTCCCATGCCTAAGATGCCCCATACGACCGCACGGGAAAGCACTCCAAATCCTTTTCTGTTATATACTCCGGCACTGATGCGAAGCCCCAGCATCTCACCTAAAGTAGCAAGCACTCCGAATTTCAAGAAACTCATTACCATACCATGTGCGGCATTGAAAGACTTATACCAGCCGTAAACTGCATCACTCACAAAAAAAGGTAAGAAGATTACGATTAGGATGAAAACGAAAAGGAAATCTTGCTTTTTCATTCAAATGTTATGCTTTTCATTAATAATAACAGCAAACATACTAAAATAAAACCAATATCAAAGCAATCGGATAAGTAAAGTCAATAATTTGAAGCAAAAGTACGTTTTATTCTTTTATTATAAAGAAAAGAGGCAGAATTCAAATAGAATTCCGCCTCTTTCTGTAATTTGGAAATGCAACCTCTTATTGCTTGTTTTTCATATATTCATCAGCTTTCTCCTTGGCACGGGCTACTCGTTTTGCCGTATCCGGATGAGATGAAAACATCTTTTGGAATTTAGATTCTTTGGAAGCGTCCGCTGAAAGTTCCAGCAGTTTATTCAATGCATTATACATGGCATAAGGATCCAAATTATGCTTTATAGAAAATTCAAAACCGTAATCGTCCGCTTCCGCTTCCTGCTTCTGCGAATATTGCGCACCAGCCAAGGCTTCCGCCATAGCTCCCAACTCGGAATCGGTCAGCTTTGACACGGTAGAACTCGCAGCACCCGCAGCATTCTTCACGGCAGAACGAAGATATGCGCTCTTCATTGCATCTTTGGAGTCCGTATGAATTACGTGACCTATCTCATGGCCTACTACAGCCATTACTTCATCATCCGTCATAATATCCATTAATCCGGCGCAAATACGTACGCTGCCGTCACCGCAGGCAAAAGCGTTTACGTCAACCACTTCATAAACCCCAAAATTTACTTTCAAACCATCCACTTCTTTGATATGTCCGGTCAGTTTCTCCAGACGCTTGCCATATTCCGTATCAGGCTTCGTCAAAGGATTGTGAGTATCCATCCATTGCATATACTCCCTGCTCATAGCTGCAATATCAGCATCCGAAAGAGTTATAGCTTTAGCAGCATCCGTACCGGCTTGAACAACCTTACCTACATTGATTTTCTTACCACCAATTTTAAATTGCGCATAAGCAGTTGTAGTACAAGTCATTCCACATACAACAGCAGTAAAAATCAGAATTTGTTTTTTCATGTTGTTTGGTTAGTTTAAATGGGTTTATAAAAAGAAAGCCGTTTAACCGATTCACGATTAAACGGCTTTTATCTTTGCTTCAAATTGTTCCTTTACTTGATTATCCCCAATTCCCTAAAGCATTTTGTCAACTTCTCAACTGCATAATCCACTTGTTCTTTAGTATGGGTAGCCATTAATGCCACACGTACCAATGTATCCTGAGGAGCACATGCAGGCGGTATAACCGGATTGATAAAGATGCCTTCATCAAAAGCCATCTTCGTTACGACAAAGGTCTTTTCCGTATCACGCACATACAAAGGTATAATGGGCGACTCTGTTTCACCAATCTCAAAACCTGCATCACGGAAACTCTTCAATGCATAGTTAGTGATATCCCACAGACGTTGGATACGTTCCGGTTCGGATTTAATAATGTGCAGTGCTTCACGAGCCGCTGCCGTTGCCGCCGGCGTACTACTTGCCTGGAATATATAAGAGCGGGCATTGTGGCGCAACCAGTTGATAACCTCCTTGTCGCCAGCAATAAAACCACCGATAGAAGCCAATGACTTGCTGAATGTTCCCATTATCAAGTCAATATCTTCGGTCACTCCGAAATGATCGCATACACCGCGGCCTTGCTTACCGAATACACCTAATCCGTGAGCTTCATCCACATAAATGCTGGCATTATATTTCTTTTTCAGACGAACGATTTCCGGCAGGTTGGCCAAATCGCCTTCCATTGAGAATACACCATCTACAATAATCAGTTTCACCGCATCCGGTTCGCACTTCTGAAGCTCTTTTTCAAGGTCTTCCATGTCATTGTGCTTATACTTTAACTGTGTGGCGAACGAAAGGCGGCGTCCGTCTACAATAGAAGCGTGGTCGCGGTCATCGCAGATGATATAGTCACCACGTCCTACCACTGCGGGAATAATGCCCTCGTTCACAGTAAAACCGGTAGAAAAACAGAGCGCTTCGTCTTTTCCTACGAACTCGGCCAACTCTTTTTCCAATTCAACATGTATATCAAGAGTACCATTCAAAAAGCGGGAACCGGCACACCCTGTACCATATTTTTCAGTGGCAGCTATCGAAGCGTCAATGATTCGCTTGTCATATGTCAGTCCCATATATGCGTTTGAACCGAACATCAGAACTTTTTTGCCATCCATCATTACCTCTGTATCCTGATGGCTGTTAATCGTGCGGAAATACGGGTATACCCCTTTTGCCATAAATTGTTGCGGCAAATCATATTTCGCGAATTTGTCTTGCAGTAAACCCATGAAATGTCTTTTATATAATGAATATTAATCCTATTAAAAACAAGTTCTTAAAAACAGGGGGCAAAGATAGCAAAATATGTTGTTATCTGTTTCATTTACTCTAAAAAATCTGCCCTAACTCGTTTTAAGAGATTCATATGGTTAAAATTTAAAGGATTTATATTACTTTTGCATGAAGAAATTTCCTATAGTAATATCCGTTTAAATGGACGATAGTAAAAAGAAAATATCATTTATAATAAACCCTATATCCGGTACTCAGGGTAAGGAGCAAATATTGAAATGGCTTGATGAAAAGTTGGATAAAAGCCGGTATATACCGGAAGTAATCTATACGGAACGGGCGGGGCACGCAGTTGAAATAGCCGCCCTAAAAGCTAAAGAAGAAGCTTTTGCCGTTGTTGCTATCGGCGGAGACGGAACTATTAATGAAATAGCACGCTCACTGGTACATACCAAAACTGCATTGGGAATCATTCCATGCGGTTCGGGAAACGGGCTTGCACGCCATCTGCAAATCCCTATGGATGCCAAAAAAGCAATCAACATCATTAACGAAGGATTGATAGACATTATTGACTATGGCAAAATCAATGATGTTCCTTTCTTCTGTACCTGCGGGGTAGGGTTCGACGCATTTGTCAGCCTGCAGTTTTCCAAAGCCGGCAGGAGAGGCCCGCTCATATATCTGGAGAAGACATTGCTTGAAAGCCTAAAATATAAACCGGAGACATACGAATTGGAAATGGATGGCAGCACACTGCGATACAAGGCTTTCCTGATAGCATGCGGCAATGCCTCACAGTATGGGAATAATGCTTATATCACTCCGCAAGCCACATTAAATGACGGATTGCTGGACGTTACAATTCTGGAGCCTTTTACCGTATTGGATGTACCGGCATTATCATTCCAGTTGTTCAACAAGACTATCGACCAGAATAGCCGTATAAAGACTTTCCGCTGTAAGACGCTCCGCATCCATCGTTCCAAACAGGGGGTTATACATTTCGATGGAGATCCGATGATAATGGGAGAGAACATCGATGTAAACATAATCAAAAGAGGATTGCAGGTCATTGTACCCAAGAATGTGGAAAAAGACTCTTCGAATGTATTGCAGCGTGCCCAGGACTACATCAATGGCTTGAAACAAATAAACGAAGCCATCCTGGAAGATATTACCCATACAAACAGAATGATATTGGATAAAGGCAAAGAACAGATTAAAAAACTTAGAAAGAACTAACGCCTTCTGCAAGAGAGCCGGAACAGTATGGAAGATTGATATTTTTCTGTCCGGCTATTATATAAAGTCGCTTTTTAAAAATAAACTTATCTGTTTTGATACGTCTGTAATATGTTTTATGTATTTTTGCACGATATTTATCCGTTTTTAGCAATGGTACATCTCTGATGTTGCATCGCCAAACAGTAAACAGTAAATTGTAAAATAGTAAATAATAAGATGTATAGATCACACACCTGTGGAGAATTGCGTATCTCCGACGTTAATAAGCAAGTGACACTGGCAGGTTGGGTACAGCGCAGCCGTAAAATGGGCGGCATGACATTCGTAGACCTCCGCGACCGTTACGGAATTACCCAATTAGTGTTTAATGAAGAAGTAGATGCCGAACTTTGCGAACAAGCCAACCGCTTGGGCCGTGAGTTCGTAATTCAAATAGTAGGAACGGTCAACGAACGTTTCAGCAAAAACAAAAACATTCCTACGGGAGATATCGAAATCATCGTATCGGAATTGAATGTGCTGAATTCAGCCTTAACTCCTCCTTTTACAATTGAAGACAATACAGACGGCGGTGACGATATCCGTATGAAATACCGTTATCTGGATTTACGCCGTGCAGCAGTACGCAAGAATTTGGAATTACGCCATAAGATGACTATTGAAGTGCGTAAATACCTGGACAGCAAAGGATTCATTGAAGTAGAGACTCCTCTTCTCATCGGTTCTACACCGGAAGGTGCACGCGACTTTGTCGTTCCTTCACGCATGAATCCGGGACAATTCTACGCATTGCCGCAAAGCCCTCAAACATTGAAACAGTTGCTGATGGTTTCGGGTTTTGACCGTTACTTCCAAATCGCAAAATGCTTCCGCGATGAGGACCTCCGTGCCGACCGTCAACCGGAATTTACACAGATCGACTGTGAAATGTCTTTCGTACAGCAGGACGATGTAATCGAGCTTTTCGAAGGTATGGCAAAATACCTCTTCAAAGAACTGCGCGGTGTTGAGTTGACCGAACCGTTCCAACGTATGCCATGGGCAGATGCTATGAAATATTACGGTAGCGACAAACCTGATTTGCGCTTCGGCATGAAGTTCGTAGAGTTAATGGATATTATGAAAGGCCATGGCTTCTCTGTATTTGACAATGCCGCATACATCGGCGGTATCTGTGCGGAAGGCGCTGCAAGCTACACCCGCAAGCAATTGGATGCCTTGACCGAATTCGTAAAGAAACCGCAAATCGGAGCCAAAGGAATGGTATATGCCCGTGTAGAAGCTGATGGCACTGTGAAATCAAGTGTCGATAAATTCTACACGCAAGAGGTGCTGCAAGAGATGAAAGCCGCTTTCGGTGCAAAACCGGGCGATTTGATTCTTATTTTGAGCGGTGATGACGTAATGAAGACCCGTAAGCAACTGAATGAGCTTCGCCTTGAAATGGGTAACCAATTAGGCTTACGCGACAAGAATAAGTTTGCATTGCTTTGGATAGTTGACTTCCCGATGTTTGAATGGAGCGAAGAAGAAGGCCGCCTGATGGCTATGCATCATCCGTTTACCCATCCGAAGGATGAAGATATTCCTTTGTTGGACACAGATCCTGCAGCCGTTCGTGCCGATGCTTATGATATGGTATGTAACGGTATCGAAGTCGGTGGCGGTTCGATTCGTATCCATGACGCTCAATTGCAGGCCAAGATGTTTGAGATATTGGGATTCACACCGGAAAAGGCTGAAGAACAATTCGGTTTCCTGATGAATGCCTTCAAGTTCGGCGCACCTCCTCATGGTGGTTTGGCTTACGGCCTCGACCGTTGGGTAAGTATCTTTGCCGGTCTTGACAGTATTCGCGACTGCATTGCGTTCCCGAAGAATAATTCCGGTCGCGATGTTATGCTGGATGCACCTTCGGTTATCGACCAAAAACAATTGGACGAGCTTAACCTTATTGTGGAGGTAAAAGAATAAAAACAAGAGAATAGGAGAGAGTGAAAGAGTCCACACGTATTTGCCGTTTTGCAGTAATCGGTACATTAAACGCCTTGATAACAGCAATCACCATCTGGGTAATGATGGATGAGTTGGACATTAATTACATGCTCTCCAATGTCACTGCATATATACTGGCACAGACTCATAACTTTATCTGGTGCAAGTATTGGGTATTCCCGCTGGACAAGGAAAACAAGAAGAATACGGTGTGGCGGCAAGTGTTGCTCTTTTCCATAGCTTTCGGAATGGCTTATTGTGCGCAATTCCTTTTCCTCATCGGCTTGGTAGAGGGATTGAACTGTAATGAATACCTCGCCCAGTTCTTAGGATTATTTGTATATGGCGGAGTCAACTTCCTGATGAACAAAAAAGTTACATTTAAATAGAAGCGCTCCTTTCTTCGGAACTTGCCTGATTTTTATTCAGCATGCTTTTGAGAATTCTTTTCTTATAGAATTCAAACAAACCCTCAGTCTAAAAAACGTTTTGTCAATCCCTCATAGGCGTCAATTCTGCGATCGCGCAGGAATGGCCACCAACGGCGGACATTCTCCGAACGTTCCAAATCCACTTCCACCACAATATTTTCCGGCTGCTCATTGCCAGCCTGTGCCAAAAACTCACCTTGCGGTCCAACTACAAAACTGTTCCCCCAAAATTGGATGCCATTTGTTTGCATAGAGGGATCTGGCTCATGTCCCACACGATTCACCGAAATAACCGGGAGTCCGTTTGCTACGGCATGTCCGCGTTGCGAGATTATCCATGCGTTGAGTTGGCGGACTTTCTCATCATCAGTATCGCTGCTTTCCCAACCGATGGCGGTAGGATAAATCAATAATTCAGCTCCTTTCAGTGCCATGAGACGTGCTGCTTCGGGATACCACTGGTCCCAACAAACCAAAACGCCCAATTTTCCCAAAGACGTTTGGATAGGTTCGAAGCCCAAATCTCCGGGAGTGAAATAAAACTTCTCATAATAGGCCGGATCATCAGGGATGTGCATCTTGCGGTATTTCCCGGCAATGCTACCGTCACGCTCAAACACAACGGCCGTATTATGATACAGTCCCGGAGCACGCTTTTCGAACAATGAAGTTACCAATACTATGTTGTTGGCAGCCGCCAACTCCGAATAGAAACCGGTCGATGGTCCGGGAATAGGTTCCGCCAAATCAAACAGTTGTGTATTCTCCGTCTGGCAAAAATAGAGTGAGTTATGCAACTCCTGCAACACCACTAATTGTGCACCATGAGCTGCACACGATTCGATACTCTTGGCCAGATTCATCAGATTAATGCGCATATCCGCCACATTGGCCTGCTGAATAATACCGACTTTTATTTTTCTCATAATCTATATTTCTTTTAAATGTTTTTTATAAATATCCCACAAAAAACGAAATTGATAACTTTCATACCTTTATCTGATTACTCCTATCGGATATTGCATCGTGACACAATGCAGCGAGCCATGTTGTTTTATCAAAGCACGGCAGTCTACACCTACAATTTCATGCTTGGGAAAAGCCATTTGCAACACCTCTTTGGCATGCATATCATTCTCCGGCTGGTTATATGTGGGATATAACACTGCATCATTCATTATCAGGAAGTTGGCATACGTAGCCGGCAGCCTTTCGCCATCCGCTTCTATCTTATCGGCCATCGGCAATGCCAACAGTCTATAAGGTTCTCCGGCAAGCGTCCGGAACGTTTTAAGCTGTTCTTCCATTCGGTGTAGCTCCTCATAATGCTCGTCATTCACGTCCCTGCACTGCACATAGGCAATCGTATCCGGCGAACAAAAACGGGCAAGCGTATCTATATGACTGTCCGTATCATCTCCGGCCAGATAACCGTAATCCAGCCAAAGTACCCGTTCAAGATGGAATGTAGACCGAAGATACTCCTCAATCTCCACCTTATTCAACTGGCCGTTACGGTTAGGCGACAACAGGCATTCCGAAGTGGTAAGCAATGTTCCCATGCCGTCACTCTCAATGGAGCCGCCTTCCAGCACAAAGCCCAAACGGTTTATATACCGGCCTTTTAAGATTTCGGCTTCAACAGCCCGACGTGTAATTTGATTATCTTTATCCGAAGCAAACTTCAGTCCCCAGCCATTAAAAGTAAAATCAAGCAGAGACGGCCCTTCCGTATCTACCATAGTGACAGCTCCATGGTCGCGTGCCCAGGTATCATTCGTTTCACATTTCAGGAAACGAACATTATCCATATCCACTGTCGCGGAAATTTGCTTTCTTACCTCTTCAGGTTCCGGAGTTACAATCAACAGCAACTCCCGTTTGGCTATCTCGGAAGCAATGGCAATAAAACATTGCTGCACTTCTTCAAGCATATAGGCCCAATCCGTATCCGCATGAGGCCATGTAAGCTGTACGCCACTCTGTAATGCCCACTCCGCCGGCAGGTGAGGAGCGAGCGTTTCCACTTGAAAGGTCATGTTCTTACCGAAACGCACCTGACAGTCCTTTTCGGCAGCTCCGCCCAATGGAAATCCAACAAAATATCCCATATCAATTCTAAGTTATTTAATTCGTCAAGTAAGATAATGAAGCCTGAATACCGATGCCCCCTAATCTTAATTTACGCAAAGTTCTATTCTGCATTTCTAAAGTGCCACTTTAGAGTTCTGAAGTTCAACTCTACGCCGCTAAAGTTCAACTTTACGTTTCCCGTTCTCAACTTCAGGTTCGGCAATGCGCTTTATTTCTTTTCTTCCTTAGGCTTCCTGTCAAAGAACGGGTTCTTGGAAGAGGCGCTGACCGGAATGGCGAATACAGTCTTGCAATCTTTCAGCCAGTTCATTCGCTGTGCAGCCAGTCCGGCAGAGAACATTACCCGGGTATCTACCCGCATGTCGGCAGCCGTGGCGCAAGCGGAGCCGACGGCAATCCCCACATCAACCGTATTCAAGGCACATGGCACACCCTCCGTACGCCCGGCACAAGTAGGAAAGCCACAATGACCGCAGTTCAATCCCTGCGCCTGCTCGCGCGTACCTATTATAACGACACATTCCGCATTCAGAATATTTTCCGCATCGCGCAGAAAGAATTTCATTCCATGCTCCGCAACCATTTTCACCATCATTTCCGATAAAATATTGATATCACCATCCGTCACCATGGCTATTTCAATAATGTCAACACCTTTTCCTTTGGGAGCAGTGCGCGCTGCCGTCATCATTTGTCGGGCCACATGCAACACATGCTCATGGCGGCTTTCTCTTTCATTCAATATCATATAAATCTTAGTTATAAGTTAGCTGTTGATACAAAATTAGTGAATATGAATGATATAAGGCTCCTGCTTTAAGCCTAAAAAGTATAAAAAGAGTCACCGGCTAAAAAAATATCAAAATAAAAAGAGAAATATAGTGGATAATCCAATTATTTATCGTTCCTTTGACAACGGAATATAAAAAGATAGTTTTTTCGATTGACTCAATTCATCTCACACTTGAACCGTTTCTATTCTTCTAACTAAATTTTTAAATTCAAAGTTTACTTAATTATTTATTTATCAATTTTTATTTTATGTATAATTTATTATCTTTTCAACTTTACTTTCTGTTATGCAAGTTCCTTTTGCAATTTGTTCTATATTTAGACCTAATGATTTTAGTCTTAATACAGTTTCTATTTTTTCATCTTGTTCTATTTGAATAAGATTTATTATATTAGTTCCTTTTGCTGTTCTTCCAGCATCAGGAATTTCATATGCTCTCTTCTTATATACTCTACCTCTATTAGTAAAGAATAATACATCTGAATGAGTCGAAGTAACTAAAACATGTTCTACGAAATCATCTTCTTTTGTAGACATTGCTTGAATACCTCTTCCCCCTCTTCTTTGAGCAGAATATGTATCAGCTGATATTCTCTTAATATATCCTGAGTTAGTTAGTGTAATAACAGTTTCTTCTTCTTGAATTAAATCTTCTATATCAATGTCATTAACAACTTTTTCTATTTGAGTTCTTCTTTCATCGTTATATCTTGCCTTTATTTCAAGTAATTCTTCTTTAATTACACCTAATAATTTTTCTTCACTTGCAAGAATTGAATTTAAATAGCCA
>ENA-OOZA01001721-OOZA01001721.1-human-gut-metagenome-genome-assembly--contig:-NODE-1721-length-11012-cov-2.164279_pt1 | contig 11012 bp, 10 predicted proteins | sample MGYA00241703_ERZ501378 | MGnify/ENA primary metagenome ERZ501378 (study PRJEB25962, sample SAMEA2042916) | human gut metagenome | biome: human gut; feature: human-associated habitat; material: faeces...
GAATAAAAATTTTATCACTTTTAAATTTTATATAATCATCAGATGTATAGATGTACTCATTTACATATCTTGAAATATCTATTGTATTTTCTCCATCTTTTAAATAATTTTCATTATTCAATGTTTCTTCAATTAGTTCTTGTGTAATAGCATTCGTTTCAAGATATTTTTGTAATATTCTATCTTGATGATTAGTCGCATACTTTTTCAAATGATCCATTATATAGTAATAGAAAAATAAGCCTTTATATCTTTCAACTCTGGATTCTTGTTTTACTTCTTTTGGCATAATAATATCTTCAACCTCCTCTACTCTAAAATTGGTTTTATTTGTTACATATTCTTTAAAGCGAAGAATATCTTTTGTATCTTTAATTAAACCATCTCTTTGCATCTTTTTATAAGTATTATAGATATTATCAACATTTAATTCTTTATTTTTTAAATATTGATTTTCAAGTAAAAAAATAAAGGCAGATATTTTTGTTTTATAAACATCTTCCTTTTTTACATTTGCAATTTGTAAATCTCCGAAGTCTTTGTATTTATCTTCTAATTTTGATATATCTAATACATTTACTTCTAGTCCTTCATTTAATAATTCTGGTATAACTCGAATCATTGCATTTTTACCAGCATCATCATTATCAAGGGAAAGAGTAATTTCACACTTTAATTTCTTTAGTAATTCAATTTGTTCTTTTGTTAATGCAGTTCCCATTATCCCTACAGTATTTGCAAATCCCATTGCATTAGCACTTATAACATCCATATATCCTTCGACTACTATCATTTCATAATTTCTAGCAAAAGATTTTGCTTTATGATAATTAAATAGTAATTCACTTTTATTGAATAACGGAGTTGCCATAGTGTTAATATATTTAGGTTTTGCATCTCCTAATACTCTTGCTCCAAATCCAACAGGATTTCCATATTGGTCGAAAATAGGAATCATTATTCTGTGGCTAAATATATCAATATAATCATTTTTAGATTCTTTTGTAATATCTACTTCTATCAAATCTTTCATATTGTATTTTGATAATAAATTATTTGTTACATTATTATAAGTAGGATTGAAGCCAATATGAAAATTATTGATTATTTGCTCAGATAGGTTTCTGCTTTTAAGATAGTCAAGAATTTTCTCTCCATCTATATTTTGGGTTTTTAAATTATTCTCGCAAATAATAATTGCATCTTTTAGAATGTTAGATAATGTTTTTTGTTTCTTTTGTTCTTCGGTTAGAGGAATATTATTGTTTTGTGAAAGTACGATATTCAAATGTTGTATATCTATAGCTTTTTGCATAGCTTCTACTGTACTTATTTCATTATGATTTATTTCAGTTTCGTATTTTTGGATAAATGATACAACATTTCCTCCAGAGCCACAAGCAAAACATTTTGCAATACCTTTGCTAGTGTTCACCATCATAGATGGATGTGTATCATTATGAAAAGGACAAGTACATTTATTTCTATTAACTTTTAGTCCATAATATTCAAGAATATTTACTATATTAGAACTTGATAGTATTTCATCATAAGCACTCATATATCAATTTCTTCCTTATTTTCTTCTAGATTTTCAAGTTTTTTATCTTCTATTAAGTCTTTTAGGTATTCATCATCAAATTCTCTTATCATATTAGGATATTCCAAACAGATTTCATTATCTTTTTCTCCATCATAAGATTGTTCTTCAATATCATCATAGCTTTCTCCAATTCGCATATATCTATATGAATATTCATTTTCTCCAAGATAATTTATACCATTCATAATTGCATCAACTTCTGGATAATCTCCTTCATACCATTTTAGCCCATTCCATCCAAAATAACATTGTTCTTTACCATCTGCCTTTGTGTCTAATTCTTCTAATAAATTATATTCTTTAATATCTAACTTTTTTTCTTCTAAATATTTTTTTACAAACTCTTTTAACTTTTCAAATCCATCTTTAGTTGTAACAATTCTAATATCTGATCTATATCCCATTTTCATTACCTCCATTATCAATTTGTTTTAATAATCTTATTGTTTCTTTATCATTAAATTCACAAGTCATTGAAGGCATTGGAATATCCTTATATTCATCTTCTAAAAGAGTATTGTCATATAATTTAATGTAGTTTCTGTCTATAATACATATCCTTTGCGTTATATTTTTATTTATAATAACGGTCAAAAGATTTTTTAGAAGTCTAAAATATTTAGGATTATCCCACTTAAAAAAATATATATCATTGATATATTTGCAAGTAGTATCATTTACTATATTTTTTGTTAATTTTTTATTGTTATGAGATCGTAAAAAACTCATAATTTCTTCATATCCTTTTTTAGTTGTTATAATTCTGACTTGTTGTTGCATAACTTATTTCTCCATTTCTAATAAATTTCTAATTTGTTTTTCTATTTGTGAATCATCTCTACTACTTATAAACAATAAAAAACAATCCTTTTTCTTTGGATTGTATATTGTAAGAAGTATTTTAGTGTGTTTTCTTAATAACTCGACAAATTCTGCGAGTTCTTTGGTCGTATAGTTATCTTTAAGTTTAAAATCTACATATTTTATTATATTGAATGATTTTGTATATCTACCTGCAACAGTAAAAACCTCTCTTGTTATCATAGTATTTTTATCTATTTGCTCAAAATATAAATCATCATATAATAAATAGTAAGCTCCTTCTTTTGCTTTGTCAGACACTAATGTCCTAAAATCTTCAAAATTATAAATTATATTGCTTTCTATTTTAATCACCTCTTTCTAGAAATGAAAAAAGAGTGGGAATTTCACCCACCCTAATATTATTTTCTATTGTTTCTTCTCTTTAATGCTATAATTCCTACTATTATTCCAACTAGAGATAATGCTGCTAACCCTCCTAATAGGATATAATTAGTTTCATTACCTGTTTGAATAGATGGTACTAGTGAATTATAATATTCAAAACTATAAACATTGTCTTTTTCTTCTAATGACTTATTATCAGCAAAGACACCTTTGTCATTTATTTCGATTTTTACAACTTGTTTAGATAGTTTATATCCTTGTGGTGCTTGAATTTCCTTGATATAGTAAGTACCAAAGCGTAAATCTTCAAATAATGCAGTTCCTTCATATTCATTAGCACCTGCTTGTTTAATTAATTTAGTACATTCTTTATCTTCGTAAATTCCAAATACAAATTTATTTGACTTAATGTGTTCTTTAGTTGTTTTGTCTAGTTTTTCAACTCTAACAGAACGAAGAATTGGCATATCTTTCATTGTAACTTTTTCTCCATCTCCTGCTACAAATGTGATTTCTTCTGCCATCGTATATCCGTATGGGGTAGTTATCTCTTTCATAACATATTCTTTACCTTCAACAAGATAATGAATTATATGAGATTCATCTGTTGACACCCATTCTTCAACTATTTTTCCAGTTTCTTTTTCTATTACTTGAATAGTAGCACCAGGTAATTCATTAGTTCCTGTTTCATCAAATTTAGAAAAAATCATTTCTGTGGGAGTATTTACACAATAAATTACTTCTACATCCCCATCTTCTTTAACTTCAACTTCATAAATGTAGTCATTTAATGTATAACCTTCTACTTGTTTTGCCTCTTGAATATAGTAAGTTCCAAGTTCTAAATTTTCAAAAACAGCAATACCATCAGCATTTGTTTTGCTAGTTGCAATAACATCTTTCATATCTTTATTTGCTGAAATATTGAATTCTACATTTTCTAATTTAACTTCATCATTTAAAATATCAATTTTCTTAATTTGAATAGAGCCTCTTGCTAACTCATTGTCAACAATTCCTTCTAATCCAATTTTAATAGTATATTCTGCAATGTCTTTACCGTGATAAGCAACTTCAAAATCATATTCCTTATCATTTAATACATATTGAGAATTTGTTTGTAACTCTTTAATATAGTAAACTCCATTTGGCAAATCTGGTACACTTTCTAATTTACCATCTTCTGTAATTCCAGTAGTAGCAATCATTGTACCATTTTCTATTGCTACATTACCCATATAATCGTAAATATCTTCTCTAGCATAGATTCCAAAAACTATATCTTTATAAGCATCTTTATTTACAAATATTTTTTGTTCTTCTAATACTTTTGTCATATCTATATTGAATTTAGGGCGATTATTTACTAAAGTAGATGATACAACTTGTAATTCATTCTTTTGTGTATCTTCAACTTTAAAATAATGTTTGTTCGTATCAGCTATATATCCATGAGGAACTTTAGATTCTACATAGTAGTAAGAACCTACAGGCAATTTTTCACTTTTAACATTTTCCCAATCACTTTCTAAAGTTTGAATTTTCTCATCTTTTTTGTAATATGTTGTATTGCCTATTTTTATATCTTCATTTGCATAGATAGTAATTTCAGCACCTAATAAGTTTGATTCATTCCAAACTGGACTTTGTGTTGCACCAAACTCTGTTTGACCTGTTATAGTTTGATTAAAGATTTCTCCTAATTTATTAAATTCTAACTCACCATATACAAGTTCATCTTTCATTACAACAGATTGTATATCGCCAGTATCTTTAATCGTAAATTCAACATCTTGTGCAAATGCGAATCCATAAGGACTTGATGTTTCTTTTAGTACATAAGTTTTTCCAACTTCCATACCTTTAATTAAATGAGGTTTAATTGTTCCATCATCATTTTTTCCATCTTGCCCTGAAACCCAAGTATCAAATATTGCTGCTGGATTGTCTTTTTCATAAACAGTTAAGTGAGCTCCTTCAATTTCTTCTGAATTAGTAATATCTTGTTTAGAAACTTCTACTTTTATAATTTTATTTTTAAATTCATATTCCAAATGAATTGTTGGTATATCTTGACCTTTATATGTTGCATCAACATTAATTATTTCATCACTAGATGAATAGCCAACAGGTGCTTTGATTTCTCTAATTTCAAATTTCGTTAATGGAAAATCTGAATTGAAATTCAATTTTCCTTCCGTATTACTTGTTGCAGTTTCAATTAAATCACCTTTTCTTACAACTATTTCACCTTTATAATTTAGTATATCTGCTTGTGCATATATACCAAATTCAGCTCCTAGAAGTCCAATATCTTCATCCGCATCTTTCTTAGTTACATTAATGTCAACTTTTTGTCTTTCATTTACAAAAGAAGCATTATCATAAACAATAGGAGTATTCTGATCTTCATAAACTAAAGACACATTTTTAACTTCATTGTTTATTACCATTCCATCTGGTGCTTTGATTTCTCTTACAGAATATTCGCCCAAAGGCAATTCCTTTGATGTTGCTTTTCCTTCTGAATTTGTAGTAATAGTATCAACTACAGTTCCTTTTTTATAAAGGATAGTACCATCATTAGAAGGGTCCTTTATATTTTCTCTTGCAAATATTTCATATTTTGCATTTGGCAATCCTTTTTCTTCATAAATGAATTTTCCATCTCTAAAGTCAGTTAAAACTTCACCACGTTTTTCAACATTTACTTTTCCTTTAACAGATACATCTTTTTGTTTAACTGTTATTACAGGTGTTTTTCCATCTGGCAATGTTTCATAAACAGTTTTAGATGTTACTCTAAATTTAATAGGTGTTGAACTAATTAAATATCCTTTTGGACTTGCCAATTCTTCTAATTGGTAATTTGCAACTTCTAGTTTATCACCAGTCATAACTGTTCCTGTATCATCAGTAGTCCAAGAATCTACATAGTGAGGTAGAGGATTCCATTCCCAGTAACCGAAATATTTACCAGTATCTAAGTTCTTGATTTTAAATTTTGCACCTGCTATTTTAACAGTCTTTTCAGTTTCAATATCTTTTTTTACTATTGATAAAACAGCATTAAAAGATGTGTCATTAAATACTCTCCAGACCTGTGGTTCAGAACTATCTTCTGATATAACAACTTTAAAATCTTCTACTTTGTATTTGTCATCTATTGCTTTTGTTTCTCGTACAATATAAGTACCATAAGGAAGTCTATCACTCATGGCGTACCCCTTTGAATCAGTTACTAATATTGATGCAGTTTTTCCATCTGCATTTTTTGCTCTAGGAGCAGCCTCCCAAGAACCATATTCGTTAATATCTTTTTGTGATTTTATAGTGAATTCAGCACCTTCTAGTAATTCTGCCTCACCAGCCTCATCACTAGATATTTTTATAATTTGAAAAGGTTGAGAAATTACTCTCTCTTTAACAGTTAGTTTTTTAGTAACTACTTTTACATTTTGACCTTCATATACTAAGTCAAAATTATATTTTGTAGTATCTAGGTTATAACCCTTGCTAGGCTTAATTTCTTTAATATAATATTGACCTAAATATAGATTATCTAAAGTTGCATTTGCCTCTTTATTTGTTACTAATTCTCCAACTTTTACATCAGTATTATAAATCATACTTCCATCTGCTGGATCAAGAATAGGAGTTCTTGCATATAATCCATAAACAGCACCTTCAAGAGTTGCTTCACCTTGTGGTTGTTTGCCTGTTTTAGTATCTTCTTTTGAAATTGTAACACTACCTTTTACTCTAGTGTTTAGTATAGAAATTTCATATACTTTACCATCCTCAACAACACCAATATTATCACTTACTTCAACCTTTATAGTGTATTTATTTGGTGCTGTAGATTCTTTTACATAGTAAGTACCATAATCTAATAATCCAGAAGTAGCAATACCACTTTCGTTGGTGGTTATACTTGCAACTTTTGTATTATTAGAATTGTAAATATCAAAAATAGTTCCTGCTTTTAAAACTACTTTACCACTTTCTACATCCTTTTTAACAACTTTAATTCTACCTTGTTTCCAGTTATTTGTAGCTTGATATGATGTAGTTTTAGCAGGCTCGACTGTTGCACTTTTAACATTACTATCTAAAATTAAATGTACTGGTACAGAAGTTTCTTGAATATATACTGTTCCAGGTCTAATTTTTTCAGCAGTTACTTTTCCGTTTTCAAGCTTTGGATATTCTTTGTAATATATTCCGGGAATATCTGAATTATAACTTACTTTAAAAGATGTATTTGGTACATAGTTGCCTTTGTTATCTTTTTTTGCAAATTCAATCTTTCCATATATATTAATCCTTAATGAAAATGCCATTGTTACTGGATCATTATAGGACATAGCCAATAATTGATCTTGAACACCAGATTTAAACGAAAAATATACATTTGTATCAGTTTCTCTTGATTCTTCTTTTATAAATCCCCAACTTTTCATTGTAGCATCTGATATTCTATAATTTTCTATTGAGCAATTTGCATCTACTGTGATTGTAAGTGTATTTTCTCCTTTTGTATGCTGAATCCTAATTCCATCAACTGTTTTATCAACACTATTATAATCTCTTAATACTCCATTAGTATCCGTAATTGTTTTTGATTTTCCTGCATCTACAGTAATTGAACTTGCATCAAACGATGGTCTTTTTTCCATATTTGCAATTTGATTATTAATGTTAGCTTTAAATGAATTATATTCATTCTGTACTGATGAATTTACAAATGATGCACTACTTTGTCCTAAAACTTCCCATATCATTTGTTGTGTGAAAACATAGTCTTGTTTTACCCATTTCATATCAGCTGCCAAAATCCCACCATCAACAACATAATCACCATATTTAGAATACCATCCTAAATATGCAACTTTACATGCTTTTTTAATTATTGAATCTGTTGGAACATAATAATCTCCCTTATTTATTGAACCTGTTACAAAGTCAACTTTGTGTTCAGCACAAAATACTGTTAATTTTTCTTTAGTATCTAAATTAATTAATCTTCTTATTAAAATACCGACAATTTGAACTACTTTCTGTAGTTCTTATTCCAGAATCATATTGTCCTCCAGTCCAAGTTGCACTTCCTGAACCAGATATTGCAAATACTGGTTGAACTGTACTAATCAATGTAATAATTAAAAGCATTATTGCTAATAATCTTTTGTTTAAACATATTTTCTTAATATTTTTCACTTTAAAAATCTCCTTTACGTTTAAAATTTTTAAAAAAGAAGTCCTACGAATTTTACCTTTTAAGGCATAATTCATAAGACTTTAATAAAAAATTACTCTCATTCCTAGATAAACACCATCATTATCTTTAATTGGAATACACTCGCCAGCAGAATTATAAGATTTTAAATAATCTTGTGCTGCTTGTGTTACATTATCCATTGTATATCCTTCTGTAAATAAAAAATCTTTATTCGCAGGTTTCTCACTTGTTTTCTTTTCTTTTTCCTTTTCTTTGTTTGTTGTATCTGTTTTATTGTTTTCTTTCGTTGCTTCTCTTTTATCTTGTGTGATATTTTTTTCTTTTGAGGTTTTCTCTACTTCTTTATTATTTATTTCTTTTATTTCATTTGTAGAATTTAAAATATTTAAAGTAGTATCGTCATTTGTATTATTTTCATTAATGATATTGTTTTGTGTTTCTTCTTGAATAACATTTTCTGCATTATTCTGAAAAGACTGTTTATAATTTGTGTAAAATCCATAAAATGAAATAACTATTATAAACATAATTGCTACAAAACAGAAAAAGATTTTCTTTTTTTTAATATCTTTTTCATATAGCTCTAATAGTTTTTTATCTTGCTCATTCATTATTTGTTCCTTTTGGATTTATATAATTATTAAACTTCTTCTCAATCTTTTCATATTCTTTTTTTAAAATGTTCCACTCTTTTATCTTCACATCAACATCATCAATTTGCTTTTGAGTTTTGGCTTGTTCCTCTACTAATTTTAATTTATTGTTTTCGAGTTTTGCAAGCTCTCTTAATATTCTTTTTATCATATCTACCTCCATAAAAAAGAGCCAAGAGTTTAATCTTGACTTCATTATTTATTATTATTTTATCTATAGTAAAGATTTATTGTCCATTTAGAGCAATACATACAGCTCCAAATTTCATAACCTGTTGGACAATTTTTATAATATTCATCATCTTCAATTTGATAAGTTTCCCATAAATTTCCCCAATATTTTATTTTTTCTTCGTAATATGCTATTGCTTCATTTTTAGTATTAAACCATTTACCACAGTTTCCAACGTCCATACCATGATTATTTTTATTTGTGCATCTTTCTACTTTATTACTTTGTGTAGTGTCTTTTTTAGAATTGTTAGATGCAGGAGTAGTTGTTGTACTTGTAGAAGTAGTTTTTTCTACACTTTCTTTTATTTGTGTTTTTACACTATTGTTGCTTAATGAATTACTTTTTGATTGAGTAGATACTTTTGTATTTGTATTTTGTTTATTTTCTTGCGTAGTTTTATTTACCTCTGATTTAGTATTATTGATTTCTTCATTTTTAGTGGTTTCACTTTCTTCCTCTTTGCCACTTATTATTTCGTTTGAAACATTACTCTCTTCAATAGGTACTGTATTTGTATCATTTTGAATAAAATTATCTAAATTTTCTGGTATAGAATTACTAGAATTGTTATTTTCATTCTGTGATGACTTTCTATCATTAGAACTAAAACACCATATTCCTATAATCCCTCCAACAATTAATATTAAAATTATTATTATAAAAAGGACTCTTTTTCGCATATATATCACCTCTTAATATAATAATAACGTGTTTTTTAAAATTTGTCAGCCCTTTTCCACATTTTTTCTATAATTGTATAAGATTAGCTACAATATAATATCTCTGATCTGTTGGAATAGTCGTTGCATTTAAATAGGAACAAGTAGATAATTTCACTATTTTTTTAATGTTACTATCAGTTTCTATATTATATTCACTTGCCTTTTTATAATACTCTATTCTATCTTCAAAATTCAAGGATTTTATATTATTACTTTCAGTTTCAACGCCTATTGAATATACACTAAAAATTCTTGCTTCATAGTTACAAGTTGGTGTATAAATCTTAAAATTAAAATGAGAGTTTAGAAAATCTTTATTTAAATACTTACCTAAATCTGAAAACATACTTCCATTTTTCATATTATGACCATATACAATAGTTTCTTTATCTTCAAATGGATATGAATTAGTCGTAAATATTGAACCATTGCTATTATACTTTTTGTCAAAAGTATGTTTTAGGTAATACACATCTTTGTCCTTCAAAATCGGATAATCAATTTTTGTATTTTCAATCTCTATCCAAGCAATTATATCTTTATTAATTGATTTTAGATACTCCCAGTCAATACTTCTTTTTTGTGTTTCTTCTTTAATTTCAATGGATTCTTCTATCAATTTTTCTGTTGATTTGTCGCTTTCTTTATACTCCTTAAGATCTTTTAGTAATATGTAACAAGATATGTAAAATACTATAGTCAGTATAAATATCAATAAAATTATAGAAACATTTTTACATTTCATAATCTTTTTCCTTTTCTTTTTGTGCTTGTTGTTTTTCTTGTAGCATCTTTTCATCATAGGTTTCATCATCTTCTAACCATATTGAAACAGAATCTTCCATAGAACGACCATCTAAATATCTTTCATAAGAACTTTCATCTTCTTCAACATGATAATCTTCTAAATCTTCTACTTCTTTCTTTATTTCCATAATTTGTCTTTTAATGTAATCTAGAGCTAGATTTCTGTCTAAAAATGTTTTTACTTCCACCAAATCTTCTCCTTCATCCATTAGAATACTTTTATAAATCACTCTATAAATCTTCATTAGAAAAACTCCTTTCATTCAAAATTTTCTTATACCTGTTACTCTTTTTATGGATATGGCATAAAAAACACCTCCTTTGCTTTACATTTCTACTTCTATTTCACTATTATTTGGCATAAAAAAAGAAGGTGATAAATCCTTCGTTAATTCATTTTCTATGCTTTTATAATAATAGTTAGCAAAATTTTCAATTTGATTGTCTGTGTCTTTATAACTGGCTTGTCTATTTTTACAATCATTATATACTTGTATCAATTTATCTCTACTTACTTTTTTAGTTAAATAGAATAATT
>ENA-OOZA01001726-OOZA01001726.1-human-gut-metagenome-genome-assembly--contig:-NODE-1726-length-11004-cov-3.500228_pt1 | contig 11004 bp, 17 predicted proteins | sample MGYA00241703_ERZ501378 | MGnify/ENA primary metagenome ERZ501378 (study PRJEB25962, sample SAMEA2042916) | human gut metagenome | biome: human gut; feature: human-associated habitat; material: faeces...
TCTCATTAATAATATAAATAAAAAGCAACAAGTCTTTAAATTTGCATTTAAAGACTTGTTGGAATTATAAAGGTTTATACTTAAAATAGTAACACCTAAATAAAAATAGGAATTTTATTTTATATTCTGTATTGACAATACGAAGGAAATTTATATAATTTATTATAAAGAATATAAAATACTAGTTTAAATTTAAAAGGTGGAATTAATAAATTATGAAAAATATAAGTATAAGAGTAACTGAAGAACAATACTATAAAATTTTAGAACAATCTTCTAAAGAGGGAGTCACAATGACAGAGTTTATTCTTACTAAATGTGAGGTTATAAATAAAGAACAGGATCTTACTGTTGCATCTGTAATGTCTGAAATAAAAAAATTACCTGAAGGGAAAGAATTTACTATTCGTAGTCTTTATTCTTATAACGATTGGAAAGATTTTTCAAAGAGATCTAGATTAAGTGTGGGAAGAACTGTATATAACTATGTAGATAAATATAATGATACTGAATTAAGTAAAATAGCAGAGTTTGTAGGTAAAGATAGCAGTAATACCGCTATTTATAGACGAAAATAAAATTTAAATAGTTACTAAAAACTTATTTAAATTTTATTTGGTAAAAAAGCCATTAAAATCCATTTATTTGGATTCTAATGGCTTTAACTTTATCTCAAATACATAACTACTAGTCCTTAAATTTTACTTTGCTTGTTTATTTTTATTTAAATAATAACCGTAAATTATAAAAAACACTATCTAATAGACAGTGTTTTTAGTCCGTAGGATTTATTTCATTCCTAAATTATAATTATTGAGATTTATTTCACTCTCTTTTTACTAATTAAATTTTTTAGGATTGAAATCTACAAAATATACGTGTTTTACTTTAATCTTATCAGTGTAAATTATACTAATCACCCCAAACATCTAATTTTATACATATTTTAGCATATTTTTAGAATATTTTCTAATCTATAACAATACTGTAAAGTGAAATTTAAAGACTAGTTGCTTTTTATTTATATTATTAATGAGAGAACAAATTTACACTTATACAAAGAATATCATAAATATTCTGACAATTAAAGACTTTTTTTTGCAATATTTTCCATTTATTATAAAAATGTTCACAATTTTCTAAATATGAAAAGCTAAACTTTGATAAATTGAAGGACAGAAAGCTATAGGGGCTAAGGATATTATTGTATCTATGCTAGCTACCAAGAGGAGGAGAATATATATGAGTTTAAAAAAGAGAGCAAATAAAAGTATTGCTATTGCATTAGTGGGTATAACTCTTAGTACACCGTTTTTGAGTAATGTATCAGCTATGGAAAAAAAAGAAGTTATAACTAACAATATAGAAATAAGTACTGATTTTAAAAATAATTTATTACGTGAATTAGAAAAAGATAAATCAGATATTATTATGCCTATTATAGGAGAAGAAAAAATACCTAGAGAAATTGAAGCTAGAAATAAATATTTAAATAGATTAGTAAAAGATTTTTTAATAAATAATAAAAGAAAAATTGTTGGTTGGCTTAGAAAGATACCTGGTATTGGGAATAAAATGGCTGATTTCTTTAATGCCAATTTAGGTAAATTTATAAAAATTTTAGATGCTTGGGAAGCTGGTGTAGAAGGTGCTGTATATAAATTTTGGAGATTATTATTTCCACCATCAGTAGCACAAACTGCAACTAATTTCACTATGATGATATTAAGTTTCTTTATACCGGGGTTATAGAATAAAATGAAAAAATATAAAATATTAAGTTTATTAATAAATATAACATTATTAGTTAATCTATTAATGACACCTAATAATAAAATAATATTAAATATATTTTTATATTTAATATTATTTTACAACATATTTAATGATCAATCTAAATATATATACAGATTGTTTATTGAAAATAAAAAATTTTTAATATTATTAGGGTATATAATCTATTTTCTTAGTATGTTATATCTTATAAACTTATCTTAAAATGGATAAAATAGTTCTAGTTTTTATTTATGTATGTGACATGATTATAGATTTGAAAGAAATTTGGTTTGATAAAGAAATGTCATTTATAGAAAAATTATCTGATTCATTTTTTCAAATATTAATTTTTGTTATATTTTTTATTGTGTTATTAAAATTGTGGAAAATTATATAATAAATGTGTACATAAATATTAGTAAAAAATATAAATCATGTGATTAAAAAAATGAAAAATAAGGCTTAAATTAAGCCTTATTCAGAGCGTAGACAAAGTCTACGCTCTTTTATTTTTGTCAATACTCTTTATGAGGTGATAAATATGTTAACTATAAGAAAAGAAAATTTTAGAGATGATGAAATAAATGTTATATTAGATGGATTGGTTCCTGAAAACCATTTAGTAAGAAAAATAGAAAATGCAATAGATTTTAGTTTTATTTATGATAAAGTAAAAGATTTATACTCTCCGTTAGGAGCTCCAAGTATAGATCCTGTTGTTTTAATAAAAATAGTTTTAATTCAATATTTATTTGGCATACCTTCAATGAGGCAAACAATTAGAGAAATAGAAGTAAATGTAGCGTATAGATGGTTTTTAGGTTACTCATTAACTGAAAAAATTCCTCATTTCTCAACTTTTAATAAAAACTATGAAAGACGATTTAAAAATACAGATTTATTTGAATCAATATTTAAAGAAATTTTAGCGAGAGCTACAAAATGTGGATTTGTAGATTCTTCTAATATCTATATAGATTCAACACATATAAAAGCTAGTGCTAATAAGAAAAAATATACTAAAGTAGAGGTAGATATTCAAGCTAAGCATTATCAAGAAAAACTAGAAAAAGAGATAAATGAAGATAGATTAAAACATGGAAAAAGTCCATTATGTGAAGTGAAAAATGAAGAGGTAAAAAAAAAGGAAAAAATAGAGAGTAATACAGATAAGGATAGTGGCATGTTCTTCAAAAATGAAAAAGAAAAATGCTTCGCATATCTAGCGCATACAGCTTGTGATAACAATAATTTCATATTAGATTTTCATATTACATCTGGTAACATACATGATAGCGTAGCTTTTTCCGATTTATATCAAAAGATAAAAAATAATAGTAAACAACATACAACAGCGATAGCTATAGATGCTGGATATATAACTCCTTATATTTGTAAAACTCTCTTAGATGATGGTATAATTCCTGCTATTCCATATAAAAGACCTATGACTAAAAAAGGATTTTTTAAGAAATATGAATATGTATATGATGAGTATTATGACTGTTATATTTGTCCTAATAATAAAATTTTAAAATATTCAACTACTAATAGAGATGGCTATAGAGAGTATAAATCAAATCCAAGTGATTGCAAATCTTGTGAACACTTAAATATTTGCACTAATAGTAAAAATAAACAAAAGTTAGTTACAAGGCATATATGGCAAAATTATTTAGAAGAAGCTGATCATCTTAGACATAAGCCATATGTAAAAAAAGTTTACAGTAAACGTAAAGAAACAATTGAACGAGTTTTTGCAGATGCAAAAGAGAAACATGGTATGAGATATACAAAATTAAGAGGCTTGTCGAAAATTGAGATGGAGGTAAGCCTTATTTTCTCATGCATGAATCTAAAAAAATTAGCCAATTGGATGTGGAAGGATACGTCCAGTAATCTAAGGCTTACGCCTATTTTTAGTATATTATCATTAAAAATTTTTATAAAAAAGAAAATAGCCATTTAATATAAGTAAAAATGGCTATTTTGTCTACAATCTGAATAAGGCTTAAATTAAGCCTTATTTTTTTCTATAAAGTTTTTTATATCTAGCTCTTAATACAATAACTAAAGAAATACTTATCATTATTGTAAATCCCATATTAAAATCTAATATTTCTATTTTCCAATTATTATATGCTATACGTGATAATGGTATATAATATAATAAAAAATGATTAATCAATACCGATTTATAGTAATCTTTATCGTTTCTTATTTTATCTTCATTATACATTCAAATATTTTTCTCCTAAATTCTAAATTGGCATTATTAATCTTAATGCTCTAGCAATTATTTTCTTATTTTTCTCTGGACATCTTATTCTAAAAGTGTCACAAATATAATCTACAAAATTATATGTTAATTCATCTATAGTTCCACTTATATCAAGAATAACATCTATTGCTGTTGTTATTGATTTGCTACTTATATTTATTTTTAAATATTTTTTTAATACGTTTGCTATTTTAGATGAATTTTTTTTCATCCATTTTGCAGCTACTTTTATAGTAGTAGTCGCAATACCTCTTTCTTTTGATTCAGATGTATTATTAAATGACATATTTTTTAATTCTAGCAATGCTTCTATTTCATTTTTGCTAACTCTACTCTCTTAATGCCAAACAAATTAAATTAAAAGGAGTTTTGCCTCGTAGCTTTAACCGTTCCTTACAAGGCAGATTGATTGAGTAAATTTTAAATTACAATAATAAAAAGAAAGAGATTGTAGCAAGTTAGCTATAATCAATTCAAATCAAGTGAGTAAAAAAACATTGATTATCAACTAACTTACTATACTTCTATTATACGACATTTTTCGACAGGAGTCAAATTTTGCTAAACTTTATATTATATTGCTTTTTCCCTTATTTTTCAAGGCTAATTGATGTATTTGTATAAAATAGTTACAAAATTGTAACCTTTTCTGTAAATATATTTCTGTTAAAATCAGACTTTTATTAAATTCTAAAATAGCTAAAATTTAATTAATTATATGTACTAAAAGTAATTCAAGAGTCCCCTCTTCTGGTGCTGATATCGAAGGTTGATAGAATTTAAGTCTGAATAAAATATTATTTCGTGGTTAATGTTTTTCTAATATAGGTTTACAAGTAAACAATGTTAAAGTACCCCGGGGTATTTCATAAGCATAATAAAAGACACCCTTATTTGAGTGCCTTACTTTAGCTTTTAAACAGTTATTTTATATAGATTTTCTTCTATTTCGTTGATTTCTATCGTTTTTATAAGTATTTTTAAAAGTAAATTATTATTGTCATCTATTATATGTAAAACTTTCTTATTGTTATTTTCGACTATTTCAAATTTATCTCCTTTGCATATAGCCATTAAAATCAATTCATTATTGTTTTTTTTATTGTATATCTCAAATTCTAATTTCATATATGTATCTCTCTTATTCATTTACTTTAGCTTTATTGTATATTCTATTTCACTATATACATTCTTTATAATTAATCTATCTTCAAATAAAGTTGCTTTAAATATTTTTTGATCTCCTTCTTGTTCAACTAAAATTCTTCCGTCATTCTCTATACCTAATAACTTTATATTATCATTTTCTAATTTATCTTTGATTATTTGTTCATATCTTAGCATTTGCTTACTCCTTATCTTATGTATTATATCTCTATTGTAGCACCTTAGAAGCTGATCTCTGACTTCTGACAGTGCATATATTTGTATATTATTGTTGTTCTCTCTTAACTACTTCTATGTATTTCTTTAATGTATTTCTACTTATGTTATGTTTATTCATTAAATCTATTTGTTTTATACTTCTATCACTTATAAAAGCTTTTATATCTGCTTTTAATTCATCAGACATCTTATCTAGTTGACCAACTTTTCTACCACTTTTCTTATCACTAGCTTCTATACCTTGTTTAATACGTTTTACTAATATTTCTCGTTCTTGTTGTACTCTATCAAGTTCTACTATTAATAATAATTTGATAGTTCCTTCAAGTGCCGTTTTAGTTACTAATTGTTGTGTATTTGCTATATTAGTTAATTGTTTTATATAATCAGATGATACAGTTGGATTATCTAGGAATACAAGATTAACTCCTTTATCTAACAATTCCATATATTTGTTATATCCTTCTTCAGCTTGTCTAGTAAATCTCGATATCTCTTTAAATACTATTGTATCATTAGCTTGTAGTATTCCTTCTAGTGCTTTCCAATCATCTCTATCAAATGTACTACCACTTATATCATCTTGGTATACTGTTCTATTGTTATAATCTAATCCATTATCAGTAGCATATTTATTTAATGCTTTATCTTGTCTTTGAAATGATTGCTTGTCGTTGCTTTCCTTTGTACTTATTCTCATATAAAAGTATGTTGCCATATTTAATTACCTTCCTTCTTTGTGTCATTTTAACTAACGTTTATTTGATACTTATATATTACTATCATTTTAACATTAAGTCAATATATTTTGACACTTTTTATCAAAATATTTTTTAATATAGTTATTTTGACACTTTTGTATTAAATTGATACTTATACATAACAAAAGCCACCTAAATAATATAGATGGCTCAACAATAATATAAAAATTAAATATTTTAAGGTATTTAGTTTATAGACTAAGTACAAGATTTATATACCATTTATTTCTTATTTATATCATCTATAGCCCTAATAATTGATCCATTAGTTTTTTTAATAGCTTTAATATACTCAGATATTAGATTACTAGATGTGGTTTCATTTGATACAGCACAACATTTAATACTTTTTATTAAAGATTCTTCAATTGATATAGTAAAGTTTTTCTTCATACATTCATCCCCTTGTATCATTGAATAAGTGCATCCTCAACTCCTTCTCTACATAGGTATACTTTATATCAATGAATGAATTATCTCCTCTCTAAACGGCATATATCAAGCCAAATTAAATCGAGGTCGATAGCCTTGTCGTGAAATGCCTTATTTTTCAACGATATTTCATAATTTTGTATAATTGAAGCTAAAATTGAATTACTTAGTTTTTGTTGATTTTACTAGGTTTTCTTCATATGAAATCTTAGTCGAGAAGCTAGTCGAGTCGGATTAAAAATCAACTCAGAAATTGATAGTAAGTAGGTTATTTTCTACATTTATTTCTATTCTCATTTTTAGATCACTCTCTCTACACCCTAATCAATATTTATGATATAATCTACAAAAGGAATTACAATCTAAGAGTGATGATTTCTATACAAATGAAAAAACACTAACTTCTGCAAAGGAAGGAGGTGTAGAAGTATGGAAATATTAAAATTATTATTAAATAACTCTGATGCTATATTTATTAGTATAATAGGAGCATTTATTTATGATAAAATAAAAATCACTCTTACGGGCAATAAGAGTGATTTAAACAAATAAATTTTAATCTAAGTTTATTATAGAAATCACATTCTATGCTAATAGATTGTAATTCCTTTTTCTATTGTGTCTATTTATATAATTATTATACATTAGAACGTTACGTCATTACAATATGTAATTACAAATTATGATATCTAAAACTTAAATAAATTATCGTCTACTATACCTCTTGGTTTAGGTTTTACTTCAAAAGTAACATTAATATCTTTATTACATTTTACTATCATTTCAATTAATTCTTCTTTTGAGAATAAACGTAGAAGCTCCAATAGTTCCTCTTTAGATAATGAGTTGATAATTTCTTTAGTTAGTTTCATGATTTACTTTACTCCTTATTTTATTATACTTATTATATTTATTTTTCACCAGCACCACATAAAAAAGGTATCATATTTCACGACACCATCTATTAATCTATATAAACATTAAATGTATCTTTAACATTTACATCATCTATTCTCTGTACTTTTGGTTTATAACTTGAGTCAAATAATGCTATAATATGCTTTTTATCATCTAGTAACGTTATAGTATATGTTTCATCAGTAACATCTTTATCTATAGCATGATTTATTGCTATTACTGTTCCCACTAAATTCTTTCTATAATATATTCTATAATATCTTATCATTGTATTATAATTACCTTCCTATATCTTTATTTTAATATATCATATCATTTATTTTAGTGCAGCTCAAATCACCCTAATATATATATTATGTCCTAATCATAATGCATTGGTGGGTGATTGCTAACGCATTGCTTATTCATCATATAGCATTCTAGCTTCACTAGTAGTTTATAGTGCATTTAGCTATATAATGAAACACAATTTTGTTCTATATTTTGGTTAGGTTATTTATTCCTCATAATGTATAATACTTCAACTACTTATTTCTTCACTAAAAGCTATAAAACTATGACAAGCATCTTGCAAGTGGTTTATTGCAATCAGCTTCATAACATATATTGCTGTTGCCTTGTGAGTTCAACGTAATCAAGGTTATTTTTCTCTGTTGACCTAAAGGTCAAGCGTAACCCGCCGAAATGTAAAACATTTCTCCTGTTAGCCGACTAGTAGCTAGTCGGCTTTTGTATTTAATTTAATTTAGTTTTCTACTCCGGCTCAATTATATGTATTTTATAATTTAGTTAGAAATAATGGAGAATTAGATTTAAAAAATCAAGGATGGAGTAGTAAAACAAATTATATATTTGATAATAAAGTTGTAAGAGGAGATTCTCCAGGCAACATACTTTATGGATATGTTGGTAAATGTTTTAAATATACAGATGAATTACTACAAAGGGCTGCTGGATATGCTCAAGCACAAGCCGGTACAAATAAGCCTGAGTGGGGTAAATGGAATGGATCTTATCCTTATGGAGATGACCCTAAAGATCAAGAAAGTATTAAAATAGGAATGAATTTCTATAGAAGAGTTCATTCTTAGATAAAAAGCAAGGTTATTAATTAACCTTGCTTTTTATATTCAATATTAATATTTTTATATAAAGTTTTATTTATTATAATGTCAGAATCACCATCTTCTTTATATTCAATTAATAAAGTATTATAACTTTTCCATTTTACATTTATAAAATCTGATCTATTCTGTAAGTATACGATATTAGACTCATATGCATTTTTTTTATTATTTTTAACAATCGCAACTCTAATGTTATTAGGTACTGTTGCACTGCCACTATCTAAATAAACAATTGCCTTATTCTTACCATCAGGTGATTTTATTTCTTTAATAATACTTATACTATCCCTATCTAAAATATTTAAACCTCTAAATTTTGAAATATATACTATATTTCCTATAATAAAAATAATTACTAATAAACTAATTGTAAGTACATGTTTTTTTTTCATAATAACCTCCATTTATTTACAATTATATAATACATATACATATTAATCAAATAAACTATAATTAGATTATTACCTCCTGATAAAAGTAGGTATTTTTGTTGATAATTTATATTTTTTTGTTAGTAAATCATATATTTTTGTTGATAAACTTGTTGATAATGTTGAAAACTGGTAATGTCAGTTCTTAAATTCTATAAAACGTTGAAATTTCAATATAGGCATAAAACTAATACTTTTATGTCTATTATTTTATGCATAATTATTTATATATAATTGTAAAAAAATGTATTTTATATTAGAATAATATTTGATTATTATTCTAATACATATATTCACGCAGAAAGTAAATGCTGATAAATGTATTAATATTAAAGGAGTAAAATATGCAGTTAAGAGAACAAGATAAACAACTACTTGAAAGTATGGGAATAGATATATTCTCTGAAAACAGACAATATTGGCTTATAAGAACACAAGGTGGGGTATACTATAATGACTTTATAAATGAAAACTTTGTAGGAATAGAATGGGATGAAATCAGCGATTTAGAAATGATAAATAGAAGAGATGAGGAAACTTTAAAATCAGAAGTTCTTCATTATTATCCTAAAACTGAAAAGCCAGGCTATCCAGTTAGTCAAATATTAAAATTTGCTCATAATATCAGAAAAGGTGATATAGTTTTAATTCCAAGTGAAAACTCAAATTGGATAAGTATAGGTGAAATCCTAGACGATAATATGTATATACATGAAGAATATGAAGAAGATTTTGCAAGAATATTAGAGTCGCTAGATAATGATAATTCTACGAAAAAACCTATATTAAAGAAGAGAAGAAAAGTAGCATGGTTAGACTCTGTAAAAAAAAGTGATTTAGACCCATATTTATATAGCGTAATATATACTCATTCAGCTGTAGCAAATATAAATAAATATGGTGCTTTTATAGATAGAACCTTATCTCAATTTTATATAAAGGGAGAAGAATGTTATTTTACATATAAAGTAAATAAAAAACAAAATATACCTTATGATGATACATTAGATTTCTTAAATGTAAACAGAGATTTAATGATATATATTAATAAAAATATTAAAGAAAATTTCAAGATAGATGGATTAATATTGAAGATCAATGTCCAATCAAAAGGACCTATTCAATTAAAAGGGCAGATAAATAAAATGCTTGCATATGGACTTGTAATAAGCGCAGTATTTGGAGGGAGTCTTAAATTTGAATTCTTAGGCGCAAATGTAGATATGTCTACAGAAGGATTACCAGCGCTATTAAGAAGCATAAATGAATTAGTTAATAATAATAGTGAGGAATTAAAAATTATAAAGAGCAAATTAAAAAATAGTGGAGAAAAACTTTATATAACAGCTCCAGATATAAATTTAAATACAGACTCTGAAGTTTTTACTAATAGCGAAATATCTATAACCGAAGAACAAATTGACTTAGATTCTGATAATAGTGAAATATCTATAATCGAAGAACAAATTGATTTAGATTCTGATAATAATGAAATCACTCAATAATACAATAAAGATAATTAAATTGAACTAATATAAAAGACTACTGATTAATATAAAATAATAAAGTAGTCTTTTATACATATGGGGATGATATTTTAAAACATATAGCTATAGTGATTAAAGATAGAAATATACTTATTAGATCATTTGTATAAAACTTGTTACAAATAATATATTTGTTTAGCTTTAATATACAAACGAAAATAATATTGTATATATGATATAAAAATGAAAATAGTATAAGAAAAGTACCAGTTTTTGAGATTAAATCAAAAACAGCGTACATAGAAATACCCCTCCATTCTAAAATTAAATATTTATTATTAATATGATTATAACATATTCTTATTAATTATTATAGATTACACTAAAAATAATATAATATCAATA
>ENA-OOZA01001727-OOZA01001727.1-human-gut-metagenome-genome-assembly--contig:-NODE-1727-length-11003-cov-2.078553_pt1 | contig 11003 bp, 11 predicted proteins | sample MGYA00241703_ERZ501378 | MGnify/ENA primary metagenome ERZ501378 (study PRJEB25962, sample SAMEA2042916) | human gut metagenome | biome: human gut; feature: human-associated habitat; material: faeces...
CAGAATAGACGAAATTGAAGCGCAGCGGGCGGAAGTTAAACGTGCGGAAGCGGCAGTTGCAGCGGCGGAAGTAAATTTAAAGGATGCTTCGTTATACAGTCCGCTGGATGGCGTGGTACTCAGCAAAAATTATGAGGTTGGCGAATATGTGGCGGCAGGTATGGCTGTGCTGACCATTGCAGACTTAACCGATTGCTGGGTGCGTGTCTATATTCCTTCAGATGTTTTGGGCAGCATAAAAATCGGACAAAAATGCAGTGTCAGCATTGATGCTTACCCGGATAGAACTTTTGAAGGGGAAATTACGGAAATCAGCGACAGCGCAGAATATACGCCGCGGCAGAGCATTACAAAACGTGAGCGTGCAAATTTGGTATTTGCTGTTAAAGTAGCATTGCCAAATGAGGAGGGCATCTTTAAACCGGGCATGGTAGCGGATGTTATGCTGCCATGACTGATTATGCAATAGAAACAAGGGATTTAACCTGTAAATTCGGCAATTTTACTGCGGTTGACAAATTAAATATTCATGTGGAACCGGGGCAGATTTACGGATTTTTAGGTTCTAACGGCAGCGGAAAATCAACAAGCATCCGTATGTTGTGCGGTTTGTTAAAGCCCGCAGAAGGAAGCGGCACTGTGCTTGGGTATGATATAGTGACGCAGGCGGAAAAAATTAAGGAACATATCGGTTACATGTCGCAGAAGTTCAGTTTGTATTTGGATTTAACGGTGTTTGAAAACCTTGATTTTTATGCGGGCATGTACGGCTTGCGCGGCAGTGAAAAATATATACGCATTGATGAAATGATTTCTGATATGCAGCTTGAAGATAAGCGCAATGCTCTTAGTTCAACGTTAAGCGGCGGGCTTAAACAGCGCCTAGCGTTGGCGTGCGCTATTTTACACAAGCCTAAGCTGTTGTTTTTAGATGAACCTACAAGTGCCGTTGACCCTATTTCACGCCGCAGCTTCTGGCAAATTATCCACGGATTGGCGCTTGGCGGCACAACTATGGTGGTAACAACGCATTTTATGGAAGAAGCGGAACATTGTGATGAAATGGTGTTTCTTGATGCAGGCAAAATGGTAGCACAGGGCAGCCCCAAAGAATTAAAGGCAAGCATCAGGGAAGTTCTGGTGAGCATTGCCAGTGATGATTCCATTAAACTGCGTGAAGAAATAAGGCGCGCCGTACCGGTGCTTGATGCGTATATTTTTGGGCGAGAACTGCGCATATTGATGCGCCGTGAAGATATGGACGCTCTTTCCGGTTATGCTTATAAAATTATAGAGCCAAGCATGGAAGACGTTTTTTCGTATTATCTTGATAAGCGGAAAGGCGGTGGCATTTTATGAGCAGGCTGCTGGCGCTTTTAAAAAAAGAATTTATACAAATGCGGCGCGATAAAGTATCGCTGACAATAATGCTGCTGATGCCTGTATTTCAGCTGATTATTTTTGGTTTTGCCATTAATACGGATGTTAAGCATTTAAAAACGGCGGTGTTTGACCAATCGCTGACACAGGAAAGCCGTGAACTGCTTAACAGTTTTACGGCAAGTGAATATTTTGATATTGTTTATGTGGAAGGCAGTTTGGAAAGCGTTAATTACCGCCTTGACAGCGGCGATGCCAAAGTTGGCATTATTATACCGCCGGATTTGGACAGTAATTTGGAACACAACCGGCCAACACCTATACAGGTTCTTGTCGATGCAACCGATTCCCAGTCGGCAGGTTCCGCAATAAGTGCGGCGCAGTCTATCGGCATGCTTAAATCCCAGCAGGCACTGGCAGAACGAAGCGGCCTGCATAATACGGCTGCCAATTTATATGATGTGCGTGTCCGCGCCTGGTACAATCAGGATTTTGTAACGTCATTTTATATGGTGCCGGGTCTGATGGGTACAATTTTAACGCTGACCATGGTTATGATAACATCCATGGCAATAGTACGCGAGCGTGAAACCGGCACTTTGGAACAGCTTATGGTAACGCCGCTGAAAACATGGGAACTGATGTTAGGCAAGATAATACCATATATTTTTGTCGGCTATGTGCAAATAACGGTTGCGCTGATGGCGGGGCTGTTTGTATTTGATGTGCCTGTGCGCGGAAGTTTGATTTTATTGTATGTGCTTTCGCTGTTTTTTATAGTGGCATCACTGGCGTTTGGCGTTTTAATTTCTACTTATGCGCAAACGCAGATACAGGCAATGCAAATGTCATTTTTTGTTATTTTGCCAAGCATTATGCTTTCGGGGTTTGTTTTTCCACGGGAATCAATGCCGCAGATTTTTTACTGGCTTGGTGATTTGCTGCCGCTGACATATTACCTGCAAATTTTGCGCGGAATTTTTTTGAAAGGCAACGGACTGGCCTTTTTGTGGGGACAGGTAGCGGCGCTGATTATGTTTATTCTGCTCACGCTTGGATTGAGCATTAAAAAATTTGTGAAAAAACTTAACTGAAAATATAATAAAGGTCCTCCGGTATGTTATAATTTACTTATATAAACAATGGCATATCCGGAGGATTTATGAATATAGGAGCAAGGCTGGAAGCAGTGGCAAAACTGGTTCCGCAGGATTGTGTACTGGCTGATATAGGTACGGACCACGCATATCTGCCGGTGTGGCTGCTGCAAAAAGGACATATTAAAGCCGCTGTTGCAGCAGATATTGCCGCAGGCCCGTGCAGGGCTGCGCAAACAAATGTTGGCATGTATGGGTTAAAAAATAAAATAGAAGTGCGCATGGGCAGCGGGCTTACTGTTTTAAAACCGGGAGAAGCCGATGGCGCTGTTATTGCCGGTATGGGCGGCAGTACTATTATTGAAATATTAAAGGAAAGCCCGGAAGTTGCGTCCAAACTTAAATTTTTAATTGTACAGCCAATGGCAGGCGCCGCAGGGCTGCGCAAATGGGCGTGCGAAAACGGCTGGCGCATTGCAGATGAGGAACTGGCGGAAGAACCACAGCATTTGTATGAAATAATTTTACTGGAGCATGGCAGCGAGCCAATACACAGCGAACTTGAATATGAAATAGGGCCGCGCCTTTTGGAAAAACGCCCGCCTCTTTTAATAAAGCAGTTTGAAAAACTGGCAAATACTTATAAAAGAATGTTTGCAAGCATGCAGAACAGCAAGCAGGCGCAGCAAAGCGCTAAATATAAAAAATTACAGGAGCTTCTTGCCGGATTGGAGGAGTTGAGGCATGAGTGCGGTTGTAAATGATATTATAAAAGTTATGGAAGGCATAGCACCTGCCGGACTTGCCGAAAGCTGGGACAACGCCGGTTTTTTGGTCGGACGCAGGGATAATGCCGTAAAAAAAATCATGGTGGCGCTTGATGTATCTCCGGAAGTTGTGGAGCAGGCAGTTGCGCAAAAAGTAAATATGCTTGTAACGCATCATCCGCCTATTTTTAAGCCGCTCAAAAATATTTGCGACAATAACTGGCAAAGCACGCTGCTTTTAAAATGCATTGAAAACGGCATTGCGGTATACAGCGCCCATACAAGCCTTGACAGCGTACTCGGCGGCGTTAATGATGTGCTGGCGGCAAAACTTGGGCTTAAAAATATAACGGCACTTGTAAATAACGGCGGTGAAGGCGGCTCTTTAGGAAGAGTCGGGCTTTTGCCGCATAAAATGGCTTTTGCCGATTTTTGCGCTATGGTAAAGCGCGTTTTGGGACTTGAATTTGTAACTGCTGTTAATGCGGGCAAAGATGTACATAAAGTAGCGCTGTGCGGCGGAGCTGGCATTGATTTTATCGGCGAGGCGCTGGAACATGGCGCTGATACATATGTTACCGGCGATATTAAATACCACGAAGCGCAAAACGCAGCGTTCAGCGGGCTTAATCTGGTGGATGCTACTCATCAGGGAACGGAACTGCCGGTAGTAACAGTGCTTGCCGATAAAATTGCGCTGCGGCTTTCATCTGCTGGCATTGATGCACAGGTTTTGACGGCAAATGAAACATTACTTTTTAAACAATACTGATAGATTGAGGTAAAGATAGATGATTAGTGAATTTAAAGCAGGCGCCAAAATTTGCCAGTCGGTGCTGATGAGAGTGCAGCGTGTAGGCACTTCATCAAACGGCGCACCTTTTGCACGCGGCTTGCTGGAAGACAACAGCGGCAAAATACCGTTTATTACTTTTGAAGCAGGCATTGTTGAGAAAATGCGCGAACTTGACGGCCCAACTCCCATGATGGTCAGCGGCAGCGTGGATATCAACAAATTTTCCGGCGAGATGGCGCTGCAGGTAATTATAAAAAAATTAAGCGATATTGTACCGGAAGATGATATCAGCAACCTGCTGCCGGAAGGTGATTTTAACCATGAAGAATATAAGGAAAAATTAGACCGTTTGATAAAATGCGTGCTTACTCCGGGGCTGCGCCTTATTCTGGATAATGTTTTTGAAGGTGAAGTTTACGAGAAGTTTTTGCGCAATCCGGCAGGAATGCGTTTGCACCATGCTTATATAGGCGGGCTTTTGCAGCACTCCGTTGATGTTGCAATGCTGGCATCTGCCATGGCAGACAGTATCGGCGGCGTTGATAAAGATTTGATAATTGCTGGGGCGCTGCTGCATGATGTCGGCAAACTGCGCGAAATTTCCGCATCCATGGGCTTCCCGTATACAACGGAAGGTCGCCTTTTGGGGCATATCAGCATGAGCGCGATTATGGTGCAGGAAGCTGCTGCCAAAGCACATGTAACCGGCCCTAAATTACAGCATCTTCTGCATATTGTCCTTTCGCACCATGGCGAACAGGAAAAAGGCTCTCCGGTTGCCTGCGCTACTAAAGAAGCCTTTATAGTACACTATGCTGATGAACTTGATTCTGTTATGAACCAGTTTAAGAAAACAGACGGCAAAAATCCGTGGGAATATAACAAAATGCTGCAGCGTTATTTATTTGCCAATTCTTAAAAAGCAAGGTGAGCTTAATGTTTTGGTTTTTGCTTGGGGCGGGCATTGCTCTGCTTGGCATTATCGGAGAAAAATTAAGCAAAGATAAAGAAAATGATGTTTATGACCCAAGTTTCCTGCCTCCGTCCGTCCGCGGTGACAACACGCATAATGCAGAAGGCCAGCATTATACGCAGGATGATATCATCTATAAAGACGGGCAATATTACGAGAATGAAAACAGTGAAGACTGGGAAGAATTTGAATATGAAATAAGTGAAGACGAGCGTTTTAAATAATGGCTTGACTATTTAACCTTTTTATGCTAAAGTACATGCAGTATGAGTGTGAAAGGCAATCGCTGACGGCTTCGGCCGTAAGAGGAAAGTCCGGGCTCCACAGGGCAGAATGCCGGATAACGTCCGGCGAGGGTGACCTCAGGGAAAGTGCCACAGAAATGTGTACCGCCTGCTTCGGCAGGTAAGGGTGGAACGGTGCGGTAAGAGCGCACCAGCGGTCGGGTAACCGGCCGGCTAGGTAAACCCCATTCGGAGCAAGACCAAATAGGGAAGGGATGAAGCGGCCCGCTGATCCTTCCGGGTTGTGTCGCTTGAGCCTGCAAGTAATTGCAGGCCTAGATAAATGATTGCTGCCGCTTTGCGGAACAGAACCCGGCTTATTGAGCACTCGTATTCTTGAAAGTACGGCTGGTAATTTTACCGGCCTTATTTTTTTGCAAAAATTAAGCTTAGCTTAATAATCGGCAGTTACAATTTGCTTAAAGTTGTTATATAATATAAAGGTAATTTAATTTAAGGTGTGTCTGAAAATGAAGAAATTAGTTTCGTTTGTTGTACCGGTTTATAATGAAGAAGAAAATCTGCATGAGTTTCATAAGCGTATAGGCAGTGTTATGCAGGAGCAGCCTTATGATTATGAAATCATTTTTGTTGATGATGGTTCCAGTGATAACAGCCACAGAATTTTGGCAGATTTGGCTGAGCAAGACGCTCATGTGCAGGTTTATTTTTTATCGCGCAATTATGGACATCAGCTTGCATTGACTTGCGGGCTTGATAATGCAGAAGGCGATGCCGTTATAACCATGGATGGTGATTTGCAGCATCCTCCTGAACTGGTGCCGGAACTTTTAAAGCTGTGGGAAGATGGCTTTCAGATTGTGCAGACAATGCGCACAGCAACAGAAGACGCATCATTTTTTAAAAATATTACTTCCAAAGCATACTATAAAATTATCAACTCCATGTCAAAAGTTGAAATTACTCCGGGCAGCAGTGATTTTCGCCTGATGGACAAAGTTGCAGTGGAAGCGTTCAGGCGTTACCGTGAACGTGCCCGTTTTATCCGTGGTCTGGTCAATACGCTGGGCTTTAAAACTGCTACTTTTAAGTTTACTGCACCGCCGCGTTTTGCCGGACATTCTAAATATAATCTGCGTAAAATGCTGCATTTTGCATTGGACGGAATAACTTCTTTTTCAAATTTACCGCTGCGCTGGGCATTTTATATAGGATTTGTGTTCGGTTTAATCAGTTTTTTGCTGGTTTTACATGTACTTTATGTAAAATATGTTGCAAATGATGCAGTGCCCGGTTGGGCAACAATGACAGCCAGCGTATTGTTCCTCGGCGGTATTCAGCTTGTTGGAATCGGCATTTTGGGCGAATATATAGGCCGTATTTTTGAAGAAGTAAAGCAAAGACCTTTGTATATAATAGGCAGACACATCGGCAAACGGTAGTTCAGGTTTACAATTATAGCGTTTTATGGTATAATCTAATTGTTTATAAAAGACAAGGATGTGATGCGGGTGATAAGAAAAAGGTTCCTTTGTTTGGTAATGACATGCGTATTCTGCTTGGCAAACATGGCAACCGCATTAGCTTCGTTTGAATACGGAGATAATGGTCCGGAAGTCCTGGCAATTCAAAAACGCTTGGTTGAATTGAAATATGAAATCAAACTGCTTGACGGTGATTTCGGTTCTGAAACGGAAGCCGCTGTCAAACGCTTCCAGGCGGATAAACAGTTGGAAGTCGACGGAATTATCGGTGAAGCTACCTATACTGCTTTAATGCAGAAACCGATGCCTCCTAACCGTTCTGGCAGAAGTGCCACGGTAAGAAATGTTATCCGTGCGGCTTATGGTGTAATTGGTACGCCGTATGTATTTGGCGGAACCAGTGTTTACGGTTTTGATTGCTCCGGTTTCACCCAGTATGCATTTGCACGTGCAGGCATCAGTATTCCGCGTACTGCCGATGTGCAGATGTACAGCGGCAAACAAATCAGCGCCAGCCAGCTGCGCCCCGGCGATTTGATTTTCTTCAGCACTTATGAACCGGGTCCGTCCCATTGCGGAATTTATCTCGGCAATGGCCAGTTTATTCATGCAGGTTCCAGCACCGGCGTAACTGTATCTTCTGCATTTACCGGTTACTGGGGTGCCCGTTATTACGGCGCATGCCGCATTATCTAAAAATTACAATAAACTATCAGCATAAATTTGGTGCTGGTAGTTTATTTTTTTGTCGTGTAAATATTTCTGCTTTGTAATATTTTTGTGAAAGCATATTGCAAGAATACCCAAAAGGCGCTATTTTATTGTATAATATTTCTAATAACAGTTAATGGCGGTGATTTATATGGATAAACAAAAAGTACTTATTGCTGATGATGAAGCACCGATTAGGGAAATATTAAAAATTTATTTTGAAAAAGATGGTTTTGAAGTTATTGAAGCCGCAGATGGGGCGGAAGCCATTTTGAAAGTCCAGTCTGAAAAACCGGATATTATTATTTTGGATATTATGATGCCGGTAATGGACGGACTTGAAGTTTGCAAACAGGTCCGCAAAATGAATGATATTCCCATTATTATGCTGACGGCAAAAGACGATGACGATGACCGTATTTTGGGCCTTGAAATAGGCGCAGACGATTATATTACAAAACCGTTTAATAACCGCGAGGTTCTGGCAAGAGTGAAAGCAGTTCTGCGCAGAAGCACAATGGTGAAAAAAGAAGATGACGCAGGACGTTCACATATTGAATATAAAGGCCTCAGCATTGATATGGAAAAATACCAGGTTATTGCTTTTGGCAATAAAATGACCTTTACAGCCAAGGAAATGGAACTTTTGTGGTGCCTGGCTTCTAACCCCGGCAAAGCATTTTCGCGCAATCAGCTTTTGGAAACTATCTGGGGTTATTCCTACTATGGCGATACCCGTACTGTCGATACGCATATTAAACGCATCAGGCAAAAACTTAATATTCCGGAAGATTCCGAATGGGATATTACAACTATTTGGGGCGTAGGCTATAAATTTGAGGTTAAAGACAAAAAATGAACAAATCATTGAGCTCAAGGCTGATGTACAGCTTCATGGCTCTGATAATGGTTATAGTAGTCGGCGTTACGGCAGGTATTTCCTATCTTATCGCCGATTATTTTTTTAAAACCAATGAGCAGGAGCTGGCACAAAAAGGCAATGAAATGGCTGCAACAATTGAATATTTTATGGAATTCAATAACAGCAGGGAAACACTGAACCGTTATGTATTTGCTGTTGACAGGCTGGTTGGCGCACGTATATGGCTGTTTGACGATAAGTATGAATTGCTTGCGGCATCTAATATTAATACCGATTATAAACTTGACGGAACAAAACCCGGCATTAAAGATTTAACAATGATGGAAGGTTCTGCTGCTGAAATTTCCAAGGAAATAAAAAGCGGCAAGCTGGACACCAAAGTTATAAGCATTTTAAAAGATGTATATAGCGGTAAATCTGTACAGTCGCAAATTTACCACCCGTATTATAAAGAGCAGGTAATGCTTGTCGGCGTACCGTACGGCAAAACCGGCAGCAATGCCCGCGGCGCAATTTTGCTGGCACAGCCTTTAAGCGGCTTTGACGGCTTTTTGCGCGATATTTATATTTATACTTCTATTGTGGCAATTCTGGCATTGATTTTAAGTATGTTTATGGTGCGCAGCCTTGCCAAAACTATGATCAGGCCTCTTGTTTTAATGAAAGACAGCGCCATGGCTATTGCTGCCGGCGATTATACCCGCAAAGTAGAAGTGCATGGCGAAGATGAAGTAGCTGATTTGGGCAGGGCCTTAAATGCTCTTGGCAATGATTTAAGTGAGTTTGTTGCCAAAACAGAGCGTGCTGAAAAAATACGCCGTGATTTCGTTGCTAATGTATCTCACGAACTGCGCACGCCTTTAACCATTATACGCGGATATAATGAAGCTATCAGCGACGGCACTGTTACCGACAAGGAAATGATTCAGCGTTACCGTCTTCTTATTAACGAAGAAACTATGCGTCTTGAACGCATGATACGCGAACTGTTGGATATAAGCCGCATGCAGGCTGCCGAAAAACTGCCGCCTGCTAAAATGCAGCCGCTGCCGCTTGGCGCTATCGTGCGCAATGTTGCAGAAAAACTTATGGTGAATGCCGTAGAACGCAACATTAAATTATTGGTTCATGTAGATGAAAAAATTCAGATTATGGGCCAGGGCGACCAAATGGTGCAGCTTGTGCTTATAATAGGCGATAATGCGCTGAAATACACACCCGAAAATGGCATGGTAACATTCTTGACCGAACTTTTAGATGATGGCAGCGTAAAATTGTCAATTTCTGACCAGGGACCGGGAATTCCGGAAGAAGATTTACCGTTTATCTGGGAGCGTTTTTACAAAGTTGATAAATCACATTCGCGTAATGTGCCCGGAACAGGGCTTGGTTTGGCTATTGCACGCGAAATTATCCGCGTACATGGAGCAACGGTACAAGTGTTCAGCAAAATGGGCGAAGGTACAAAGTTTGAAATTACTTTTCCAAAAGATAAGGTTATAGCTGATTGATAAATGAGGTGAAATGTGTTGAAAATTGCATTGGTGCAAATGGAAGTTTTAGAAAAAAACAAAGCAGGAAATGTGCAGAAGGCTTACGAACTGCTTAAAAAAGCTGCTCCAGAAAGCGATATTGCCGTGCTGCCGGAAATATGGACGACAGGCTATTCCTTAGGGCATTTAAGTAAGGAAGCCGATACACTGGATGGCGAAGTTATAAATGGATTGCGCAGGATTGCCGCTGAAAACAGCTGCGCTATCGTAGCGGGTTCTATACCATTGCGCAAAGGTGATGGCAAAGTTTATAATACTGCTGTTACTATTGATAAAAACGGAGAAATTGTTTTTTGTTACAGCAAGGTGCATTTGTTCAGCATGTTTAATGAACAGCGCTTTTTCCAGCCCGGCAACGATTTTGACGCTTACAGTTTGGAAGGAGTTACCTGTGCATCGGCTATATGCTACGATTTGCGCTTTCCAGAATTGTTCCGCCATATGGCTATGCAAGGCGCAAAAATCATTTTTGTGCCTGCGGAATGGCCTGCAATCCGCGGGGCTATCTGGGATTTATTTATCAAAGCCCGTGCGTTGGAAAACCATACTTTTATCGTCGGTGTAAACTGTACAGGCAAATTTCATGACCAAAAGTTTTATGGACATTCAGCTGTTATAAGCCCGTTTGGCGAAGTGCTTGCCGCCGGCGGAAGCGAAGAGGAAATAGTTTATTGCGATATTGATTTGAGCTTGGTTGAAAAAGCCAATGAATATATGAATGTTTTAAAAGACGTAAGGCCGGAGCTGATAAAATGATGTACAGAATTTTAAGCATTGTGCTGTGTTTTTTATGCTTTTCTGCAAGCGCACTTGCAGCGCCTGCATTTGAACCCAAAGATTGCCCTAAAGATTTAAAATATATTTTGGGTATGTATTACGGCAACGGCGAGTTGTTTTTGCTGCGCGAAAATAAAGGCAATGTAGAACTGGTTTACCGCTATGGACAGAAAGATTATACTTTTGCAGGTTCCAATATCTATCCATTATATAAAGAACATTTTGATTCTTATACAATTAACGAAAGTGGTCCCTTAAACCATTTGGATGCCGCTGTACGCATTGAACGCAGCCGCGAAGGTTACGGAATTAGCTGCACCGTAGGCGGCAACCGTTA
>ENA-OOZA01001734-OOZA01001734.1-human-gut-metagenome-genome-assembly--contig:-NODE-1734-length-10962-cov-1.666819_pt1 | contig 10962 bp, 9 predicted proteins | sample MGYA00241703_ERZ501378 | MGnify/ENA primary metagenome ERZ501378 (study PRJEB25962, sample SAMEA2042916) | human gut metagenome | biome: human gut; feature: human-associated habitat; material: faeces...
ATTACTTCTTCTTTGCTTTGCCATCGAAACTTCCTTTCTTTGAACAGAATTAAACAGATTAATAATATCCTATTTTTCTACAAATTTCAACAGAAATTGTGTTTCTTAAAGATCCATAAGTATAATCCTGTATATTTTTCCCTGCAATATCTACCTCTCCCTCACTCACGTCATAAAATCTTGGAATCAGATTGACAAGTGTAGACTTTCCAGAACCAGTACCTCCAATAATTCCAATGGTCTGTCCTGGCATTGCCTTAAAGGAAATATTCTCCACAGCATGATCTCCGCCTCCGGCGTAAGTAAAGGAAACGTTTTTAAATTCTACCGCAGGAGTGGTATTGCCTGCAGCAGCAACTGTTTTTGTTCCTTCTTTCATAGATGGCTCAATATGAAAAACATCCTGAATACGATTAAAACATGCCATCGCTTTTGTCACGGAAATAATGAGGTTTGCCAGCTTGATAAGCTCTACAAGAATCTGGGACATATAGTTATAAAGCGCAACAACCTGTCCCTGTGATAACGTACCAAGACTTACACGAACCGCACCGGTATGAATCAATACCAAAATAGCAAAGTTGATAATAATAAAAGTCAGTGGATTCGTAAGTCCTGATATTTTTCCAGCAAATTTCTGTAAAGAAGTAAGTTCTTCATTCTCTGCTAAAAACTTATTATATTCTGCCTGTTCCTGATGAAAAGCACGAATCACACGCACACCTGTAAGATTCTCTCTTGTTGTTCCAAGAATCGTATCGAGTCCTGACTGTACCTTTTTATAAAGTGGCTTTGTAATAAACATGACACCAAATACAACGATAGACAATAAAATGATTGCCACAACAAAAATCATCGCAGCCTTCATATCAATCGTAAATGCCATGATCATCGCACCAAATACAATAAATGGAGACCGCAGGAACAGACGAAGTACCAGATTGATTCCGTTCTGCACCTGATTAATATCACTTGTCATACGAGTAATCAATGTAGATGTTCCTACCATATCCATCTCCTCATAGCCTAATGTCTGAATATGGGTAAATAATTCATAACGAATCCCTGTTGCCGCTCCAACAGCAGACTTTGCCGCAAAATACTGTGCGGTAATAGAACATGTCAATCCCACTGCCGCTAATACCAGAAGAAGCAGACACATTCTTATGATATGCCCAGAATCTTTTGGAACAATACCATCGTCAATGATTGACGCAACAACCAATGGTACAAATAATTCAAAGAACGCTTCTAACATCTTAAATAAAGGAGCCAGAACACTTTCTTTTTTGTAGTCTTTCATAAAGTATAATAGTTTCTTCATAAAATCTTTCTTTTTCATCCTTTCTCTTCAAAATTTTATGACTATATCAATCCCATGTACAAAATCGTATCTATAATAAATATTCTCCTTTGTATTCATGGTTATCTGCCATAAATCTCCCGTTACAGTGTAGCATTTTACTCTTTCTTTTTAAAGGATTAATAATGATAAAACTTTTTAATACCTTTGTTTGAAAAATTGTCGCTAATATGTTATACTACTAATAATAAGTGAATTTATACGTTTATTGAGGTGATTATTTTGAAGGAAAAAAACAACGAATCTGCTGAAAACTATTTAGAGACTATTTTAGTTCTCAGTAAAAGACTTCCTGTTGTTCGTTCCGTTGATGTCGCTAATCAGCTTGATTTCAAAAAATCAAGTGTAAGTATCGCCATGAAGAATCTTCGCGAGAAGAATCATATCACTGTAACAGATGCCGGATATATTTATCTTACAGAATCTGGAAAGGCAATTGCGGATATGATTTATGAGCGTCATCAATTACTTACATCATGTTTAGAAAAATTAGGTGTTTCTGCCGAAATTGCAGAGAAAGATGCCTGTAAGATAGAACATGTTATCAGTAAGGAAAGCTTTGAGGCAATCAAAGAGTATGTGAAGGCGAACATTAGGTAAATGCTGAATGAATGTCAGTGACTGCCGAACCCAGAGAGAAGGAATAATAAAAAGCTATTGCAGTGTTTATAGTTAACACTGCAATAGCTTTTTTATTATTTATAATATTTTTGTCATATCCATTAAGGAACAGTAATATTGTCTCCAGTCTTCTTTTTCCTGCATATAGAATACTTTAATGTATACGGTGAGTTTATCGGTTTCTGTTCTTAAGAGATGGAGCATACCATCTGCACCGGATACTGGATTCAGGAAGGAGTTTTCGAGCATTTCGTTGAACTGGCTGCGTTCTTCTGCTGGAATCCGCGCTAAAAATTCTTTTTGAATGTCTTCTTTGAAGTGTTCTGCTCCAATCATCTGGAAGTACTGTTCATTGACGCGGGTTACCTTTATCTTGCCACTCTGTACTTCAAAAAAAACAACTGGGCCAAGTACATTATTGAGCATACTGTCACTGACAAAATTTGAATCAATGAACTCTCGGATATGCATCGACTCTACCTGTTTATAAACAATTCCCTGTGTATCAATTCTTCTATGGTCGCTCAAAAGTTCTTCAAATTTAGGAATTGGAAGGGGTTTATAATAATAAAATCCCTGTGTATAGCGATAGCCAAGACCTTGTACAAACTTCTCCTGACTCTCATCTTCTACTCCTTCAACAACAATCGGGAGATGTAACATACTTGCCATATTTACGATGGCTTCTAATATATGTGCACTTTTTTTGCGTTCCGCCTCCTCAAAACGAAGAAAACGCATATCGAGTTTTAATACATCAACAGGTATATTCTCTAACATATTTAAAGAAGAGTATCCACAGCCAAAGTCATCCATCATAACAACTAATCCTCTGCTTCGCAATGTATTTACTGCACTGGCAATCCGGTTATTATTCTCTGTGTAGACACTTTCTGTAATTTCTACTTTAATCAAATGTTTCGGAATCTGATATTTCTCCATCAAATCAAATAAATAAGCCGGGACATTCATCGAAAAAATGTCGATGCGGGATACATTAATAGAGATTGGAACCGGAGAATGTCCTGTGTCAATCCAATGTCTGAGCCACTGACAGACCTTTTCCCAGATATAACGGTCCAGACGGTCTATCATCTTATTTTTCTCTAATACTGGAATAAATTCACCTGGTAAAAGGAACTCTCCATCCTCTTTCTGCCAGCGGACCAATGCTTCGGCACCGACAATCTGTCCTGTCATAATATTACACTGCGGCTGGACAAAAAATGTAAATTCTTCGTTTTCCAAGCCCTTCTCTATCTCTGCTAACAGATAGACTTCCTCTTCTAAACAGGATTCCATCTCTAAAGTATAACGACAGATATGCCATTTATAATCTTCTTCTGCATGAGAGCGCGCCAGCATGGCACGATCATACATTAATTCTGGCTGTATCGAGGTATCTTCTATCGTGTATACACCAAATAATGGAAAGAATACAGATGTGTTATTCCACTTGCCAAGCTTTTCTATAATTTTTTCCCGTATGCTACAAAGTAATTCATCACTGTCTGGCAAAAGAGCAACAAAATTATCTCCGCCTAAATAGGCATCAATTCCATCATTCTCCATGGTACTCTGTTTCAAACAGGCACAAATATAGCGGATAACCTCGTCTCCGGAACTTCTTCCATACAACTTATTAAAGAGGCGAAAATGTTCAATATCAATTGCCGCTATACAATATGTATTCGGAAGAAGCTTTGGTAGTTTCTTCCGAAGTCCATCCATAAAAGAATGGTTATAATAATAATCGCTTAAACTTTTACTATTCATAATCCCTCATTATCTGTCCTGTAGTTTTTTACAATAGTTCTGCTAACTAGTCGTTGCTGTTTCATCACTGTATTTCGTTATAATATCATAACGCATACTAGTTCTACTATAATTTTCTTATATTTTGCAATATCTCTTACTGATACTCCACTAAAACCAGATACAGAAAATAAAGACAATGCCTCTATTAAAATTTTATCTTTCGTTTTCATATTTAATCCTCTCATTTGGTTAACAGTTGTTCACCAAATAGTTTACCATTTTGTAAAATAGGGCTGCCGCTAAGTCCCTGAATAATTCCGCCAGTAAGAGTAATCAGTTCGGAATCTGTCACCCTGATTTTTAACGTTTTTAAAGAATTTTTTTCGTGAAAGAATACTTTTTCTATTTCGATGGAATAATCTTTGCTTTTTCCACTGATACTGCTTCTAAGATATGCTTTTCCTGTTTTCACTTCTGATTTTTTTGCAATACTTATTTTTTTATCTGTAAAAAATTCTTTTTTGTTTTCTGTTATTTTTCCCAAAATTCCTCCGTTCGTATTCGCATATATCTCTCCAAGATAATTTTGCGGGCTATAATCAATCGTGCCGATTATTTCTCCAGGCATTCCTGATTTTCCCTTCAAAATCGAAGATATATTAGTTCGATACGCACTTCCACCCTCAATTAAAAAGCGGACACCAATATCTCCGTCATTAATTCCATGCCCAAGAGCTGCAAAAGTCCCATCCTCTCTTATAAAAGTAATCGTACCAATTCCCTGCGTATCATTTCGAATCCACACACCAATTTGATAACATTTATTTTTTGCAGAATATACGGGGTGTACTTTCACCTTTATCTTTTTGTTCTTACGCTTTAGTGTCAACACCACTTCTTTTTCTCCATTTTTCTGCAATAAGCGTATAAATTGCTGCTTTGTTGTGATATTCTGAGCGTTTAGTTTCAGAATATAATCCCCTTCCTTTATTTTACAGGATGCCGGAGAATTTTTCCCGTCAATCTGCTGGAGTCCTAATACAAGAATTCCTTCCGTTTTTATATAAATTCCGATTGGTATCCCTGATGCATACACTTTTTCCTCGCTTTTTTGTTCGGTTAGTCGTTTCCCCGTCTGAGATTTTGCCGAAACGGTTTCTTTTTGTGTAGAAAACACAGCTTCTGTCTGTAAAACGTGTCCATATTGCCCCATGATAGTTAGTATAAATACTAACAATACAATGTAAAACTGTTTTAATTTTTCCCTCATAAAAAATGCCCCCATATCTAAATTTTCACTTAGTATGGCAGGCATCTTCCTGTTTCAAACAGGCATATTTTACTGTTTTGCCAAAGCACGCATTTCTCTTGCATTTTGTAAAACGGCTTCTGTAATTTTCACTCCGCCTAACATTCGTGCAAGTTCTTTTACCGATTCTTCTTCTGATAATGGGTAAATATTACTGATTGTCGAATTGGCATCACTTGTTTTTTCGATTAAATAATGCGAATCTGCCATTGCAGCAATCTGCGGCAGATGTGTGATGGCAATAACTTGTCTTTTTTTTGCAATATAAGCAAGTCGTTCTGAAACTTTCTGTGCCGTTCTTCCACTGATTCCTGTATCTATCTCATCAAAAATCAATGTCTCAATATTTTCTTCATCTGCTAAAATAGACTTGATTGCCAGCATGATTCTGGACAACTCACCACCAGATGCAATCTCATGAAGCGGTCGTACTGCCTGTCCTGGGTTTGTAGAAATCATAAAGCAGACATTATCCTTTCCTAATGCAGAATAGTGTTCTGACTGTTCAAAAGCGATTTCAAAGACAACATCTAAAAAGTTAAGATCTAACAATGCTTCTTTAATTAATTTTGTTAACGGAATCGCTGCCTCTTTACGCAAAGCAGTCAATCTCTCACACTGTATATCCAGTTTTTCCTTTACTTTAGATAATTCCCTTTTTATTTCAGAAATATACTCCTCATAATTGGAAAGTTTTTCATATTTTTCAACACTGTTATCATGATATTTCTGTATTTTCTCTATAGAATCTCCATACTTTGCTTTCAAATGATTAATCAGATTCAAGCGTTCCTCTATTTCTGCAAATTGCTCTCCATCAAATTCCATGGAATCAATATAACTGGAAAGTTCTCTGTTAAAATCATTCAGCAAAGAATCAATGGTCTGCAACTGCTCTGTTAGTCCCCTAGCCTCGGCATCAAGATTAGACACCGTATAAAGCCGTTGTACGGCCGAACCAATGAGATCACCCGCACAACCGTTTTGCCCTGCTGTCACTTCATGAACAGCCGCACAGTCAGAAAGAATTTCTTTTGCATGGGATACTTTCTGGTACTCCGTTTCAAGAGATTCATCTTCTCCAGGGCGAAGTTGCGCTTCCTCAATTTCCTGGATTTCATATTTTAAAAATTCCATCTCCCGAATTCTTTGTTCCTCTCCCATATTTTGTTCGGAAAGTTTCTTTTGAAGTTCCTGATACTCATGATATAAGGAAGCGGTCTTTTCTTTTACAGGAGCGATTACACTTCGATGATAACTATCAATAATTTTCAAATGATTCTGCGGTTTTAAAAGAAGCTGGTTCTCATGCTGTCCACTTAGGTCAAGAAGAAGCGGCGAAAGTTCTTTTAATCTGCCAATTGTAACACTGATATCATTTACCTTATTAATAACTCTGTTATTGGTAATCCTCCTTGATATAATAATCTCTCCATCTTCAAATGGAATCTCAAATTCTTCCATCTTTTTTTGGACTGCCTGGCTTTTTGTGTGAAATATCAGTTCAATAAGTGCACTGTCACAGCCATGTCTTATCATATCTTTTGGTATTTTCGCACCAAGCGCAGATTGAATCGACCCAATGAGAATCGACTTACCTGCACCTGTTTCTCCTGTAAGTATATTGAGATGATCTGTAAAATCTACCTCTGTTTCCTCAATAAGTGCCAGATTTTTAACGTGTAAATTTATGAGCATAGCACCCTCCGATGTTAACGATGTCCCTTCATAATCGTGTCAATTTCCTTCATAACTTCCTCCACCATAGGGGTTTCTTTCACCACGCACATAATCGTGTCGTCCCCGGCAATACAGCCAAGTACTCCATGAAGAGAAATAGAATCAATCGCCGCGGCACATGCCATTGCCATGCCTGGAACTGTTTTGATTACTAATATATTTTCTGCATTATCCATGTGAAGAATTCCCTCAGACAATACTCTTTTATACTTGCTGGAAACATGAATATCCTCAGTCTGAATCGGTGCATACTTCTGTTTTCCATTTGCACCGGTAACTTTTGTGAGTTTTAATTCACGAATATCCCTTGAAATCGTCCCCTGCGTCGAAGAAAATCCTGCCTCTGACAATTTTTTGGTCAGTTCTTCCTGTGTTTCTATATCATTTGTCCGAATAATCTCCAGTATTTTTTCCTGTCGTTTTCCCTTCATTCTTATCTCCACTTCTTTTTATAAAAGCTTCTCCTTTAAAATCTGCACAAAGCTGACTTCCGTTGCTTTAATAAACGGTGTTACTTCCTGTGATTTATATATCTTTACCTGATCTCCCGGAACAATGCTTAACCCTTCTCTTCCATCAAAGGAAATAATAGCCTCTTCCTTAATATTACTTCTTATCTGTTCTACTTCCACCGTAACCACATCTTCCTTGGCAAGTACAATACTTCTCGCAGTAAGAGAATGTGGGCAGATTGGGGTAATCACAAAGTTCTTACAAGTTGGATTAATAATCGGGCCGCCAGCAGACAAGTTATAGCCGGTAGAACCAGTTGGTGTACAAACAATAACACCATCTGCCCGGTAGCAGTCAATTGTTGAGCCATTAATACCCACTTTTAAACCGATAACTCTCGAAGCTCCACAACGGTTAATATTAAAGTCGTTGAGAGCGATATATGTTGCCGCTTTTTCCCCCTGCTTATACACTTCTGCTGTAAGCATGATACGATTCTCTACCTGATATTGGTCTTTTAATAATAAATCCAATGTCTTTGATAGATCAGCAAGATTCACGTCGGCAAGAAAGCCAAGTGTTCCAAGATTAATTCCAAGTAACGGAATCGTATTTCCAACAAGCATTCTTGCAGCAGCCAAAATGGTACCATCTCCACCAATAACAAGAATACATTGTGTCCCCTCTGGAATATCTATAGAAGTAACGTTTCTGTTATACTGGTCATATACGTTACATACTGCACCCATTCTTGTAATATGATGTTTGATCTGTTCTGTAATTTCAAGATTAATATCTTTTTGCTTATTTGCAATAATTAAAAAATTATTCATGCTGTCTATTTCGCCGCTTCACGATGAGACAACGACTGATGGGATGCCGCAACAACATCCGGTATCATCTCATCACTAATCTGGCTTTCCTCCGGTCTGTTTAATAAATGCAGTAAGTACTCTATATTTCCCTCTGGTCCTTTAATCGGTGAATAATCAAGATGCAGCAGTGAAAAACCAAGTGTTAAGGCAAAGTCCATAATCTGCTTTATAACATCTTCATGTACTTGTCGGTCTCTTACTACACCTTTTTTCCCTACCTTTTCTCTTCCTGCTTCAAACTGTGGTTTAATAAGACAGACAACCTGTCCATCCTCTTTTAAACACGCCTTTACTGGTGGAAGAATCTTTGTAAGAGAAATAAAGGAGACATCAATAGAAATAAAGTCGGCCAGTTCTCCAATATCTTCCGGTTTCACATAACGCATATTTGTCTTTTCCATACAAACAACACGTTCATCATTCCTGAGTTTCCAATCAAGCTGTCCTCTTCCAACGTCAACAGAAAATACTTTTGCGGCTCCATTCTGAAGCATACAGTCTGTAAATCCTCCAGTAGAAGCCCCGACATCCATACAGGTTTTATCTTTTAAGGAAAAGCCGAACTGTTCTACAGCTTTCTCCAGTTTTAAGCCACCACGACTTACATAGCGAAGCGTAGAACCGTGAATCTCAATAGTTGCGGCAGCCTTCTCATCAAAGGTGCTTCCGGCCTTATCTTCTCGCTGGCCGTTTACGAAAACGACTCCTGACATGATCATCGCTTTTGCTTTCTCTCTCGACGCAGCATGTCCCTGCTCTACTAACAATACATCCAAACGTTGTTTCATTCTAATTCATCCTATCTATTATCGACTTTACAATGGAATCCGCATTGATTCCGGCTTCTTCTCTTTGCTCATTCACAGTGGCATGACCCACAAAATAATCGGAAATACCCAGAGTAAGAAGCTGATTCTTGCATACATTTTTATGGAGAAAAGCAGAAACCATCTGCCCATATCCTCCGATTAACTGATTCTCTTCTACAGTAACAATAAGTGAATATTTTTTGGACAGTACATGCAGCATCTCTTCATCCATTGGGCGAATAAAACGAACATTTACAAGCCCCGGATTATATCCCTGACTTTTAAGAAGCTGCACTGCTTTTTCACATTCTTCCATAATATTTCCTACTGCCAGGATTACGACATCTTGTCCCTCGTAAATCATTTCACTCTTTCCAAGTTCTATCGGAGCATTATATTCAGATAAACCATCATATACACTACCTCTTGGATACTTCATAGCGGTTGGTCCATTATACTCTAAGGCAAACTTCATCATTGCTGGCATTTCTTTTTCATTCTTTGGAGCCATCAATACCATATTTGGAATATGACTCAAATAAGAAATATCAAAAATTCCCTGATGTGTCTCTCCATCTGCGCCTACAAGACCGGAACGGTCAATGCCAAAAAATACAGGAAGCTTCTGGATACATACATCATGAAGGACCTGATCATATCCTCTTTGCAGAAAAGAAGAATATACCGCAAAAACCGGACGCATTCCCTGCGCAGCAAGCCCGGCTGCAAAAGTAACAGCATGTTCTTCTGCAATACCAACATCAAAAAAGCGCTTTGGATAATGCTTTTTAAAAGCTTTTAAACCTGTGCCAGATGGCATAGCCGCTGTGATTGCCACGACCTTTTTATTCTCCCTGGCTAATTCCACCAGGCTCTCAGCAAATATATCTGTGTAGGTCTTTTTCGTTTTCTTTGCTAAAACCTCTCCGGTCTCTTTATCAAATGGCCCGATTCCATGAAACTTTTCTGGATTCTTCTCGGCATACTTATATCCCATTCCCTTTCGGGTAATCGCATGAATCAAAATAGGGCCTTCGTGCTGTTTCGCTCTATTGATTGCGTGAATCAGTTCATAAATATCATGGCCGTTTACAAGTCCATAATACGTAATCCCCATATTTTCAAATAGCATTCCTGGAATAAAAAGCTGCTTGATGGAATCTTTTGATTTCTTTAATGTTCTCGCAACACTTTTTCCTACACCGGGAATATTATTTAGTGCATTTTCTACATTCTCCTTAAACTCACTGTAACTTCTTCTAGAACGCAAATCGTTTAAATAACGGCTCATTCCCCCAACATTCTCTGAAATCGACATTTTATTATCATTTAAGATAATAATCATGTTCTTCTTTTCTCTTCGAAGAATTGATAAATTATTCAGGGCTTCGTAGGCCATTCCACCAGATAAAGCGCCATCTCCGATTACCACAGCAATGGTTTCTTCTTTTTGTTCTAAGTCTCTTGCTACAGCCAGCCCTAATGCTGCTGAAATAGAGGTAGAACTGTGTCCTGTGCCAAATACATCACAGTCACTCTCACATCGCTTAGGAAAACCGCAAAGACCATCTTTTTGTCTTAAAGAAGTAAATTCGTCTTTTCTTCCTGTCAGTAACTTATGAACATAGGATTGATGCCCCACATCGTATACTACCTTATCTTCTGGAAAATGAAGACAGATATGCAGAGCCATTGTAATTTCCACTGCTCCCAAATTCGAGGCAAGATGCCCGCCAGTCTGACTGACATGATCTATGAGGAAATCTCTGATTTCTTGTGCCAGAATCGGATAAAGCTTTGGAGAAATTCTCTTTATATCATTTGGTTCTTTTATTTTATTTAATAAACGTCCCATTACGCATCCTCCGAATGGTATTTTTAATTTTTTCTTCCAACCAGATATAGAAGTAATTCACGTAAAAAAGGATTTTTATACTCTAATTCATCAAAAATCTGTAACGCTTCTCTTGTATATTGTTCTGCATCCTTTTTAGATTGCTCTATACCTTTGAATAAGACGTATGTATTTTTTCC
>ENA-OOZA01001741-OOZA01001741.1-human-gut-metagenome-genome-assembly--contig:-NODE-1741-length-10930-cov-2.950713_pt1 | contig 10930 bp, 9 predicted proteins | sample MGYA00241703_ERZ501378 | MGnify/ENA primary metagenome ERZ501378 (study PRJEB25962, sample SAMEA2042916) | human gut metagenome | biome: human gut; feature: human-associated habitat; material: faeces...
GTGCATCCTGTAAATGCACAGGAACACCATATGTCTTTTCATTTTTCACAATATCAAGTGCTTTGTCTACAGCCATATAAGCGGCATTGCTCTTAGGAGCACATGCAACGTATGTTGCCGCCTGTGAAAGAACTATCCGTGCTTCCGGCATACCAAGCCTTTCTATTGCAAGACATGCGTTAGTTGCAACTACAAGTGCCTGCGGGTCAGCATTTCCGACATCTTCACTCGCACATATCATTATTCTTCTCGCAATAAACTTTATATCTTCTCCGGCATATAACATTCTTGCAAGATAATATACAGCCGCATCAGGGTCAGAACCACGCATGCTCTTAATAAATGCTGATATAGTATCGTAATGGTTATCACCATCTTTATCATACTTTAATACACGCTTCTGTATACACTGTTCGGCAATCTTTAAATTAATATGAATCTTTCCATCCTCAGATGGCTTTGTTGTAAGAATACCAAGTTCTATGGCATTCAATGCACTTCTCGCATCACCATTTGCCACATCTGCAAGAAATGTAAGTGCCTCATCATCTATATCTGCATGAAGACTTCCCATTCCTTTTTTCTCATCATATACTGCACGTTTTATAAGTGTTTTTATATCTTCTTTGTCAAGTGGCTTTAATTCAAATATTATTGACCTTGAAATCAAAGCTCCGTTTACTTCAAAATATGGATTTTCTGTAGTCGCACCAATAAGGATAATTGTTCCGTCCTCGACAAAAGGCAGAAGATAATCCTGTTGTCCTTTATTAAATCTATGAATCTCATCGACAAACAGTATCGTCTTTTTTCCGTACATTCCAAGATTATTTTTTGCCTGTGCAACGACATCTTCCATATCCTTTTTTCCGGCAACAGTTGCATTAATCTGCTTAAAATCTGCACTTGTAGTATTGGCAATCACCTTTGCAAGTGTGGTTTTTCCTGTTCCCGGAGGTCCATAGAATATAATTGAGCTTATCTTATCAGCCTGAATTGCCCTGTATAAAAGTTTATCTTTTCCTATAATATGCTGCTGTCCCACCACTTCATCCAAAGTTTCCGGTCTTATTCTTGAAGCCAGCGGCGATTCATTTTTCATCGTATTTTGTCTGACATAATCAAATAAATCCATTATATACTCCACTTTCATAAGTCATTTGGATTTATTATAACATATATATTGAATTTTTTACAGCCGCAATATTTTTTCAACTTACATTTTCAGCTCATATTTTGGTCACATACCAGCAATCTATTCTTACAATATCATTTCAACAGCCTGCCAAACACTTTTTTTATCTGTGTTAAAAAATCTGCTTTTTCTATATTTTCAGATGAAATAACATTGACGCTGCCTATTTTTTCTCCATTATAATAATAGTCAAGTGTTCCAATTGTATCTCCTTCATTTACAGGTGCGGCAATATTTTCATTTATATGGAGCTCTTTTGAAATGTCTTCATGATTAACCGGATTAATAAACATATATGAAAATTCTTTTTCATACCGGCAATTGACATAGTCTTTTTTACCTTTTGAAATTCTTATATTTTCTAATAAAGGCATACCATCATCTTTATATATATCACATGTATTAAATCCATAATTCAAAAGATTAACAGCCTCAGCAAATCGTGTCTTTGAGTCCGGTGCAGCCATTATTACAGCAATAAGGTCAATCCCATCCTTATTTGCCGATGCTGACAGACAGCATTTCGCAAGCCCTGTCGAACCAGTCTTTAACCCAGTCGCCCATTCATATTGCTTAATAAGCTTGTTGGTGTTTGTAAGTCCAAACTCGCTGTCACCTCTTCTTGTACTGTGAATAATGGTATCCATCCATATTGTGGAATAATCATGAATCTGCGGATATTTTGTTATCAGTTCACGGCTCATAAGTGCTATATCACGGGCAGTTGACATATGTCCATCCGTATCAAGTCCACAGCAGTTCACAAAATTAGTATTGTTCATTCCAAGCCCCATGGCTCTTTCATTCATCTTTGCAACAAATGCACTCTCTGTGCCCTCTATGTATTCTGACATGGCTACACATGCATCATTCGCACTTGCCATACTTATACATTTAATCATCGTATCAACCGTCTGCTTTTCTCCTGCCTCCAGAAACACCTGACTTCCGCCCATAGATGCTGCATATTCCGATACAGTAACTTCGTCATCAAGTCCGATTTTGCCATCCTTTATAGCATCAAATATCAATATCAGAGTCATTATCTTGGTAATACTTGCCGGATGCAGGCTCGTATCTGCATCTTTTTCATATATAACCTGACCTGTTGATGCCTCCATAAGTATCGCTGACGGTGATTTTAATTCTATTCCTGAATTTTCCCCCTGTGTCCGTTCCTGTGCAATACATGTGACACGGCTCATTCCCGCATAGACTGATGTAAATATTAAAATCAGACACATTATGCACATTATAAGTCTTTTGTTTCTACTCTTAATAACAAACATTTGCTCACCCAATACACAATATTCTGGCTATAGTTTATGTATAAAGAGGGGGTTTTATGATTAATTCAATTTCCTATTCCTTCTCCAACAATTTTTTATATGTATTATCAATTCCCAATGCTCCCAGCGGAGCTGTGATAATAATTGCAAGTACAGCCACTGACAAAATAATTTTGCCACAGGCAAGTCCTGCTGCAAGAGGCACTGAACCGATTGCCGCCTGAACCGTGGCTTTCGGAAGGTACGCAATAACGCAGAATATTCTCTCTTTCATATTAAGTTTAGTCTTTATCGTACATATCAAAACACCCGCCGTTCTGAAAATCAATGCAATAAAAATCATAAACACTGCCGCTATTCCTGCACTAAGCGTATATCGTATATCAACCGCAGCCCCAACAAGCACAAAAAGAACCACTTCAGCTGCAATCCATAACTTTCCGAATTTCTCTGATAATCTTTTTGAAACAAACGCTGTACTTTTTATTTTTATAACACATGCCATGCTGACTACAGCAAGTAGTCCTGAAACAGATACTTTTCCCTCAAGCCAGCCTTCAACAGAAACAAGCAGCATTGAAAAGCCAAGCACAATTATTACTTTTGTACTGTTTCTGACACAATGCTTATGTGCATATGATGTCTCAAAAAATAAATATAATCCATATCCTGTAACTGCACCAAGAAGTATTCCCAGAACAATTGAAACAGGAATATTTACAAAATCAATAATATCAGCACTTCCACCCTGTGCCATGCTTAAAAATGTCGTAAATAATACAATAACAAAAATATCATCGCATGACGCTCCTGCCATAATCATCTGTGGAATTGCTTTTTTTGTCCCATATTTTTCTTCCATAAGCATTACCATTCTCGGTATGACAACCGCAGGTGAAACGGCTCCAAGCACTGCTCCCATTACCGCCGCCTCTATCCTGTTAATTCCTAATAACAATGGTGCAAATAATATATATCCTGCTATTTCACATGTTGCCGGAACAAATGACATAAGAATTGCCGGTCGTCCCGCCTTCTTCAAATCCTTCAAATCAAGAGACAATCCTGCTTTAAGCAGAATAATTATAAGTGCCAGTTTTCTTAATTCAGATGAAATAGAAAGTATTGACGGGTCGAGAAAATCTAGAACATATGGTCCTAATACAATACCCGTAACAAGCATTCCGATAATACGAGGCATTTTAAGTTTCTGGCAGATTGCCCCCATTGCAAGTCCAACCAGAAAAATAAGTGATAATGATGCTAACATATAATCCTCCTTAAATTATTCAGCAGGAATTCTATTCATTGTCCACATAAAAAAGCTGACAACCCCTGCGATTATAAAATCGTAGAAGTCATCAGCTATAATAAGCAGTTTAGGTTTCCCATGTGAGAACTTCATTCCCAACTTGTAAAATAATACTTCTTTTAAAGCTTTATATCAATATACAACTGTCAACTTCGTTTTTTAACATAAAAATGCAGCATTTCAGGAGAATTATCAATCTTTCAATCTTTTTTTACACTATATCAGAAGACTGTATGAATGCAGTAAGCATCTTATCAGACACAGAAATTGCTGTTGAGCGTGTTCAGAAATTTGCAAACAGTTCTGCCGCCATACGCATGGAAAACAATAGAAATTCTTCTGACAGCCAGACTTCTGACAATCAGCCCCCTGTCAGCCAGACTCCTGACATCCCTGTTTCCAGCAACACCGACAATGCTTCTACACCTTCCGATTCAGACAATATGATGCAGAACATGTCACAGGAAATTGAAAATCTGGAATCAAAATTTGCTGATTTGCAAGAAATCATAAATAAACTTGATAATTCAGAAATACAGGCAGCTTATGAAACATATTATTCTGTATATAACTCCTATTCCGAAAATGCGTCAAAAACGCTCGGAACAGACAGCAATGATGCCGACTCATTTTTACAATCCACGCAGTCAGGTTCTAATATAACAGAACAGCTTGATGAAGCATACAGCACTTTATATTCACTTATAGATGATGAAGTAAACAATGCTTCTACTGCATTAGACGGCCAGTTTACTCTTTCAGACAGAGCAAATATCATAATATTTGCAATACTTATGGCAACAGGAATCATTATAATTCTTGCTATATTAAAGATTGTACGTCCTCTCCAATCTGCAAACGGACAGCTTTCAAAAATAATCAATGATATTTCCACGACCATTGAAGAAAGTGCCAATGGAACAAATGACATTTCTTCCAGAATACGAAACATTGCTTCTTCCGTCGAGGCAATAAAATCCCAGACTGCCGAAAATCAATCCATCGGCAATGAACTGAAAAAAAATGTCGAAGTATTTAAAAACATCTGATTTATATATTATTTTTATTATTTAAAAATTAATGGTATTGACATAGCATTTTTATAGTGTTAGTATATTTACATTATATACTACACAATTATAATTGAATAATAACTTTATGCTATGATATAATGTCACCAACGAAAGAAGGTGATAGAAAGTGAGCGATTCAATGACACGCGAGGAACTTATTAGTTTAACAATTGATAAATATACTGATTTACAACGTATCAAAAAGGCAAATGGCAATACCGAAAATAAAGAGCTTGACTATCAGCTTAAAGTTACTATAGCTAAACTATCCTCATTAGGAATATCCGTTGAAGATATAACATTATAACTTTCAACTCATATCTTCTGTCTAAGGTATAATGTTATTAATATGTGTTTATATAATAAAGCTGGGATTTTCCCAAATTTCACACAAACCTCCAAACTAAGATAAAACGTATCTCAGTTTGGAGGTTATCTTTCAATTTTTATATTAACTAAATAATTTATTTTTATGTATACATGAAATTATGAAGTTAATCCCAATTATAATTTTTAATATCAACTTCCTGATTATAAAGTTTAATTTTTTTAATTTTCAGTTCTTTCTTTTTTGTATTTTTTATTTGAATATAGTCACCGTTTTTTATATCATATTTATATGTCTTTGTATTAAAAGCCTCAACCCATACAGTTTCTCCGTATACTTCTTCATCATCAACAAATATCTTATAATTTTCAGAAGATGCTGTCACATACAAATATTTATAACAACCATAGGCTCTTCTTGTTATTGTTGATTTTCTACCATTAGAAGTAATCCCATCAGATACAGCGGATACATTTTTTGATGCTTCTGCCAATGGTAATTTATTATAATTATATCCTTCAGTTACCTCCGCAATAGGACATTCATTAACTTTTTCATATTTAACAACTTTTTACTCTCTGTCCAACTGTGATTTAATAATTAAGCGTGAAAAAATCTGCAACAAAATTGAATATATAAGTCCGATATAACACATTACATTTATATTAAAAAATTCAGATAAACTCTCTCCCAGTTTACTTTTTATATAAAATCCAATAATAATTGTTGCCGCAAATGCAACTATTCCGCACATTGACATTCCTTTATCAACATCAATAATTGTCTCCACATGATAATCTGATATTATATATTTTATTAACATTACTTCTGTGGCAAACAGAACGATAAATACTATTGCAAATGCCAAAAAGCCAATAACTATGTATATATTTAACTTTATACCAAGTCCATACTTTGAAGCCGATTTGAATAATGCTTCATACAAAAATTTTACCGCATTCATATTTTTTGTTTTCGCTGAAAACCATCCTGCATCTATTTTAACGGAATATCCCATTCCAAAAAACTGTAATAATGCCAAAATTATTGCACTGATTACACTTATAACTCGTATGGCTGAATTGGGTTTTCCAAACCCTCTCAGAATATCCATTACAAAATTTGTCTGTTGATATGTTTTCTGTTGGCTTGTCGTCGTACTTTGCTCTGAATTAATACTTTTTCCGCACTTATTACAAAAATTAGCTCCTTTTTCCAAAGGCTGTCCGCAATATTTGCAAAATTTAATGTCTTCCATTTTTCTCCTCCATCTTTAAATTTCTCTGAAATTTTCATTTTTAGTTACGAGATCAACTGTCTTAAATCATTATTAATTTTCCAAATATCATCTCCTCCTTTGTTTTTATTTACTTCATGCAAAATCTGCCCATGTAGTTTATATCATATTATCATTTATGTGTATGTAGTTCAAGTGTTTTTTAACTGTATGTGCAAAAAAATGCCACAGAAAACACTGTGACATCTTTTCAAATAGCATATTTACTTATATAAATTTATTTCATTTCCTTTTTCTAATCCATAATCATATATCTTTAATTTTCCCTCATCTACATATACAAGCTTGTTATTATAAAAATTTTGGGCAGTATGTCTATTTTTAAAATCAATTTCTTCCCCAATATATTTTTTGTTTTTCAAATCATATACTTTATAATATGTACCTATCTGCATTAAAATCATGTTTTCACCTACTGCCTTACAATAAGTAAACTCTTTATCCTGTAATTCAATCACCCATTTTCCGGTAATATCAATCAGTCCGTAATACTTTTTACCAGAAGGATTAATCACTGTTATTTTACAAAATCCATATTCATCAAAAACATATCCTGTTACTTTTCCGTCATATGAACCTGAATAATTATACGGATTATCAATGTTATATTGTGATAAATCAATTACACACTCTCCATTAATATTATAAAATTTTTTATCCGTACAGTTAAAATAAACGCCTTTGCTATATAAGCACTGTAATTTTGGAACTTTATTCACGTTTAAAATATTATTTCCATGCTTATCAACTATTCCACAACCGGCATTTCCATTATAAGAAATATATCCGTCAATATAATTTCCGTGAGAGCCAAATTTATCTTCAAAAACTTCCTTTGTATCAAGATTTATAAAATAGCTTTTCTTATACTTATTACTTAAATACATCATCTTATCATTAACATAACTTAATTTTGTATCTGTATCTTTTAGATATGTAACATCTATATTATTTTCCTTAAAAACATTATCTTCCGTGCTGAAAATATACTTACTATCGCCCTCTCTATCTTTTAATGACACTTTACCAACACTTGCAACTGCATTTTCTTCAAAAACAATCGCAGCAATGAGTGGTTCATTATCTATATTGTATATTTCAAAAAAGCGGTCTGTTGATGATACAAATTTAGATGTTATATCATTTCCATTATAATCAGTTATAATATAATATCCTTTATTATGTGCTGTATCAACTTTCTCCTTCATCGCAATACCATCAAAAAACTTTGTAGGACAATTATTATACAAATATTGCTTTATTATTTTACCCGAAGTATCAAATAAATATGTTCTATCTTCTGCATCAGCATAATAATAATCTTTATATCCGCTATAGTTAACATTTTTGACCTCTCCAATACTGACCGTACTGTTCTTCTCCGATTCTATTGATGCTGTTACATTATCTTTTGTCATATCATTCACATTTTCATACGATGTACTTTCACAACTTATATTCTGTATAACCAAAAAAAATAATATTAAAATCATAATTGTCTTTTGAAATCTTTCTCTCATAACTCAATTCTCCCTTAATCCATAATTATTTTAACTATATGTGCATAAAATAGCCTATGTAGTTTATGTAATATTACCATTTTCGACCATACAATTCAAGTATAATTATATTATATAGGCAGGTGCATTATGGATTATTATATGATTGGACAAAAAATCAGAAAATTTAGAAAAAGCTGCGGATTATCACAAGAACAGCTTGCAGAGGAAGTAGGAATTTCCACCACACATTTAAGTCACATAGAAACAGGAAATACAAAATTAAGTTTACCTGTGTTTGTTAAAATTGCTTCAGCTTTGTCAGTGCAAACCGATGAACTTCTATATGATACGCCAAGTATCAATTCATCAACCAAAAATGAAATTCTTGACATACTTGATTCATGTTCCACACAAGATTTTTATATTTTAAGAGATATTATTCACGCTACAAAATGCTCATTGGACAAATATAAAAAGTAATTTAAAAATATAATCATTCAAAAGTACGATTTATAATATAAAAAGAGATGTAACTACACAAATCACAGTTACATCTCTTTTACATTTTCTACTTATACTCTGTTCCCAGCCAGAAACGTTCAACGTCTCCAACCACTGAACCATTCTTTCCTTTTACTGTACATGAGCATAATTTCTTATCTGAATTGTAATAATACAGTTTATTTTTATAAAATAATGTGCTCACAGTATCTGCATCTGAGCCAACATCTGTCATCTTCACCTCATCTGCTGTAAGCGACTTTTTATAATATTGGACATTATCACGTATATACGTAAGTTCAGATGATGTATTTTTTACAATGCTTAAAGAGCCATCCGTAATATTTTCAGCAATAGTTTTAACTTTACCGGAACTTATGCTTATTAGATTATTATTTTCATCAACTGCTGCAATCGTATCAGCTAATTCAAGAAATACATAATCTGACGCACCTCCGAGCTTTGACACAACTGTAAATACCGGCGTTACATCCTTCTTGACAGACGCATAGCTTACCTGACCAGAATTGATTACATATACATAATCTTTATCATATATAAGCTCAACACCGGAACCGTTAAATTTACCAATAAACATATCCTCTGTATTCTTTGATGATATGCTGTGATAATAACAGTTTCCGTTGACACTATATATAAATCCTTCCGCCTTATCTGACTGATTAACCGGATTTGCCTTATAGGAATATCTCACAGAAGATTTACTTGTAAGTGCATAAATATTTTTTGCATCTTCAGATATTTCCTTTTTCTTCTCATCTTTATCATAATTAAGTGTATACAACACATTACCGGTTGAATTATATATAATCGTATTTTTGGCAGAATATATATACACATTTGCAAGCGACGACTCAACTTCTGTTATAACACCATGCACATCACCATCTTTGGATTTATCCAGCTTACTTACCATAAGTGATGTCTGTCCTAATGCCCCCTGGTCATTTACAACCTGGGTATCTTTATAAATTATAGTTCCTTTATCACTTATATAGAGTATTTCTTTTTTATTTGAACTTTCAGCAAGTCTGAGACTCATTGAATTGTTCCATACAAAAAGCGTGTACTTGTCTTCCACAGAATCATAAGTTATGGCAGTAAAATATTTTCCCTGATTGGAAGCCATTTTCTGTATAATATTATTTTTATCTATTTCATCAGAAAATTCCGGCATATAAAATGAATTATTATCAGCCTCAAAAACAATATCATCTTCGCTGCAGACCAGCTTACTGTCTATCCCTGCAACATTATATATTTTATTATTGTATTTCATATACAAAACATAATTTTTACGTGTTGCAAGCTTAAATATGCCAAATCCTGCAAGAGAAGCCAGCATTAAAACTATTGCTGCTGCAATTATTCTTACTATCAGCTTCTTCTTGCCTTTTACAGCCTTTTTCGCCTGTGATGCTGTTTTTTCAACCGCATCCTGTGCAAATTTACTTCCACTTTCTTTAAGACGCCGAAACATTTCATCAGGCAGCACTTCTTCCTGCCCACCATTTTTAACATCTGCTGTATTATTTTCAGAAGTCTCTTTATCAGAAGAAGCAGACCCCTTTCCGGCCTGCTTCTCCTCATACGCCCTCTTCCGTTTCAGATAATCTGCATTATTAACAATGACTTCCGGTCCATTGCATCTTGGACACTTATCACCTTCATATTCCTGACCACATTTTGGACATATCATATAAATAACCGTGCCTTTCCGCATAATTAAAATTCAAATTTTTCTGCGAAATATGCTTTCAAATCCTCAATCTTAACTCTTTCCTGTTCCATTGTGTCTCTGTCACGTACTGTAACAGCTCCGTCTTCCTCAGAATCAAAGTCATAAGTAACACAAAATGGTGTACCAATTTCATCCTGTCTTCTATATCTCTTACCAATATTGCCTCTGTCATCAAATTCACAGTTATATGTCTTTGAAAGTTCTGCAAATACCTTTTCTGCCCCTTCATTTAACTTCTTAGAAAGTGGAAGAATACCAATCTTAACAGGTGCAATAGCAGGATGGAAATGAAGAACTGTTCTCACATCGCCGCCCTCAAGTTCCTCTTCATCATATGCTGAACAAAGGAAAGCAAGTGTAACTCTGTCTGCACCGAGTGATGGCTCAATAACATATGGGATATATTTTTCTTTTGACTCATCATCAAAATATGACATATCCTCACCTGATACTGTCTGATGCTGAGTAAGGTCATAATCTGTTCTGTCAGCGATACCCCAGAGTTCACCCCATCCAAATGGGAATAAGAATTCAATATCTGTTGTTCCCTTGCTGTAGAAACAGAGTTCTTCTGGTGAATGGTCTCTTGCACGCATCTCATCATCCTTGATGCCGAGAGCTTTAAGCCAGTTGATGCAATACTCTCTCCAATATCTGAACCACTCAAGGTC
>ENA-OOZA01001743-OOZA01001743.1-human-gut-metagenome-genome-assembly--contig:-NODE-1743-length-10918-cov-2.516800_pt1 | contig 10918 bp, 8 predicted proteins | sample MGYA00241703_ERZ501378 | MGnify/ENA primary metagenome ERZ501378 (study PRJEB25962, sample SAMEA2042916) | human gut metagenome | biome: human gut; feature: human-associated habitat; material: faeces...
CGTTTTAATCGTATCTGGCGTTTACTTTACTTAAATAAAATGCAGGTAAAAATATTATTTATGTTGAATAGAATAATATATTAGTATTGGAGGTGTTTTATGGAATATTTGGCACACCGCGATGAAGAAAAACATTTAGAGCAAACTATTAGTGAACATGCTGAAGGAACAGCGGCCTATGCGAAAAAATTTTCAGCTATGTTTACGGAACCGGTTTATGGTGAGCTTTTGGGAATGTATCATGATATAGGAAAATATAGCAACGAATTTCAAAATTATTTAGAGTTTGGTGGAATAAAGGGCAGTGTTGACCATACTGGCGCAGGAAGTAAGGTCTTTTTTGATTGCGCTCTTTTATCTAAAAATTCTACTTTTTTTCTTTTAGGAATGTGTATAGCAGGACACCATGGTGGATTGCCTGATATAGGCAGCAATATTAATACATTAGAAAAAGGGAGCTTTTTTTACCGTATCCAAAATAGTAAATTGCCAGATTTTAGTGCTTATAAACAATTTACACCTGAAATTAAATTTAATTTAGTGCCGAATATTATGACTACATTAACATCTGCTTTTTCACAGATGTTTTATGTAAGAATGTTATATTCATGCCTTGTTGATGCAGATTATCTTGATACAGAAGCATTTATGATGCAAAATAATGTTACAAGAAGTGGTTTTGCTGATCTTAAAGAAATGAAGGAAAAAGTTGATAAGCATACTGCTGAATTTTTTCCGCCTAAAAATGATATAAATAAAATGCGTTGCGATTTATTAAAGCAGTGCCAGGATACAGGTAGTGATGAAACGCGTAAAAATGAAAATTTATATACTTTAACAATTCCAACTGGTGGAGGCAAAACCTTGGCTTCTTTGTCATTTGCTCTTAATAGGGCAGTGTTAACTGGACGAAAACGCATTATATATGTTATTCCGTATACATCTATCATTGAACAAAATGCAGGCGTATTTAAAAAAATTGTAGGCAATGATAATGTTGTAGAACATCATATGAATGTGGAATATGATGATACTGATGGGAGTAATCGTAAAAAACTTGCAACAGAAAATTGGGATGCTCCATTGATTGTTACAACGAATGTACAATTTATAGAATCTTTATTTGCTTATAAACCTTCTAAATGCAGAAAATTACATAATATTGCTAATAGTATAATTATATTTGATGAAGCACAAATGTTACCAATGAAGTACTTAATTCCTTGTACTGAAGTAATTAAAGAATTGACAGAACGTTATAATTGCTGTGTTGTATTATGTACTGCTACACAGCCGTCATTAAATAAATTTTTTACCAAAGGTTGTGTAGAGATAATTAATGATGATAAATTTTACTATAATGCATTTAAAAGAACAACTTTTAAAATATTAGGCAATCTTACAGAAAGCGAATTGGTTGTTAATTTAATGAAACATAAACAGGTTTTATGTATAGTAGGTTCAAAGCCAAAAGCACAGAAATTATTTAATTTATTAGAAAATGAAAAAGGGGTTTATCATTTATCAACTAATATGTATCCTGCACATCGTAAACAGATATTAGACGAAATACGTAAAAAATTAAAAGAAGGTAAAGAGTGCAGAGTTATTTCTACTAGTTTAATAGAAGCGGGTGTAGATGTGGATTTTCCTGCAGTATATAAAGAAATGGATGCGCTTGACAGTATCGTTCAAGCTGCAGGAAGGTGCAATAGAGAAGGGCTGCATACTATGGAAGAAAGTATAGTATATATTTTTGATTTGGATGGAAATAAAAATAGGCTTAGAATCAGAGAAAAAGAAATTACAAAAGAGATTATCAACGAATATAATGATATTTCTTCTCCAGAAGCAATTGCTACATATTTTGATAGATTACATGAATTAGTTGATAGTGGTCTTGATAAAGAAAATATTCTTACATTTTTGAATGAAGAAAAAATGAATAGGTTTTATTATAGAACATTAGAAGCTAAAGTAAAGATTATAGAGAATGATACTAAGAGTATTTTTATTCCGATAAATGAAGAAGCAAAAAAATTAGAAAAAATTTTAAGGGATGGAATTAGAAATAAAGAAATTTTTAGAAAGATTGGCGCGTACAGTGTAAATGTTTATTATAAAACAGATAATAAAACTGAATCAGCTTATGAAAATCTATTATATAATAATAAAATAGAAATTTTAGATGAAAATGTAAGTATTTTACTGGATACAAAAATTTACAGTAAAAAAACCGGATTATTAGTTAATGATTTTAATGGTGGTATAGGAGAATTTATATAATAATAAGGGCGCCAACCAAGGTTTGCGCCCTTATTATTTTTACTGTAGTATTAAATATTTCAATCCACGCTATATGAATAATAGCGACATTTAAAAGTTTAATTATATTTAAACTTTTATTATATTTTATCAAAAAAATTTTTTTTTGCAAGTAAAACAGCAGTTTTAATTTACTTTAATACTAAATGAATCTTGATAATTTCTGAAAAATGTACTATACTTTTATTAAAGATTAAAAAGAAAGGAGGTATCATAATGGGAAAGATTATTATGGTGGAGATGAGTTTACAACAAGGTGCTTTGCACCTTGTTGTTGAATAATAATATGTATAATAACTTTTAGAAAGGAGGCTTAATATGATACGCGTTGAAGTAAAAGGAGATTTTGCTTGTTTTTCTCGGCCAGAATTTAAAGCAGAACGAGTAAGTTACGATATTATTACGCCTTCAGCTGCACGAGGAGTGTTAGAAAGCGTTTTTTGGCATCCTGGTATGAAATATTATATTGATAAAATTTATTTATTGTCTAAAATATCGTTTGCTAATATAAAACGTAATGAAGTTGCTTCTAAGGCTTCTGCAAGTAATATTCAGAAAGTGATGAACGGCAATAACAGCTTATTGTATTTAGCAACATCTTTAGATATTCAGCAAAGAGCGACAATGTTATTGAAAAATGTGCATTATATAATAGAGGCTCATTTTGATATGACGGATAAAGCAAATGAAACAGATAATCCGGGAAAGTTTCAAGAAATGATAAAAAGGCGTTTGCGTAAAGGGCAAAATTACTATCAATCATATTTAGGCTGCAGAGAATTTCCTGCACAAGTAAGTTTATTTGAAGGTGATATAAGTCTGTTGAAACTTGCGTATTCTGAAGAAGAGAAAGATTTGGGTTTTATGCTTTATGATATGGACTATAGTGATAAAAATAATATAGTGCCAATGTTTTTTAGGGCTGTTTTAAAAAATGGTGTACTTGATTTAACGGATTGTGAGGTACACAAATGATTTTACAAGCACTTACAAAATGTTATGAAGATTTGTTAAAAAAAGGAGTTGTTCCTAAGCAAGGATGGTGTCAAGCAAAAGTTAATTTTGCAATAAATCTAGATGTTGACGGGAATATAAAATCAGTTGTTCCATTGGAAGACTTTGATGCCAAGAAGAAAATATTTCCGCCAATAATAAAAGACGTACCTGAGCAGGGAGTACGTTCCAGCGGTATTTCACCACAGTTTTTATGTGATAACAGTAGTTATATTTTAGGTGTTGATAATAGTGGGAAACCGAACAGGACAGCAGAATGTTTTACTGCAAGCAAAAATTTACATTTAAAAATTTTAATGAATGTAGACAATGAATGCGCTAATGCGGTAAAAGCTTTCTTTAGCAAATGGAATCCAGAAATATTAAAAAATATAGTACCTAAAGCTATTTATGATTATTTGATAAATAAAGGTACGATTGTTTTTAGATATAATGGCAAATATGTTCATGAAGATTATATGGTGCAATGTGCGTGGGATGAATATTACAGCAGTAATATATACGATAAGAAAGGGCAGTGTCTTGTTACGGGGAAGTATACTAATCTGCGTCGGCTGCATCCAATGATTAAGGGAGTTTGGGGCAGTCAGTCCTCTGGAGCTTCGATGGTATCTTTTAATGCGCCTGCATATGAATCTTACGGTCAGAGTGGAAATACAGGATTAAATGCTCCTGTAGGTGATTACGCTGCCTTTGCTTATACTACTGCATTGAATTACATGCTCCGGCAAAAAAACTATACTGCTCATATAGGTGGTACAACAGTAGTTTATTGGGCTGATAGCGTTGAAGAAGATTATAATGATGTATTTGAATCTTTGTTTGAAAACAACGGTAGTAATATGAGTCAGCAAGAACTTAAGTCAATTGTAAAAAATATTGCTGATGGCACATCAATTAACATTAATGGTAGTGAACTGAAATATAATAATAGATTTTATGTTTTAGGTCTTGTACCAAATGCAGCGCGTATATCAATAAGTTTTTTTATGGTTTATACGTTTGGAAATGTATTGAAAAATTTGATACAGAATTATAATGATTTAAATATAATCAAACCATCTTTTGTCAAGTTTGATTATTTGCCTTTAAGAAGTTTACTTTTAGAAACCATCAATAAAAATTCTAAAGATAAAAAAGCTCCAGAAAGCCTAACAGCTGCTTTAGTAAAATCTGTTCTTAATGGAAGTATGTACCCGGCAGCGCTTTTGCAAAATGTTATCAGAAGGTTGCATATTGAGAAAGGCAAACTTATAGAGCCAGGCAACAAAAATACAGATAAAACTTTTGAACAGGACGGCAATTATATAAAAGCAGCTATTATTAAGGCATATTTAAACAGAAAATTGAGATTAAGAGGTGCAACCAAATATTTAAAGGAGGAATTTACGGTGAGTATAAATGAAAATTCTAAAAATAAACCATATAACTTAGGAAGATTATTCGCTGTATATGAGCATATACAGGATGCTGCTTCCGGGAAAGCTGTTAATGCCACAATAAAAGACAGATATTTTAGTTCTGCAATGTCTACACCTGCAAAGGTATTTCCATTGCTTGCAAAATTAGCGGCAATTCATTTAGAAAAAATATCTAAAGAAGGGGATAGAATTTATTTAGAAAAACAAATTACAGAAATTATTAATCTTTTAGATGAAGAAAACGGATTATTTTTCCCAAGACAATTAAGCTTGGAAGAGCAGGGGAATTTTTATGTAGGTTATTATCATCAAGTGCAAAAACGCTATACCAAAAAGGAGGCTGAAAAATAATGAGTGAAGTAATTAAAAACCGTTATGATTTTGTGGTATTGTTTGATGTGGAAAATGGTAATCCTAATGGTGACCCGGATGCAGGCAATATGCCTCGTGTTGATGCAGAAACAGGTTATGGGATAGTTACAGATGTTTGCTTAAAGCGAAAAATAAGAAATTATATAGAGGCAGCTTGTGAAGATAAGGACGGTTATCGAATTTATATTAAAGATAATGTTCCGCTTGAAAGAAGTGATAAAGAGGCTTATGAATATTTAAATGTAGAAGAAGGCAAAGCAAAAGAATTAAAGAAAAATGACCCGAATGCAGATTTAAAAATTAGAGATTTTATGTGCCGTAATTTCTTTGATGTTCGTACTTTTGGTGCGGTTATGACTACTTTTGTAAAAGCTTCTTTAAATTGTGGACAGGTGCGTGGACCTGTACAGTTTGGCTTTGCACGCAGTGTAGAACCAGTTTTGCCGCAGGAGATTACAATTACAAGGGTTGCAATTACAACAGAAAAAGATGCATTAATTAAAAATACAGAAATCGGACGAAAATTTATTATTCCTTATGCTTTATATAAAGCGGAGGGATATGTATCAGCAAACTTAGCACGTAAAGTTACTGGGTTTAGTGAAGAAGATTTACAACTTTTATGGAAAGCAATCATTAATATGTTTGAATGTGACCGTGCAGCAGCGCGCGGCAATATGGCTGTACGTGAACTGATTGTATTCAAACATGACAGTGAGCTTGGCGAAGCACCAGCATATAAACTCTTTGATACTGTAAAAATCACTAAAAATAATCCGGAAAAACCGGCACGTGCTTATAGTGATTATACGGTTACTATTGATGAAAGCAAAATTCCTGCTGGTGTTACTATGCAGCGTATGATATGAAAGACTATAAAGATGAAGAACTGTTAATGCTCTCTGGCATTCAGCACTTTGTATTTTGCCGTAGGCAATGGGCTTTAATTCATTTAGAAAACCAGTGGATGGAAAACCTTAAAACAACTGAAGGCATGATTATGCATGAAAAATGCCACGATGAATATTTAACGGAATCGCGCGGAGATTTATTTATCATGCGTGGTTTAAGGTTTACATCCGCTGCTTTAGGCGTTAGCGGGCAATGTGATGTTGTGGAGTTTTACCGCCGCAGCGATGATAAAGGCGCTGTTTTGCATGGCAAGCCCAGAACATGGGATGTTTGCCCGGTAGAATATAAGCGTGGTAAAAGTAAAAACGGACTTGAAGATATTTCTCAATTATGTGGGCAGGCATTGTGTCTTGAAGAAATGTTCAGTTGCCATATTGTATATGGATATTTATATTATGGTGAACCACGTAAACGCCAAAAGGTTATTTTTACGGATGAGTTGCGTGAACAGGTGAAAAATATGCTTAAAGAAATGCATGAATATTATCGCCGCGAATATACGCCTAAAGTAAAAACAACTCCGAAATGCAGAAGTTGTTCATTAAAAGACTTATGCCTGCCGAAGCTTTGCAAAAACATTTCTGTCGCGGCATATTACAATAAAAATTTAGGGGCAGATGAATGATGAAAAAGCTGCTTAACACATTGTTTGTAGTTTCACCGGACACTTATCTTGCGTTAGAAAATGAAAATGTTGTTATTTATCAGGGTGATGAAGTATTACGCAGAATTCCGCTTCTGACACTGGAAAATATTTTGTATTTTGGTTATAAAGGTGCGAGTCCTGCGTTAATGGGAGCATGTGCCAAACGCAATATAGGATTATGTTTTTTGAGACCGGGTGGCAGGTTTTTAGCGCGTGTTTGCGGGGAATCGTACGGTAATGTGCTTTTGCGCAAAGAGCAATACCGTATTTCAGATAATCCGCAAGCTGCATGCACCTTTGCAAGAAATTTTATTGCAGGCAAAATTTACAATGCGCGCAGTGTAATCAGGAGAGCGCTGCGCGATCATCCGTTAAGCGTAGATACAAATGCATTGGAAAACGTAAGCACAGAATTAATGCAAAGCGTTAGATTAGCCCGTGTTTGCACAAATTTAGATGAACTCCTCGGTATAGAAGGCAATGCGGCTAAACTGTATTTTAGCGTTTTTAATAATTTAATTTTAAATAATAAAACTATTTTTTATTTTATTGGAAGAATTAAACGTCCTCCCGGTGATGCAGTAAATGCTATGCTGTCATTTGTTTATGTATTGCTTGCCCATGACTGCGCAAGTGCGCTTGAAAGTACCGGTTTGGATGCTTATGTTGGGTTTTTACATGCAGACCGGCCTGGCAGGCAATCGCTTGCACTGGATTTGATGGAAGAATTACGGGCTGTTTATGCTGACCGTTTTGTGCTGTTTTTAATTAATAACCGCATGATTAAAGAAAATTGCTTTGATTATCATGAAAATGGAAGCGTTTATCTTAATGATGATGGGAGAAAAATTGTGCTTGCAGAATGGCAAAAAAGAAAACAGGATTCTATAATACATCCATTTTTAAGTGAAAAAGTTCAATGGGGACTTGTTCCTTATGTGCAAGCATTGCTTTTGGCACGTTGTATACGTGGAGATTTGGATGAGTATCCGGCATTTTTATGGAAGTGATTAAATGCTCATTTTGGTAACTTATGATGTTAATACAGAAGATGAGGCAGGAAGAGCGCGCTTACGAAAAGTTGCAAAGATGTGCGTTAGACATGGGCAGCGTGTTCAAAATTCTGTATTCGAATGTATTTTAAATGAAGCACAATATGTACTTTTAAAACATCAGCTTTGTGAGATTATTGACTCTGAAAAAGATAGTTTGCGTTTTTATAATTTGGGGAATAAATATAAAAATAAAACTGAACATTATGGTGTAAAAGAACCTTATGAAGCTGAAGGAGTTTTATTATTATAGTGCGAAGGTAAGTTAAACATAATTTATAATATAGATAAAAAGGCTGTTTTACGGTAATTTTAATTATAAAAATTTAGCTTCGCACTTTTAGAGGAATAAAAGTATCTGTAATCATATGTTATTCCTATACTGTCGCTGCCCATTCGGGCAGCGTGGATTGAAATACGGGCGCGAAGAGTAAAAGACCTTGCACCATAACGCAGAATTTAGCCCGCTAAAGTGCGGCGCGGAAGAATTTCACAAAATTCAGCGTGCTGTTATGGTTATCCTGCTGACTTTTATTTAGATGTTGCCAAAACGGCGTTTTTTGGTTGACAGAAATTGAAAATTGCGATATTATAACATGGTTATTGGTGACATTTGTTTGCGGTGAGGGAACACCGCAAATGCGGAAAGGCTTAAGCCTTTCTTATTTAACACTCCTTTTGGTAGTGTTAAAATTGCCGCCATTACCAAAATGATTTGGGAGGTTATACAAACATGAAAAACACCAAGCAAGTGCTTGCACTGGCCATGGCAGTTGCAATGGCTGCGGGCCTGCTGGCTGGCTGCGGTTCTTCCGCTTCCAGCAGCGCTGAGTCTGTTGCTTCCGGCGAGGCTACCAGCGAAGCCGCTGCTACCGATACCGGCAGTAGCGATGGCACCCTGGTTCTGGCAGATACCGGCTTTGAGGGCAAGTTCAGCCCGTTCTTCGCCGCTTCTTCCGCTGACCAGCACGTTATCGACCTGACCAACATTGCCCTGCTGGGCGCTGACCGTAAGGGCGAAATGATCCTGAAGGGCATCGAGGGTGAGACCCGCGAGTACAACGGCACCGATTACACCTACTATGGCCCCGCTGACTGCGAAGTGACCGAGAATGCTGACGGCACCGTTACCTATGCCATCAACATGCGCGATGACTTGGTCTTCGCTGACGGCACCCCCATCACCATTGATGACGTCATCTTCAACCTGTATGTTTACATGGACCCGACCTATGACGGTTCCGCCACCCTGTACTCCATGCCCATTGTCGGCCTGGATGATTACCGCAGCAGCATGACCACCCTGTCCAAGCTGATTGCTGAGGCAGGCGAGGACAACACTGATAACAGCCTGTTCACCGCTGAGCAGCAGAAGGCTTTCTGGGATGCTGTTAACGAAGGCGGCACTGCATTTGCACAGGAGATCGTTGATAGCTGCGTTGCTGCCGGTTACGCTGACGAAGGCGACGTTGCCGCTGCTGCTTCCGCTTGGGGCTTTGACGGCCTGGCCGCTGACGCTACCGCAAAGGATTTCTTCCTGGCTATCGCAGAAAAATATGACTGGAACTTTGCTTCCATGGAAGCTGAGACCGCAGGTTCTGCTCTGTCTGACCTGATTCCGGCTGATGTTTATGCTTACTCCACCACCGGTGTTGCCACCGGCGCTGACGTTGACACCGTTTCCGGCATTGTCAAGACCGGCGATTACAGCATGACCATCACCACCACCGAGCTGTCCAACTCCATGATCTACCAGCTGCAGCTGCCTATCGCCTCCCTGGATTACTATGGCGACCGCAGCCTGTATGATTACGACAACCACTCCTACGGCTTCAAGAAGGGCGACCTGAGCAAGGTTCGTTCCGTCACCGGCAACCCCCTGGGCGCCGGCGCTTACACCTTCAATAAGTACAGCGATGGCGTCATCTACCTGGATGCCAACCCCAGCTACTATCAGGGCGAGCCCGCTGCCAAGCACGTCAACATGAAGGAAACCCAGGAAGCCGATAAGATCACCGGTGTTCAGGCCGGCACCATCGACATTTCCGATCCTTCTTACTCTCTGGAAGCTGCCAACCAGATCGCTACCATCAATGGTGGTAATTCTGACCTCGACGGCTCTGTCATCACCACCCGTCTGATGGACTTCCGCGGCTATGGCTACATTGCCCTGAGCGCCAACAACGTTAAGGTCGGCGATGATCCCGCTTCTGAGGAATCCAAGAACCTGCGCAAGGCTATCATGACCGTGATTGCCGCTTACCGTGATGAGGGCATCAACTCTTACTACGGCGATACCGCAAGCGTTATCAACTACCCCATCTCCAACACCTCCTGGGCAGCACCCTCCGTTACCGACGACGGCTACAAGATCGCTTACTCTACCGACGTTGACGGCAACGAGATCTACACCAGCGATATGAGCGGCGACACCAAGTATGCTGCTGCTCTGCAGGCCGCCCTCGGCTACTTCGAAGCAGCCGGCTACACCGTTGAAAACGGCCAGGTCACCGCAGCTCCGGCTGGCGCCAAGATGGAATACACCGTCAACATCGGCGCTTCCGGCAACGGCGACCACCCCTCTTTCCAGGTTCTGACCAATGCAGCCGCTGCCCTCAAGACCATCGGCTTCACCCTGACCGTCAACGACCTGGCAAACGCTTCTGACCTGTACAGCTCTTATCAGTCCGGCGTTGCCGAAGGCTGGGTTGCTGCATGGCAGTCCACCAATGACCCCGATATGTACCAGCTGTACGACAGCAAGGGTTCCACCAACTACTACCAGATCAACGATGCTGACCTGGACGAGCTGATCGAGGCTGCCCGCCAGACCACCGATCAGGATGACCGTAAGGCCATGTACAAGGAAGCTATGGAGATCATCCTGGATTGGGGCGTTGAACTGCCGGTTTACCAGCGCAGCGAATCCGCCATCTTCTCCAGCGAGCGTATCGACACCGCTACCATCCCCAACGATCTGACCCCGTACTGGACTTACCAGTCTGAAATCAATACGATCGCTCTGAAGTAATTTCAGCGCAGCCTGTTGTTGAATTTATGGTGAGCAGCCGCTCTTGGTGCCGCACTGGTTCTGGGAGCGGTTGCTTGCTGTTAGTACAAACGGCGGCAGCATTTGCAGCCCAAATGTGGCCGTCCCATTCCCCCGGACAGTTCCC
>ENA-OOZA01001746-OOZA01001746.1-human-gut-metagenome-genome-assembly--contig:-NODE-1746-length-10896-cov-2.085232_pt1 | contig 10896 bp, 9 predicted proteins | sample MGYA00241703_ERZ501378 | MGnify/ENA primary metagenome ERZ501378 (study PRJEB25962, sample SAMEA2042916) | human gut metagenome | biome: human gut; feature: human-associated habitat; material: faeces...
AGTTCAAAAGTGACATCTGCAAGGGCTGGAAAATCTGCCTGGATCTTCTGCTGAAGGGCGTTCAGCATCTGGGCGGGTTTCATTTCTTTGAAAGTGATTCCCTGGTTGAGTGTAGCCAGAAGTTCCGGGTTTTTGCGGAGCATGGTTCCTGCAATACCGATCTCACTGGAAAGCTGTCTGGAGAGTCTTTTTTCCATTTGTTTCACAGGAACGTAAGATCCGGTCTGGCTCTGGAGAAGATAGAGATAGTAAGCTTTTCCCCCCTTGAAATAAGTTAGGCCACGATTGTTTTTCCCGGTGCCTCGCAAAGCTTCCAGTCCGGTCATAAGTTCCTGATAGGCGGGAATGACTTCTGTTTTCATGAGACTTTTGTGGGTCAGGATCAGAGCGTTCTGTTCTGAAATGGAAAGTTTTCCATAATCCGAGAGCTTTTTCTGAAAAATATCCAGCATATAATTGTTGTCCGGATTCTGGATAAAAGCGCTGCATTGTGCCAGAACCCGGTCCAGAGTAGTGTCGCTCATAAAGAAACCAGCTTCGGATTTCTTTTTCTCAAATTTCAGGATACTTTGAAAGTAAGGCCGGATGGTGGTGAGAAGGTTGAGATAATCGGTGATATCTTGATCTTCATAAAAAGCGTATTCCGCCAGAAGTACGGGAAGCTGGGCCTGAATGCCGAGACTTGGGCCAAGTGGTTCCTGGAGAAGATAATTGTCGCCCAGAGATTTTTCCGTATGATAATAGAGGAGCATGGAATCCAGGGTCAGCTGATTTTTCGTGGAAAGACAGCTGTAGCGGAAAGATTTCAGCTTTTTTTCGTACTGGCTGCAGATCTGATATGTATTTTTCATGTCTGTCGGGATGGTTCCAAGAGTTGCTTTTTTCCGCGGGATGCCCTGTTTTTCCGGATGTGCAAGGGTATAGTGGAGGGTGAGGGTGCTGCCGGAGACTTCATTTTGAAAAACTTTCCTGGAAAAAGCTTCGAATTTTCCGTTTTCCGTGATCCCATGAGCGGAAAAATAGCCGGCAGTAAGGCCGGTGAGTAATGTCAGAATAAGAAGCAGGATGATGAAAAGAGGGGATTTATTTTTCCTTATTTTAAGAGGCATAAGACATCTTTCATTACTGTTTACAGGCAATATTCCGCAGAGTATGTTGCTGGCCTCGAAATAAACAGTAACGTCCTTTCAGAGCGGCGCTTTGTTCTATCATATTGGAAAATTACGGAATCTATGATATTATGTGAGCGGAAATATACAAAAATGGAAACTATGGAATGGCTATTCCGTATAAAATCATAAAGTGTCAGCGGATCATGAGCACAGACAAGATTCCTCAGTTATAAGTGCATGAAGAATGATGTTACTTTCCGAAATGTTGCGGAGGATGGTGTTGTATTATCCGTTCGACCTGAAAATGGAGAAATAACATGAGCGATATCTATGATCTTGCAATTTTGGGCGGGGGTCCTGCAGGGATCACAGCGGCGATCTATGCGTCCCGTGCCAGATTAAATACAATATGGATCGATAAAAATTTTGCACCGGGCGGTCAGATCACGGCTACTTATGAAGTAGATAATTACCCCGGAATGCCGGGAATCTCAGGTATGGATCTGGGAGAAGCCTTCGGGGAGCATGCCCGGAAACTGGGACTGGAACCGCAGCGCGAGAAGATCCTTTCTTTGGAAAATATTTCCGGAGATATTAAGACGATCCGCACAAAAAAGCATGAATACCAGGCAAAAACACTGATCCTTGCATTTGGGGCGGAGCATCGGAAGCTGGATATTCCGGGAGAAGATGACCTTGGCGGTCTTGGAGTTTCCTACTGTGCTACCTGTGACGGTGCCTTTTTCCGGGGTAGAACGGTGGCTGGGGTCAAGGACGGGATTGCAGTGGTAGTTGGTGGCGGAAACGTGGCTGCAGAAGATGCGGTTTTTCTTTCCGGCCTCTGTGAAAAAGTATATCTTGTCCATCGCCGTGATACGCTTCGGGCGGATAAGGCTCTTCAGGAGAAGGTTTTTGCCTGCGAAAATATAGAAATGGTGTGGGACAGCATTCCCCAGGAGATCCTGGGACAGGAGGAAGTGACAGGTCTTAAGATCCGCAATGTAAAAACCGGGGAAGAACGGGAACTGGAAGCAGACGGTGTCTTTATCGCAGTGGGCATTGTTCCCAGTACGGCACTTGTAAAAGACCAGCTTAAGCTGGATGAGAACGGATATATCTGTGCAGGAGAAGAAGGTGTTACTAGCGCACCTGGGGTTTTTGCAGCGGGAGATATCCGAACCAAGGCACTTCGCCAGGTAGTAACTGCTGTTTCAGACGGAGCCAATGCAGTGGCTTCCGCACAGAAATATCTCTGGAGGACAGACAATGGCAACCATTAAGGAAATCGCGCAGAGAGCAGGTGTAAGTACAACAACTGTTTCCAACGTCATACATGGAAAAACAAAAAAAGTATCTCCTGCCAACATTCAGAAGATCGAGAATCTTATCCGGGAGATGGGATATGTCCAGAAAATGGGACTGAGAGTTCTGAATAAGGAGAAATCCCAGCTGATCGCAGTTGTGATCAATTATCATAAAGACTTCAAGGATTCTGTTATCGGAGATCCTTTTTATGGGAAGATCATCGGTTTTATTGAGAAGTACGTGCAGGAACTTGGCTACTATCTGATGCTCTATTCTGCAAAGGATACGGACAAGATCTTTCAGATGGTCATGGGCTGGGATGTGGACGGCGTCATTGCCATTTCTTTCAGTAAAAGTAACTGCGAAAAAATCTACCAGATGATCAACAAGCCCATCGTTTCCATTGATGCTTACGGTGAGCTTGACGCAGGCCAGGAAAACCATGTCCTGAATATTGGACTGGATGACGAGAGCGGCGGCTACCTTATGACAAAATATCTCCTGGAATGTGGCTATGAGCATATCCAGGTCTGTGCAGGCCGTGACAATGGTGTGGATCATTTCCGTTACATGGGTGCCCAGCGTGCAGCAAAAGAATTTGCGGGAAAAAAACAGAAGGTGCAGTTTACCGCTCTTGGAATGAACTACGCCAAACGAAAAGAAAGCTATGCGTGGCTGATCCAGCGGAAAAAACCGAAGACTGCGCTGTTTTTCCTGTCAGACCTTTATGCACTGGAGGCGATCAGCTTTTTCAGCAGCCGTGGAGTAAAGATCCCGGAGGAAATCGGAATCGCGGGATACGATAATATCAGCTATGCGGAATTTTCCGTGCCGAGGCTTACTACCATCAGCCAGAATGTGGAGCAGAAAGCTTCCCTTGCCGTGGAAATCCTGATGGAGCGGATCAACGGTGTGGAGAAAGAGCGTGAGAATCAGATCGAACTTCCGGTCACCCTGATCCCCAGGAAGTCGGTACAGCCGCAGGATGAGAATTAAACAGAATAAAAATGTCAAAAGCCGAAATATACGGGAATTGCCAGTATCTGGCAGCCAGAGTATTTTCGGCTTTTTTGGTAAAATTTTCTATGTGAAACCTGCACAAAACCGTAAATTCGAACTTGTCACAATAATAGGTTATGTACATAACCTATTTACATAATCTGCCTTTGATGTTATAGTGTGGACATAAAGGTTAGGTACATAACCAAAGGGAAAGAGTACAGAAGGAGTGAATACCAGATGAAACAGATTCTGATCGCCACACATGGAAAAATGGCCTCCGGCATTCGTTATACAGCAGAGCTGATCGTGGGAAAAATGGCTGAGATCACAACTATCGATGCTTATGTAACACCGGAAGATAACGTGGAGAAAAAGTTTGAGGAATATTTCGCAAATCACGAAAATGACAGGATTTTCGTTTTCACAGATCTGATGGGAGGAAGCGTAAACCAGAAGCTTCTGGGATACAGCCAGAAGGAAAATGTTACGCTGATCACAGGAACCAACCTTCCGGTGCTGATGCAGGTAATGATGGCAGATGACGATGTGACGGAGGAAGAGATCCAGGAATTCATCGATGATGCCAGAGAGGAACTTCAGGTGGTAGACCTGGGCGGTGGAAAGAAATCCACAGCGGGAAAACATGATGCAGAAAGCATTGCACAGGGAGAAAAAATCACAGCGCAGACCGCCGCGCCGGATGTAGAGAAATCCGCACCGAAAAAAGCACCGGCCCCGCAGTCCTACGACAATTCCACAGCAAAGATCACCGCACTTCGTGTAGATGACCGTCTGATTCACGGACAGGTTGCTATGACCTGGACCAAACAGCTGGCAGTACAGGGAATCGTAGTAGCCAATGATGAGGCAGCCAACGACAATACCCAGAAGATGGCACTGAAAATGGCAGTACCGGGCGGAATCAAATCCCTGATCAAACCGGTGGATGAAGCCATCCGTATCTTAAATAATCCGAAAGCATCCAGGATGCGTATTCTGGTTCTTACAAGAACCGTAAAAGATGCCCTGAAAATAAGACAGAGCGTTGGCGAAATCGGATTTCTCAATATAGGAAATACCGGACGTTTCGACGGAATCGATGTTTCCGAGAAACTTGTCCTGACACCGACCATCATGCTGACAAAAGCAGAGCAGCAGGCACTGAAAGACCTGGTTGCCCTTGAACCGAAGACCTGTATGCAGCAGGTACCGAATGATGAGCAGAAGCTTGTGAAGGATGTGCTGGATAAATTAAACTGACGCATATCAAAAAGAATGAACGTAATAATCATCTGAATGCATATCGTGGAATGTGAGTATCCACTGAATAAGTAAAACGTAACAAAAAAGGGAGGAAAGAAAAAATGTTAAACGCATTTCTTGTAGCACTTGCCGTATTTATTTGTGTCGGCGGTGCAGAGCTGATCGGATTTACCATGCTGAACCGTCCGATCGTCATCGGACCGCTGGTAGGTCTGTTTCTTGGAGATCTTCATACAGGAGTGATCATCGGAGCTTCACTGGAAGCCGTATTTATGGGAGTTGTAAACATCGGAGGTGCTTCTGCGGCAGAACCCGGAATCGCCACAGCTGTAGGAACTGCTTTTGCCATCATGCTTGGCAAAGGTTCTGAGGTAGCCCTGACACTGGCACTTCCAATTGGTATCCTTGGTCTTCAGATCAAGACCGTTCTCTACATCTTTATTGTAGGTATGTTTGCAAAAACTTTCGACCGTCTGGCAGCAGAGGGCAAGGAGAAACAGATTATCGCCCTTCATTACGGACTCTGGGCTGTAAACTGGTTTTTGTATTCCCTGTTCGCATTCTTCGGAATCCTGTTCGGATCTGACGCAGTCAGCGCACTTCTGGATGCGATCCCGGATGTTGTTATGAACGGTCTGACAGTCTGCGGAGGACTTCTTCCGGCAGTAGGTATGGCAATGCTGATGAAAATGCTCTGGGACAACAAGATCTGCATGTTCTACTTCCTGGGATTTGTCCTTGCAGCATACTTAAACCTTCCGCTGATCGCCCTTGCCGTGATCGGTGTGATCATTGCCATTTCCATTGGTATGAACGATTACAAGCTGAATCAGCTTGCAGCACAGAGAGTAGCAGTTTCACCGGCCGGTAGCGCTGACGAATATCTTGACGAAGAAGAGGAGGAATTTTTCTCATGAGTAATTTAACGAAATCCATTCCTGCAGATGAAAGAAAAATGCTGAAAAAAGCGTTCTGGCGTTCCTTTACTCTGTATGCGGCAGTAAGCCCGGCAAAACAGGGAGCTTCCGGCTTCTGCTATTCTCTGATGCCTTTTATCAATAAATTTTACAAAAACGATGAGGAAGGCAAAAAAGCTGCCCTCACAAGAAGTATGTCTTACTTCAATACAACCATCACCTTATCTACATTCATCATGGGTCTTGTGGCATCCATGGAGAAGAAAAACAGCGAGCAGAAGGATTTTGATGCAAGCTCCATCAATGCGGTGAAATCTTCCCTGATGGGACCTCTGGCCGGTATCGGTGATTCCATTTTCTGGGGCGTTCTCCGTGTAATCGCAGCCGGAATCGCAGTAGGACTTGGTGCATCCGGAAACGTTCTGGCACCGATCGTGTTCCTGCTTCTTTTCAACATTCCGTCTATTCTTGTGAAATATTACGGAACCTTCCTGGGCTACAAGCTTGGTTCCGAATACATCCAGAAGGTTTATGCAAGCGGTCTTATGAACATCCTGACAAAGGCTGCCAGCATTGTAGGTCTGATCATGGTCGGCGGTATGACTGCCAGCATGGTAACCTTTAACTCCACTTATGAACTCACCATGAAGGGTGAATCTGTTCTGAATCTACAGAACATGTTGGACCAGATCTTTATCGGCATTGTTCCCCTTGGACTGACTCTTCTGTGTTACTATCTGCTGAAAAAGAAAAATGTCAGCATCACAGTTCTGATCATCGGTGTTATCATCCTGAGCATCCTTCTCTCTCTTCTCGGAATTGCATAAGCCTTAAGGATAAGGAATAAAGATCAGAATTATGAAAAGGCGGGCCGTATAGGGTCCGCCTATAAAAAAGCCTAAAAAAAGTTATATCGAAATAACTGACCGCAAAAAGGGCAGTTGAAGAACACCTGACCGGATATAAATAAGCAGCAAATACGGATTATAAATATCTGCTCAATGCAAAATAAAGGAGACATAAGAAATGAAAGATTGGTGGAAGAATTCCGTTGTATATCAGATTTATCCAAGAAGCTTTAAGGACTCCAACGGAGATGGCTTCGGCGATCTCAGGGGTATTATTGAAAAGCTCCCCTACCTTCAGAACCTTGGGATCGATGTGATCTGGCTTAGTCCTGTTTTTGACTCCCCACAGGACGACAACGGTTACGATATCAGTGATTACCGGAAGATCTACGCAGGTTTCGGAAGTAACGAGGACATGGATGAGCTGATCCAAAAAGCTCATGAGCATGGTATCAAGATCGTTCTGGATCTTGTTGTCAACCATACTTCCGATGAGCATGCATGGTTCGTGGAAAGCCGGAAGTCAAAAGACAGCAAATACAGTGATTATTATATCTGGAAGGATCCGAAAGCAGACGGCAGTGAGCCAAACAACTGGGGTTCCAGCTTCTGCGGAAGTGCCTGGGAATATGACGAAGAGCGTGGCCAGTATTACCTTCATTTCTACAGCAGAAAGCAGCCGGATCTCAACTGGGAAAATGAAACTGTCCGTAAGGAAATCTATGATCTGATGAAGTTCTGGATGGATAAAGGTGCTGATGGATGGCGCATGGATGTGATCGCGTCTATCTCCAAGGATCAGTCCTTCCCGGATTACCCGAAGACTGATGACCGCAAGTATTATACAGGAAAATATCACAGCAACGGACCAAGACTTCATGAGTTTATCCATGAGATGAACCGGGAGGTGCTTTCAAAATATGACTGTATGACGGTAGGTGAGGCGCCGGGCTCCACACCGGAGGTTGCAAGACTGTTTACAGATCCGGAGCGTGAGGAGCTGAATATGATCTTCACATTTGAGCATATGAACATCGACCGTATTCCAGGCTCTGTAAACCGCAAGTGGGCACTGAAGCCTTTTGATCTCCGTGATCTGAAACGTGTTATGTCTGAGTGGCAGAACAAGCTTTACAATAAAGGCTGGAATGCTCTGTACTTCGAAAATCATGACCAGCCACGTGTGATCTCCAGATGGGGAAATGACACTACTTACCGCGAGGAATGTGCAAAGGCTTATGCTACCGTTCTCCATGGTATGCAGGGAACACCGTATGTATATCAGGGCGAGGAGATCGGTATGACAAACGTACACTTCCCCCTGGACGAGTACGAGGATATTGAGGTGCGCAACGCATATCAGGATCTTGTAGTTAAGAACAAAACCATCACCGAGGATGATTTCCGCAAGGCTGTATGGAACAAGAGCCGTGACAATGCCAGAGTTCCGATGCAGTGGGATGACAGCGAAAATGCAGGATTTACAACCGGCAAGCCATGGTTCCGCCTTTCTGACCGTTACCAGGAGATCAATGTAAAAAAAGCTCTGGAAAAAAATGATTCTGTGTTTTATTATTATAAAGATCTGATCCGCCTGCGTCATGGGGAAGAACTTCTTACAGAAGGTGACTATCAGCTTCTTCTTCCGGAAGATGAGAAGATTTTTGCATATTTAAGAACTTCTGACAAAGAGCAGTGGATCGTGGTGGCAAACCTTTCTGAGGATACGGTAAGTACAGAAGGTCTTGTGAAATATGTGTCCGATAAAGAGGACATTAAGATCACAAACTATAAGGACAGAACAGGGATCAAAGCGGATTTAAGGCCATATGAGGCGTTTATGATGAGGATCCGGTAATTCCTGAGCTGTTGTATATGTAGTAAAGCGGAAGAAAAGTGTCTGCTTTACAGACAGCAGGTATGAGTATTTGTGCGTATCTGTACTGCCAAAGGATATCCGGGTGCAGTGCAGATGCGCTTTTTGCCTGTGAGGAAAAGACAAACAGGAGGAAATTATGGAAAAATATATCATTGCAGTGGATATGGACGGAACTCTTCTGAACAGCGAGAATAAGATTTCCGAGAGGAACAGAAATGTTCTGCAGCGGCTGATCGATGACGGACATTATGTGGTACCGGCAACCGGAAGGACCAGAGAACTGATCCCCCAGGAGTTTTCTGTGCTCCGGGGTGTGAAATGGGGAATCGTGGAAAATGGCTGTGTTGTCTGGGACTACGATAAAAATGAGATGATCTGGCGAAAAACCATGCCAAAAGGAATGGTAAGTAAGATCCTGAAGGATGTGGAAGACAGCGGTGCAAAAGGCTGGATCGCAGAGGCTTATGCAAACGGGATCGCCTATTCCGATGCGGATGCCAGAGATTATGTGGCATCTGTAGCGGACAAAGATCTGCTGGAGAAAACCTTTGTGGATTATTTTCTCAGCAGACATGAATATGTTAAGGATTTTTATCATCAGGAAGATATTCTGGATCAGGCAGAGAAGATCAATATTTATTTTGATGATATGGAGAACAGCAGGGAACTTCGCGAGAAATGGAAGAATCTGGATGATGTGGCAGTGACCACTTCCATCAGCGGCAATGCGGAGTTTAATGCTGCAGGTGTGGACAAGGGTGTGGGTCTTGCCATGCTCCGCACAAAGCTTGGTATTGACCGGATGCATGTGATCGCTTTTGGTGATAATGAAAATGATCTGGAAATGCTGGAAGGCGCAGGCATCGGAGTTGCCATGGGTAATTCCAAACAGTATGTAAAGGATGCCGCCAATGAGGTGACCGGAGATAATGATCATGATGGTGTGGCGGAATTTCTGGAGAGGTTTTTCGGGCTGTAAGCTGTGGGCGATCGTGATCGCTGACATAAGAGACAGGGAAATGTATTTTTCTCTGTCTTTTTTTATTTTCATTTTCTGTGATATAAGGTATGATAAACGAAGAGGATGAGGGGATTGCCGGCTTTGACCGGTAGTTCCCAGTGAAAATTTTTTGAGGAGATCAGGAGGATATTTTTTAATGAAAAATCTGATACCGAAGCGTGTGATGGAGTATATCATTATCACATTTGCTGTTGTTCTGATGGATGTGGGGATTTATGTGTTTAAGTTTCCGAATAATTTTTCCTTTGGTGGTGTTTCGGGTATGGCGGTTGTGTTTTCGCATTTTATTCCGATGACGTCTGCGCAGATCAACCTGGTGATCAATCTTATTTTGCTGGTGATCGGGTTTGTTATTCTTGGCAGAGATTTTGGAGTGAAGACGGCTTATGTTACGGTTGTTTCTTCTTTGCTTCTGAATGTGTTTGAGAAGGCTTTTCCTATGGACAGGGCGCTGACGGGGAATATTATGCTGGAGCTTTGTTTTGCGATCATTTTGCCGGCGTTGGCTGCGGCGCTGCTGTTTTTTGAGAATGCTTCGGGTGGTGGCACGGATATTGTGGCGATGATCATTAAGAAGTATTCTACGATGAATATTTCGGGTGCGTTGTTTGTGGTGGATTGTGTGATCGTTGTTGTTTCGTTTATGGTGTTTGATCTTACTACGGGGCTTTGTTCTGTGCTGGGGCTTATGGCTAAGACGTTGATGATCGATAAGTCTATTGAGAGGATGAAGCTGAATAAGTATTTTACGATCATTTCCAGTAAGCCGGATGAGATCTGTGAGTTTATTATGAATGGGTTGGAGCGGAGTGCTACGGTTTATCATGGGGAGGGGGTTTATTCGCATAAGGATAAGAAGATTATTTTGACGGTTGTTGATGTTAGGCAGGCGGTGTTGCTGCAGAGGTTTATTGATGAGGTAGATCCGCAGGCATTTCTGATGGTAACTAAGAGCAGTGAGGTTATTGGTAAGGGATTTATGAGTTATATCTGATTGGTTAGATGATGCTATCCGTTTGACTATATGCTTTGTTATATAGAGAGCATTTTCTACAGCTGTTATGGTTGTAGAGATGCTCTTTTTTTATTGGATCAAGTCTGCAAATGATGTGAAGTTTTCGTGAAAAGGTTTGACATATAGTGTCTTATATGGTAGTATACACACTTACGTAACAAAATTTAACATAATTGTAATAAATAAAAGCAACGATAGATAAATTTTCGAGAGGAGTTTTTATGTTTTATAAAAAAATTGCTGCTGTTGTTATGAGTATTGTGATCGCCGGATCTGTTCCGTGTACAGTTTTTGCAGATACAGATGCAAGTACTGTGACAGGTGGCGAGGTGGAAGAACTCTCCATTGAGGAAGATTTCTCAGACGGAACGGATTCCATCTCCGCTTTTGCAAACGCTCTTGCAGACAAGACAGTTTCTGATGTGGAAGAATATCAGGGAGCGAAAGCAGAGGCTGAGGAGATCGCACAGAAGAGACTGGAAGCAGAAGCAGCAGCGGAAGCTGCCCGTAAAGCGGAAGAAGAGCGGAAGGCAG
>ENA-OOZA01001751-OOZA01001751.1-human-gut-metagenome-genome-assembly--contig:-NODE-1751-length-10875-cov-2.647597_pt1 | contig 10875 bp, 7 predicted proteins | sample MGYA00241703_ERZ501378 | MGnify/ENA primary metagenome ERZ501378 (study PRJEB25962, sample SAMEA2042916) | human gut metagenome | biome: human gut; feature: human-associated habitat; material: faeces...
CTATTATTCTGTATCTTCCTGCGATAGGAAGTGCTGAATTTGCTCTTATATCTGTAATCGGAGGTATTCTGTCATTACTTGTCAGAATAATACCCATAGTATCTCTTCTCATTGGCTCCGTCCCCTTTCCTATGCTTCTACCATACTGCCCTTGCAAATATCTTCTTCAACGCCGACTTCGGCACCGCTTTCGATAAGAACAAGATCATTGGTACACAATTTTGATGCGTATTTGTTATCGTCCGAAGAATTAACTCCGACTTTCGCACCGTCACCTATAACAGCGTCTGCACCTATAACAGCTTTTTCAATTACAACATTCTTTCCGATTTTCGCACCCGGCATAATTACCGAATCACTGACAACGCTGCCTTCTCCGAGTTCAACGCCGCCGAAAATAACCGAATGCTTTATTTCGCCGTCAATAAAGCAGCCCTCTGTTACGGTTGAATTTGTTATTTTAGCATTTTGTCCGACATAATGAGGGGCAAGTGCCATATTTCTTGAATAGATACTCCAACTTCTGTCGTTTAGATCAAACTTAGGAGGTTGGTCAACAAGATCCATATTTGCCTCCCACAAGCTATGGATTGTGCCGACATCTTTCCAATAGCCCTCAAATCTGAATGATACCATCTTTTCGCCGTTTTCAAGCATTGCAGGAATTATATTCTTACCAAAGTCATTTGCAGAACTTGGGTCACGTTCGTCAGCCTCCAAATACTTTTTAAGCACTTCATATGTAAATATGTAAATACCCATGGATGCCAGATTGCTCTTTGGATTCTCCGGTTTCTCTTCAAACTCTACAATTCTTCCCTCATCGTCCGTATTCATAATACCGAAACGGCTTGCTTCCTTCATCGGAACCTCAATGACCGCGATTGTTGCATCTGCTCCAGTCTCTTTATGATAATCAAGCATATTATCATAATTCATCTTATAAATATGGTCACCGGAAAGAATCAGTACATATTCTGGTGCAAACATGTCCACAAAATCAATGTTCTGTGAAATTGCATCTGCTGTTCCTCTGTATACATCCAGATCCGCATCCGCTTTTTCACGCGGTGGAAGTACATAGACTCCGCTGTTCTGGGCATCTAACCCCCATCTGCGGCCTGCCGCTACATAACTGTTAAGTAAAATAGACTCATACTGTGTCAGGACTCCTACATTATCAATTCCGCTGTTGGCACAGTTGCTAAGTGGAAAATCAATGATTCTGTATTTCCCACCATATGAAACCGCAGGTTTGGCTACTTTATTTGTAAGCTCGTGAAGACGACTTCCTCGTCCGCCCGCCAAGATCATAGCAAGCATATTATTCTGCTTCATAAGTGAATCCTCTCTTTCCTATTTGTCCTGTCTTATATTATACAATTTTTCTGTTAAATTTTCCACTTTTTTGTGCAAAAAATACATAAAATTTATATTTTAATTATTATGATGTGTTCGAGGATTATGGGAATTGCGTAGCAATAGAACAATCCGGTTACATCAGTGAGCAGCAAAATTTACTTTCGACACTCACATCATCATTATTGTATTATATATGCTTTAAAATCCGAATTTATGTCTATTTTCTTTCCAGATTTTCCCCATTGCATATTCATATGTCTTATCAAAGACAAAAAGTATAAATTGTCCGAATACAACAGACATAAGCATTATTCCTTTTACGGTCTTTTTTTCAGATAACATACTCCAGAAATATATTAAACCCGGAATATAAAGTACATTAAATACCAGATATTTCATGAGCCAGAAAAAGTTACGGCTTCTGATCCATCCGGAAGCTCTTCCAGAAAAATGCCATATTGTTTCTATAATTAGAATATAAAATCCCATAAATGCATAGGAAACCACATATAATTTATTCGGAGACAGAAGGATTGCCAGCAAAATTCCAGCCAGTAAAAAGCCTGCCCCGCTTTTCAATCCAAATTCCTGAATCACAATCCCGACAAAGAAGGACGCCGCCGCCAGTAAAAAAAGAGTATTCGTTTCGATCACACTGCCAAGCGCAATCCCCACTTCTGTCAGTGCAAGCATAACGCCTGCAAATGCAATCTTTTTTGTATTTAGATGCATGGACACAGATCTCCTCCCATACATTCACATAATGAATCTGCGATCCACAGATCACAGCACATATTTCCAGTTCCACACGGAGAGGAATTACGATTGCCATATCCCTGACCAAACGGATTACTATTATATCTCTGTGCTCCCCAGTTCAGCTGGTTCATCAGCTCTCTGTACTGCGGGTTATTCGGGTCCATATTCACTGCCTGCGCAGCATAATCCCTTGCCAGCACATTGTTGCCTACGCCGGCGTTGGCCATGGAACTTGCATAATACCATTGTGCAGTCCGGTCATTCATACGGTTCAACACATTGATCGCGTCCTGATATCTACGGTTATTGATAAAATTGAATGCCGCCTGCATCTCCGGATTCATATTATTGTACTGCTGATATCTGCCATTGCCATAAGATTGATTCCCATAGGAATTATTACCATAAGAATAGTTCCCTGAACCCGCGCCATATCCGTAATTATATCCTCCATTCGCCCGCTCTTTCATAATTTCATCATAAGCTTCCTGTACTTCTTTGAACTTTTCTTCAGCAAGATCCCGAAGCGGATTATCCACATTGGCATCCGGATGATATTTCCGGCTCAGTTCTCTGTACGCCTTTTTTATCTCCTCTTCCGACGCATTTGGTGATACGCCAAGCACCTCATAAGGATTCTTTGTCATCTTCCTTTTCCTCGCTTTTCTTTTCTTGTATCTTTCTGTAATGTTTCCATACGCCATCATACAGGATATTCCGCAGGATATCCACGTCCAGTACACATGGCAGAATTTCAAAATTTCTTGCACATTCGCCGATCATCATGCACAGAATGTCTCTGCATCTTTCTTCATATCCGGCTTCTTCATGCATCTTTTTTAATGGATTATAAGTTCCTTTTTCCAGGTCCTTATCCAGATCTTCGTAAGCATCCATAATGTAAATATATTTGCCCAGATAGAAACCGATCCCTCGAAGCTGCTGTTCCCAGCAGTCTTCTTTATATACCATCATCTCTTCCATCAGCCGGCCAAAACAGCCTGCCGGATAGTCAACTTCCTGTATACCCTGACTTTCATATTCCGAAAGCTTTGCCATTTCTTCTCTGATCACACGACTCTGCCTTGGATATTTCCAAATTGCTTTTTCTACTTTTCGCTTCAAAGCCATACTCCCGAGAAGCCCTGCTACTTTCTTCTCATCCTTCCAATCATCTTCCAGATGATAATACGCCATGATCAGATTCATATCGGCCGCATACTCTGTGATCTCATTTTCCAGCATTGGCTGTGGCTTTAACGGATGCATCTTACAGCGATGGCTTTCTGCCTTTGTTTCACTTTCATATAAAGAAGTAAGTAAAATGATCACAAATGTCATATCATAGGCAAGCGTAAGCTGACCTGCGCTGCCATACTGTCTCTTCAGTGACTGACAAAGGCCACAGTAATACGCTTTATATTTATGATAATCTTTTACTTTTAATTCCGGCTCATTCGCCGTCACATATCCGAACATGTATTACTGAATTCCTCTCATTGTAAGCTGGATCCGCTTCTTCTGTAAATCAACGCTCATCACCTTTACATCTACAACATCTCCTACGCTGACTGCTTCCAGTGGATGCTTGATAAAACGATCCGTGATCTGGGAAATGTGCACCAATCCGTCCTGATGCACTCCAATATCGACAAATACACCAAAGTCAATGACATTTCGCACGGTTCCTTTCAGAATCATTCCTTCCTTCAGATCCTTCATATCAAGGACATCCGTCCTGAGAATTGGTTTCGGCATCTCATCTCGTGGATCACGCGCCGGTTTTTCCAGCTCTTTGACAATATCCCGAAGGGTGATCTCTCCTATTCCAAGTTCTTCAGCGAGCTTTTTGTAATCTTTGATGGTAAGAGACAGACCTGCAAGTTTGCCGCCTGCAATATCTTCCGGCTTGAAGCCCTGCTTTTCAAGAAGCTTTCCTGCCGCCTCGTAAGACTCCGGATGTACACTGGTTCCGTCAAGTGGATTGGTTCCGCCCTGGATCCTCATAAACCCGGCACACTGCTCAAATGCTTTTGGTCCAAGTTTTGGTACTTTGAGAAGTTCTTTTCTATTCTCAAATTTTCCATTTTCTTCCCTATAGGCAACAATATTTTTCGCAAGGGTTCCGGAAATACCGGAAATATAAGAAAGCAGCGGAGCCGATGCAGTATTTAGGTCCACACCGACTTTATTTACACAGTCTTCTACCACACCGCCAAGTGCTTCTCCTAATTTTTTCTGGTTCATATCATGCTGATACTGCCCGACACCGATCGACTGCGGATCGATCTTTACCAGTTCGGCAAGCGGATCCTGAAGACGTCTTGCGATGGATGTCGCGCTTCTCTGCCCGACATCAAATTTTGGGAATTCTTCTGTAGCAAGTTTACTTGCTGAGTACACAGATGCTCCCGCTTCATTTACGATCACATACTGCACTTTTTCCGGAATCTCTTTTAACAGTTCTACAATAAACTGTTCTGATTCTCTGGATGCTGTTCCATTTCCCAGGGAAATCAAAGAGATGTGATACTTTGGAATAATCTTTTTCAGCAGATCTTTTGCTGCCTGGATCTTCTTCGGAGTCGTAGGCGCTGTCGGATAAATTACAGTCGTGCCGATTACTTTCCCGGTCGGATCTACCACAGCAAGCTTGCATCCGGTACGGAATGCAGGATCCCATCCAAGCACAACCTGTCCGACGATCGGCGGCTGCATCAGAAGCTGCTCCAGATTCTTTCCAAACACAAGGATTGCGCCATCTTCTGCTTTTTCCGTCAGTTCGTTTCTCAGTTCACGCTCGATCGCCGGTGCGATCAGTCTCTGATAGCTGTCGGCCACAACCTCTTTCAAAACCGGTGTTGTGTATGGATTATCCCTGCGGATCACTTTCTTTTCCAGATAACGGAGAATTTCCTCTTCCGGTGCTTCAATCTTAACACTCAGGAATTTTTCTTTTTCTCCACGGTTGAGTGCCAGCACACGGTGTCCGGCTACTTTGCTGACCGCTTCTGTAAAATCATAATACATCTCGTATACAGATTCTGCTTTTTCGTCTTTTGCAGCAGAAACCAGCGTACCCTTTTTGAACGTCAGATCGCGGATCCTCTTTCTGTAATCTGCCTCATCTGAAATATTTTCTGCAAGAATATCTTTCGCACCGTCAATCGCTTCCTGCACATTTTTCACGCCCTTTTCTTCAGAAACATATTTTTCTGCCTCTTTTTCCAGGGGCTCCTTACTATTCTGAAGAGAGATCAGAACCGCCAGTGATTCCAGACCTTTTTCTTTTGCAATTGTCGCACGGGTCCGGCGTTTTGGTCTATACGGACGATAAAGATCGTCCACCAGAACCTGCGTCTCTGCTGCCACGATCTGTGCTTTCAGCTCAGGTGTTAACTTGCCCTGTTCTTCAATACTTGCAAGAACCTGTTCTTTTTTCTCTTCCAGGTTCCGCAGATAGGTCAGTCGTTCATATAATTTACGAAGCTGTTCATCATCCAGTGTACCGTGTGCTTCTTTTCTGTAACGCGCAATAAACGGAATGGTATTTCCTTCATCGATCAGCTTTACAGCCGCATCTACCTGCCACTTTTTTACGCCCAGTTCTTCTGTTATTTTCTGGTTAATATCCATTGATATCCAATCCTCTCTTTTTGTTCGCTATGGATTTAATGATACCATGTCATCTCTTATTTTTCAATTCCCGTTAAAATTACAGAGTTCGCTCGGTTTTCTTGTCTTTTTCTATTAAATATGCTATACTACAGCTAATCTGACTGAAAAATTTTAAGAAAGGATTAACCAAATGTCAAGCGATATTGAAAAAGAGCCACTGTCCAGACAACAGAAAAAATCAAAAGAAACCAAAGCACGTATCTTTCATGCAGCCAAGACAATTCTGCAGAAGCAGGGATACGATCAGCTTTCCATAAAAAATATCTGTGATGAAGCAGGTGTCTCCAACGGCAGCTTCTATCATCATTTTAAAACCAAAGATGATCTTTTATCTTATTATATTGAAGAACAGCCAAGCATCAATCCGGATCTTCTGGATATGCCGGAAGATGCAGATGAGGCAAAGATCGGTATCATCCACGTTTATCTGAATTACGCACAGTACTGCCGGGAACTCGGAGTAGAATTCATGTCCAACTACTACACACCGCGCAACCAGGCACTGAACCCAACGATCCGTACCGAGCGACCGTACCCGATCCTTACCGTAGAGAATTATCTTCGCAAAGCGATTGATGCCGGCATCATTGCGCCAAAGATTTCCCTGGATGAAATCTGCACTGATATCCGTATGCTGGTTATCGGAAATGTATTTGAATGGTGTCTGCATAACGGAGAGACTGATTTTGAAGGTAATATCCGCCGTTCGATCGGGCATTATCTGGATGGCATTTTCTGATTTCACAGATATACCACAGCGTAAAATGAATTTTTCATATTCCTTCGCTGATTTTTTACAGCACATATTTTCAAAAAAGGTGTCATGGATTTTTATGTCCATGGCACCTTTTCGGCTTATCTGTTGTTATATAAACTTGTACATCGTTGTTGTTTCGTAAGTTTCGCCCTTCTCGCATACCGGCCCGGCAAAATTCTCTTTATGGATTGCATCCGGGAAGAACTGTGTCTCGAAGCAGGCTGCCTGGCGTTTGTGGTAATGCGCCCCGCCTTTTCCTTTGGCATCAACAATAAAGTTGCCTGTATAAAGCTGCATTCCCGGAAGGTCTGTATAAACTTCCATAGTGATTCCGCTCTCTTCCGAGGACATCTCTGCCACTTTCGCAAATTCTCCTTTATTGTTCAGAACCCAGTTATGATCATATCCTTTCCCGAAATTCAGTGCTTCATAATCTGTCTCGATTTCTTTGCCAATTGCTTTCTTTGTGCGGAAATCCATCGGTGTTCCTTCTACCGGTGTGATCTCGCCTGTCGGAATAGACTCGGCATCGGCTCTGGTAAATGCATCTGCATCAATCCATACTTCCTGATCCAGTACATCTCCTGATGCATGTCCATCCATATTAAAATAGCTGTGATTTGTCATATTGATCAGAGTATCTGCATCCGGAACTGCATGGTAAGCGATCTTCACTGCATTGTCTTCTGTCAGAGTATATGTTACCTCAATATGTACAGCTCCCGGATATCCCTGATCACCATCCGGGCTGTCCAGTTCAAATGTAATATGATCATCTGCGGTTTCTTTTACCTTCCACATTCTCTGGTTATAAAAATCCATTCCGCTGTGGAGATTATTGCCATTATCATTCTTTTCAAGCTGATAGGTCACTCCGTTCAGTTCAAAGGATGCTCCTCCGATACGGTTTGCACTTCTCCCGACAATTGCACCGAAGAACAGATCTCCTTCTTCATATCCTGCTGCCTCATCATATCCAAGCACAACATCACACGGCTTGCCTTCTTTGTCCGGTACGATCACCTGTACCAGCGTTGCACCGTAATCGGATACTGCAATCTCCATTCCGTTTTTATTTGTGAGCGTATATAATTTTGTCTCGTCACCTTTAACTGTTGCACCAAAATCTGTTACTTTCATTTTTCCTCTTCCGCCCTTTCTGTTAATTGTGCCTGTAAAACAGACATCTCTTTTACAGGTGTTATTGTAACATAATTTTTTTATTTTTTGCACCCTTTATCGTTGTTCTGCCATTTTGTACATATTGCTGATATTTTTTATCATTTTGTGACAAAATTAACTTATTTGTCTATTTATTAACTTTGCTTGCAAGATTGTACTAAAATGCATACAATATCATTATAAGTGTGTCCATAGAGTTAATCTATAGTATTCAGATGTTTTCCCTATGATTTTCTTCATCTGTCCTGTAGATTAGCAAAAAAAGTTAAAGGAGAAAAAAGCTATGAGTAGACTTGAAATCACTGCACCAGACAAAGCCCAGCTGGTTATCGAAGGGCTCTACAAAGATCTGGAGCGAAGAATCGAATCCAGTCCTCCGGGACTATGTCCTGTTGACATGACTCGTGCTTTCCTGGAGATGTGTCATACACATACCTGTGGAAAATGTGTGCCGTGCCGTGTTGGTCTGTGGCAGCTGAAAAACCTGCTGACCGACGTTATGAACGGAGACGCAACTATGGAAACATTAGACCTGATGGAAGAACTCTCTGTATCAATCATGGAAGGAGCTGACTGTGCGATCGGGTATGAAGCAGCTCACATGGTTTACAAGAGTCTGATGGGATGTCGGGAAGACTATGAAGAACATGTGCGCCAGGGAAGATGTACCTGCCAGTACACACAGCCTGTTCCTTGTGTATCTTTGTGCCCGGCACATGTAGATATTCCGGGATATATCGCTCTTGTCGGAGAAGGACGTTACGCAGATGCGATCCGCCTGATCCGTAAGGACAATCCATTCCCGACCACCTGTGGTTTTATCTGCGAACATCCTTGTGAGGCACGCTGCCGTCGTAACATCGTAGACGATGCAGTCAATATCCGCGGTCTTAAGAGAATGGCTGCTGATTATGCCGGAAAAGTTCCACCGCCGCCATGTGCTCCATCTACCGGAAAGCGCATTGCCGTTGTTGGTGGTGGCCCTGGTGGATTAAGTGCAGCTTACTATCTGCAGCTGATGGGACACCAGACAACCGTATTTGAGATGCTGCCGGAACTTGGCGGTATGCTCCGCTATGGTATCCCGAACTACCGTCTGCCGAAAGACCGTCTGAACGATGATATCAATGCCATCCTTGAGACCGGTGTCAAAGTTGAATTTGGCAAACGGATTGGAAAAGATATGACAATCCAGAGTCTGCGTGAAGAATACGACGCAGTTCTTATTACAATCGGTGCAAGTACCGATAAGAAACTTGGTATCGAAGGCGAACACTCAGAAGGGGTCCTTTCTGCTGTTCAGTTCCTTCGTGATGTAGGAAAGAACCAGAACCCGGATCTTACCGGACAGGAAGTAGCCGTTATCGGTGGCGGTAACGTATCTATGGATGCTGTCCGTACCGCAAAACGTCTGGGGGCTAAAAAAGTCAGCATCGTTTACCGCCGCCGCGTGGCAGATATGACTGCCCTTCCGGCAGAGATTGAAGGTGCTGTTGCAGAAGGAATCGAAGTACAGACTCTGATGGCTCCTTCCCGCATCGAAACAGATGAAAACGGTCATGTAAAAGGAATCTACGTTACACCACAGATGATCAGTAAGATCAAAGACGGTCGTGCAAGTGTACGTCCGACAGGTGCTCCTGACGTATTTATTCCATGCCAGACACTGATCGTTGCAATCGGACAGGATATTGAATACCAGCACTTTGAAGAAGCCGGTGTTCCTGTACAGAGAGGTAAGATCTTAACCGAAAAATACGGCGGATTCGATAACATTCCGGGTGTATTTGCCGGCGGAGACTGTGCTTCCGGTCCTGCATCCGTAATCAAAGCTATTGCTGCTGCAAAAGTAGTAGCTGCTAACATAGACGAATACCTGGGATATCACCACATTATCAGCTGTGACGTTGAGATTCCTGAAGCGCGTCTTGATGACCGCCCGCCGTGCGGAAGAGTAAACATGACCGAGCGTGAAGCCTGCGAACGTGTCTGTGACTTTAACGGTGTAGAAAACTGCATGTCCGAGGCAGAAGCGAAACAGGAAGCCAGCAGATGTCTGCGTTGCGACCACTTCGGCTACGGCATCTTCCGCGGAGGGAGGAAAGGCAAATGGTAAGAAACATTACACTGACCATCGACCACAAGAGCGTCACCGTGCCCGAGAATACCACGATCTTGGAGGCCGCGCGCTCGGTCAATATCAATATCCCGACGCTGTGCTACTTAAAGGGCATCAACGAGATCGGCGCATGCCGCATCTGCATGGTCGAGGTCAAGGGCGCGCGTTCGCTCGTGACCGCCTGCGTGTACCCCGTTAACGAGGGTATGGAGATATTCACAAACACCGAGCGCGTCCGCAAGAGCCGCAAGATGACCCTTGAGCTCATTCTTTCGACGCATGACAGAAAGTGTCTCTCGTGCGTCCGCAGCGGAACCTGCGAGCTCCAGCAGCTCTGCAAGGAGTTCGGCGTTGACGACGAGGGGCGCTTCGACGGCGCAAATCCCGTTCACGAATACGACGATTCCGCCATACATATGATAAGAGACAACGGAAAGTGCATCCTCTGCCGCCGCTGCGTCGCAGCATGTCAGGCTCAGCACATCTCCGTTATCGGCGCAAATGCCCGCGGATTTGACACCCACATCGGTTCGGCGTTCGAGAGACCGCTCGATTCCGTGGCGTGCGTCTCCTGCGGCCAGTGCATTGTCAACTGCCCGACCGGCGCTATATATGAGAAGGACGACACCGCAAAGGTTCTCGAGGCTATCAACGATCCCGAGAAGTTCGTCGTTGTTCACACCGCGCCTTCTATCCGCGTCACTCTCGGCGAGTGCTTCGGAATGCACATCGGCACCAATGTTCAGGGCAAGATGGTCGCGGCACTCAGACGTCTCGGCTTCGACAAGGTCTTTGACACCGACTTCGGCGCAGACCTCACGATTGTCGAAGAGGCAAACGAGTTCCTCGGCAGAGTCCAGAACGGCGGCGTGCTCCCGATGATAACCTCCTGCTCGCCCGGATGGATAAAATACTGCGAGCATTACTACCCCGATATGCTCGATCACCTCTCGACCTGCAAATCGCCCCAGCAGATGTTCGGCGCCGTGGCCAAGAGCTATTGGGCTGAGAAGATGGG
>ENA-OOZA01001754-OOZA01001754.1-human-gut-metagenome-genome-assembly--contig:-NODE-1754-length-10865-cov-4.341721_pt1 | contig 10865 bp, 5 predicted proteins | sample MGYA00241703_ERZ501378 | MGnify/ENA primary metagenome ERZ501378 (study PRJEB25962, sample SAMEA2042916) | human gut metagenome | biome: human gut; feature: human-associated habitat; material: faeces...
AAACCACAAGTTATACTTATCATATTCATAATACAATAATAAAAAATTCACCCAATTTATGAGAAAAACTTTTACTATATATTCATATCTTTTTTGCCATAAATAAAATAACTACTTATTATCGAAATAATTATTACACAAATTCCAATTATAATAAATTTAACTTCAAACCCATCTTTTAAAATTTCACTAGGATCATAGTAATCAAAAGGTTAACCAATTAAAGCTATCCTTAAGTTTCCCTATTATTCCTAAAAAATAAGAAACAAAAAATATTCCTATTGATATAGGAATTGCTCCTTTATCAGATTTTACAATTGAAGATATTAAAGTTCCTAACGATATAAATATAAGTCCAAGTAATAATATACCTATAAATACTACTTTTATATTCATAATTAAATTCATAACTTCAACCTATTCAGGCTTTACCATATAACATACTCCCATAGTAATTGTACCAATTATTAAGATATAAACATAAAATATAGCAACTATAGCACATAACTTTGATGTAACTATTTTTAATCTATTTATAGGCTTTGAATATAAAAACTCTATCGTACCCTGACTTTCCTCTCTTATAAGAGAATTAACACCTAATATAGCACCATAAACAGCACTTGCCATAGGTAGCGGAAGCAGACGGTATGGCCTGCCGTCCAAAGTACGGAACGCTTTTAGTTCTTCTTCCATCATTGCCAGTTCCTTATAGTGTTCATCTTTTTCATTGGTGCACTTTACATACACAATGGTATCATCCGGACAGAAACGTGCCAATGTGTCCACATGGCTGTCTGTATCATCACCTGCCAGATAACCGTGTTTCAACCATAGAACCTGTTTTAAGTTAAATGTTTCTTTTAGAAAATCCTCCACTTCCTGTCGGTTCATTTCATTTCTGTTTTTAGCCAGCAAACATTGCTCTGTAGTCAGCAGGCTTCCTTTCCCATCACTTTCTATGGAACCTCCTTCTAAAATAAAATTCCGGCAGAAAACATATTCACCTTTCAGAACAGGATGGTGAAAATACAGTTCGTTATTAATCTGGTTATCATAATTTGCGGCAAACTTCATTCCCCAGCCGTTGAAGCAGAAATCGAGTAACTGCGGGTCGGAGTGTTTTTCCAGCAGGGTGATGAAAGCATGGTCACGGGCCCAGGTGTCGTTTGTAGGACATTTCACAAAAGTAATCTGGTCGCGATAGGGGAAGTCGGCCAAGGCTGCCGGAAATTCGGGAGCCACGAGTAACAGTGGTTGACGGCTGGCTATTTCGGTAGCAAGTCGGACAAAGCAAGTTTCCACTTCATCGAGCATATAGGCCCAGTCGGTATCGGCATGAGGCCAGGTAAGCTGTATGTAGCTTTGTTTGTGCCATTCGGCGGGCAGATAATAGGTTTTTTCCATATTCTTGTATAATTATTTTTCGTTTGATTCTCTTTTTTCTCTGGCGGTTGGAAGGGCTTCTTGCGGGAGGAATTTCTGGTCGTCGTCCTTTTTCTGCTGGCTGCTGCGGTTTTTCCGGCGGCGGAGGAACCAGTCGACAAGTTCTTTCCAGTTCATGAAGTCTTTCTTGTACATGATACCGATACCCTGAGTGGTAAGGGTGGATTTCGTGAAGTAACGGTCGTTGGTTTGGTTGTATCCGCGCAGACGGAATTCTCCGTTCTTGGTGAGCAGCCAGATAGCTTCAAAGTCACCCACAAAGTTCGTATTACGCATGGTATTTTCGCGGTAACCAAAGTTTCCGTTGATTATCAGTCGGTTGTTCAGCAAGCGTCCGGACAGGATGGCTTCAGCTTCTACATCGCTCCAGCCTTTTTCTCCGGTGGTGAGGTTGGTACCTACGTTCCAGTTCTGGTTGTCGATGACTTGCGAAAGCATGTTGTTCAACTGGCCCGACAGGGTGCTGAAGGCCAATGAACTAGTGGCATCGGTCTGCCCGGTGTTGTTGGCATAGTCATAGGTATAGAACTTGCCGACTCCCAGCAGATAGATAATCTGCGTGTTCATCTGTTCTTCAGTGCTGGTGAGGCTGCGTACCAGTTCGCGGTCTTCTTCGCTTACGGTGGGCAGTTCAAGTCCGAATGTCAGGTTGGGAGATGTGAGGTTACCGCTCAGGTTCAGCAGACAGTTTACCCGTACGTTTCCACGTGAAGAAGAAGCGTCGGCTATCAGGTCATTCAGTGAAGCGGAGTTCACCGTATAGACGGCCTGCACGTTCAGGTTGGCGGCTTTGGGGTCGCCGTTGAAGGATACCACACCTCCGGGCTGCAGGGTAAAGTCTTTTCGGATGACGTTCTGCATACTCATCTTATAGATTCCTTCAGTAATGTTGTAGTTACCGAACATCTGGAAGTTTCCCTGATTGAAGAAGTTGATGCGCAGGTTGCCGGTTCCGTATGCAGAAATATAGTCTCCGGCCGAAGGGTCCATGATGATTTTCATGTTGGCACGTTCGGCAGGTTCTATCTGCAGATTGATGTGGATGGCGGTAGGTGTATCATCGTCATCCTGCTTGTCGGGCTGGTTGAGCGGGTGGTACACTTCGGCTTTGACCGCAGCCTGTTTGCGGCGTGGAGTACGGTCTACGAAGGTGATGAAGCCGGAGTTGGTAGCCTCGGCTGCCGTTCCTAATACGTAGACAAACTCGGTCTGGTTGTCGGCACGAACCTCTCCGTCAACGTTCAGTTGTCCGTCACCTCCTCGAAGAAATACATTTCCTGTAGCATAGATGTGGCCATAGAAAGGGAATTCAGGGGTTTCCTTTTCTGAATGGAATACCAGCATGCGGTTTGTATTGAAGCGGAACTGATAGCTCAGATTCTTTAATTTGGTATGCCGTAATTCTCCGTTGGCAAGCCCTGTGTGTCCTTCAGTGTCTTGTAGGCGGACATTCTGGAAACGGAACAAACCGGAAGCAATGTGTACGGTATCGGCTGAGGCCTGGAAGGTCGTGTTCAGGATGTTGACTTTCATTTTCATCTGTGCCTTGACCTTTCCTTCTAAGTCAAGTTGAGAGAAGGGGCCGAACAGACGAACGTCACCATGTACGTTTCCGTTGACATTACTAAAAATGTTTTCTACAAAGGGTTGTAAGAAAGAAAGTGGAGTTCCTCCGGCCTGAATATGAAGATCAAGGCCTTTCATCTTGGGGGAAACATAGCCGGTTACCCGTGTGGTACAGGCACTGTCGCGGCGGATGTCAGCATTGAGGCGGACGCCCCCCAACTCTTTGTCCCATGAGCCGAGGATGTCGGCGCGTCCTAGCAGGGCATGATTGAGGGAGAAATCTTTCACATCGAGACGGGCTTCCATCACCGGGTCCTCAAGCACGTGGCGCAGGTGGACTTTTCCGCTGATGCCTCCGTCGAAGCGTACGGCATGAAACTGAATCATGTCCATGATGTAGAGCAGGTTGATGTTCTTCAAGTCTACCAGACAGGAGTCAGCTTCCGTTTTTCCCAGTCGTCCGTTGATTTTCAAGTGCTGGTTGCGGTGCTCAAACAGGAAGTTGTGTATTTCGATGCTGTCTTTTGCGATGTCTACAGTAGCCGGATGGATGTTCCAGGTGGTGTCATTCAGAATGACCTGGCTGGGCTGGATGTCCACACGGGTGTGGAGTACCCTCTTCAGGCTGTCCTGACGGAAAGAAGCGATGGCGTCAATCTTTCCGCTATAGGTGAGCTGGGTGTTGTTGCCCCAGTAAATGGTGCTGTGCAGCTTGTCGTCTTTGGCTCGCGTGATGAGGGAGAAATTGAACATGGCTCCTTTTTTCATCAAGGTGCCGGCGCGTAACTGGCACTGCAGTTCGTCGGAACGGCTTTCGCACAACAGGGTGCCCGATTCGTAGTATTTCCCTTTATACGTGAATTGAGGAATTGAGCCGTTGATGCGCATCTGTGAGAGGCTGTCGTTAAGTTGTCCCGAGAACGTGGCCGGCATCTGCAACTCGAACGGAATGTTCAAAACCTTTGAAAGAAATTCGCTGTTTTCCATGCGGAACTGGAACCGGAACTGGTTGTTCGGCTCTGCGGGTTTTTTCCTTCTTCTTTTCTGTTTCTCTTCCGGGAACAGAGACGGGAGGTGTTTTCGGATCACTTTCTCCATGCTCTTCAGCAGGGTGTGGTAGGCATATTGTCCTTGTATGGTTCCGGTCAGGAACGGGGAGTCAATGCGTATTTCTTTCTGCTTGTCCTGTGAGGCAAGCTGTGTCGCATCAATCTGCAGGCGGGGAAGGAAGTAGTTCCCTTCTTCGTTGGGCGTGCGGACAGAAAGACTGTCGAGGCTGATTTTTCCCTGGACATCGTCAATGGAATGTCCTGAAAAGTCTGCCGTCAGGTTCAATGATACGTCGGTATCTTCGTATTTTTTCGTCAGCTGGAGTTTATGGGGACGAAAATCACGTACTTTTACCCGCAGGTTGAAGTCGGGTACGGCCTGTTGGGTCACGAAATTCCCGTCTACGCTGATTTTACCATTTTCATCGTCGAGTGACAGATGGCCGTTGAAACCGCCCGGCTTGAAATTTCCGTTCAGTGCGATGTGCTGGTATTGGTAGTCATTGTACTCTAAAGAAGAGATTTCTCCTTTGATATGCGATTCTGGCTGATGGTTTCGGTATTGCAGTCCGTTCAGTTCCAGGTCAAAAGAGGTTTTACCCAGTTCTTTTTTCGCCAGCAGTTTGCCAAGCTCAAAATTATGGGTGGAAACTTTTCCGGAATAACTTTTTTGCTGGGTCATGGTGTCGGTGTGCATGGTCAGATTGGCATTAATCTGTCCCGGTTGGCTTTGCAGGGTACCGTGTGCAGTGATACGGGAAGGGTATCCCGATACATCACCCTGAAATTTGAGAAAGCCCAGACGCTGCAGGATGTCGGGTACAGGTGCGGCGGTACCTTTTAAATTATGTATGAGCCAGGATATGGCGGTCTCGTCGGCATCAGCCTGCGTGATTTGACCAAAAAAATAAGGCGGTTGTGAAGGATTGCTGTGGTCGAGCATTCCTTCTGCATGTATTTCCAGTGCTTTGTGCGGGCTGGAGAGATAGAAATTGGTACATCGAGCCTGTTTTCCCCGTCCATGAAAGGCCAGGTCGATATGCACGGAGTCCTGAAAATGCTGGAGTGCAGGAACAAAGCAGGCGATGTCGGCCGGAGTGACTGAGGCATTCAGGCGACCCATGTAGGTGGTTTGTGTATCTGAAATAAAGTCGGGTGCGGTGAGTTCTCCTGCAACGGTAAACGTGTCGATGTTTACCGTCGTGGCCGGAAGGCTCAGGTTCAGGTCGTGTAAATGGATGCCTTTGGGAGTAGCTGTAGCCTTCAGCGCAAATTTCTTCAGTTGAAATCCGCTTTGCTCATTGAAACTCATACGGCGGATTTGTGCGTTGAGCGAATCGGTCTGCAAGGCCTTCAAAGAGATGGTTGCCGAAAGTTCGCTGATGCCGATGTGATGAGGATTGAACCGGCGGGGTGTGTTGGATTCCGACAGCACATCGTAGTGGATTTGTCCGCGACGGATAAGCACGGAATTGATACGCAGATCGATGGACTTTTCGCTCTTTGTCGTATCTTTTGAAGCAAAAGTGTCAATCAGAAACTGGCAATTCAGGGGAGCCTTGGGATGAGCGCGGTTCAGACGGGCATCCAGTCCGAATAACTGGACACTGCTGATGCGGATTTTTCCACGAAGGAGAGAGGGAATGTCAATCTTGACGGAAAAGCGCGAAATGCCGAGCATGTCTTTCTTCTGTCGGTCCTTTATCTGCACGTTCTGGATGACAACGCGGTTCAGAAGCCCTAGGTCTACATTGCCAATGCTTACTTCGGCCTGGGTAAGACGGGTAAGTTCACGGGCAGCATACGTACTGATGCGGTGTTGGACAGCCGGAAGGTTCAGCAGAGCAATCAGACCGAAATAGAATACCAGTGTCGAAATGACCGTGATACGTATGGCTTGTTTTATGCGCGTGGCTTTACTCATTCTTTATTTATGCAAATTATAGACAAATGTACAAATAACCCTCGAAGAAAAGGGCCTTTGAGGGTGTTATTAGTAGTTTTTAAGTTTTGGGTGATGCCCTTTTACGGTTGGTATAAATGAATTGGAAATCTATTTTTATTCATTTCTGTAGCATAAAATGTAAATATATATGGATTTTGTATGGAAAATTGGAAAAATATTCGGAAATTTGCAGCCGTTATTAATTTAGTAATGAAATTAGACTTAAACGGATAAAAATGACGCAAAAAATGAAGATTCCTTCTCCGCTGGTGTCTTTGCTGCCTGTAGCGGTATTGGTGGTATTACTTTTCTTTACGATTCGTCTGTTGGGGGCTGACGCGCTGGGCGGAGGTAGCCAGATTTGTTTGCTACTGACTACGGCTTTGTGTGCGGCTTTGGGTATGAGCCGGTATGGGGTGAGCTGGAAGGATATTGAACATGCCATTATCAACAACATTGCGGGGGTGAGTTCGGCTTTGATTATCCTGTTGATTATCGGAGCACTTTCTGCAGCCTGGATGTTAGGGGGAGTGGTACCTACGCTGATTTACTATGGGGTACAGATTATTCATCCGAAATTTTTCCTCGTGTCGTGCTGTGTGATTTGTGCAGTGGTATCGGTCATGACGGGTAGTTCGTGGACTACTATTGCGACCATCGGTATTGCCTTGATGGGTATTGGCAAGGCACAGGGTTTTGATGAGGGATGGATTGCCGGATCGATTATTTCGGGCGCATATTTCGGCGACAAGGTTTCTCCGCTTTCGGACACGACCATTCTGGCTTCCTCGGTGACAGATACGCCGCTGTTTACGCATATCCGTTACATGATGTACACCACGGTGCCTTCGGTGGTCATTTCACTGGTTATTTTTACAATAGCCGGATTTTCGCATGAGGCATCAGACAGTTCGCAGATTGCCGTGTTTACTACCGGACTGGCGGAACGTTTTCATATTACTTTCTGGGTGTTGCTGGTGCCGGTGGTGACAGGAATATTAATTGCCCGTAAGGTGTCTTCTATTATTACCTTATTCATATCGACCGCTTTGGCTGTGGTGTGCATGCTGGTTTTCCAGACGGATGTACTTCGTGAAGTGGCCGGTGACGGAGTGAGCGGAGGAGAAGCCTTATATAAAGGTGTGTTACTGGCCTTGTCGGGCAGTACATCACTGCAGGCTTCTACTCCTGCATTGACCGAACTGATTGCCACCCGTGGAATGGGAGGTATGATGGATACGGTATGGCTGATTCTCTGTGCCATGTGCCTGGGTGGAGCCATGACGGCCTGTGGCATGTTGGGGAGCATTACGCGTATGTTCGTACGCTTTACGCATAAGCTGGCAAGTACGGTAGCAGCAACTGTAGCTTCCGGTTTGTTCCTGAATCTGGCTACTGCCGACCAGTATATTTCGATTATTCTGACCGGAAACATGTTCAAGGATATTTATAAGAAGAACGGATACGAATCGCGCCTGTTAAGCCGAACTACAGAAGATGCCGTCACGGTGACCAGTCCGCTGATTCCCTGGAACACATGCGGAATGACGCAGGCCACGATACTGAATGTGCCTACACTGGTGTATTTACCGTATAGTTTCTTTAACTTGCTGAGTCCGTTGATGAGTATCTTCGTGGCGTGCATCGGCTTTAAGATTGTACGTTCGGTAAAAAAGGATTAAGAAACAATTTTCATTAAAACCATAATAGAATGAACCAGAAACACGTAACATTGGCTGCTTGTCTGTTGGCTTTCGGACTGACGGTACAGGCTCAGGATGGAGGCATCTCTCCGGATATGTTGAAAAAAATTCAGAGTAGTTATCAGAATACGGCTGCCGACAAGGCATTGCGGAATGCCATGGGAGGTACCAGCATCAAGGAACTGGCACTGAACCAGGAAAACCAGAAGGCGCTGAATACGGATTTCTCCATTAAGGTGGAATCAAAAGGCATCACCGACCAGCAGTCGTCTGGCCGTTGCTGGCTGTTTACGGGGCTGAATGTGATGCGTGCCAAGACTCTTGCCGAATACGGTTTCCAGTCTTTCGAGTTCTCCGAAGTCTATCCCTTCTTCTGGGACCAGTTGGAGAAGGCAAACCTCTTCTTGCAAGGCATCATCGACACCTCCAAGAGTCCCCTGACTGATAAGACCGTAGAATGGCTCTTCCAGCATCCGCTGAGCGATGGGGGTACCTTTACCGGTGTGGCCGACATTGTTTCCAAATACGGCCTTGTTCCCAAAGATGCCATGCCCGAAACAAACAGCAGTGAAAATACCTCCCGCATGGCCAACCTCATCTCTCTGAAGCTGAAAGAGTATGGTCTGCAACTGCGTGACATGGCTGCCGCCGGTGCCAAGCCCGAAGCTCTGGAGAAGGAGAAAACTACGATGCTCGGAACCATCTACCGCATGCTGGTGCTGAACCTCGGTGTACCTCCCACGGAGTTCGACTATGTCCGCCACGATGCCAAGGGTAATCCTGTGGAGACAGAGCATCACACTCCCATGTCTTTCCTTGAGAAATATGGAGACAAACAACTGCTGACCAACTACGTAATGCTGATGAACGACCCCAGTCGCGAGTATTACAAGTGCTATGAAATAGACTATGACCGCCACCGTTACGACGGCAAGAACTGGACTTATGTCAACCTGCCCGTAGAGGACATCAAAGAGATGGCCATTGCCTCCTTGAAGGACAGCACCATGATGTACTTCTCTTGCGATGTGGGCAAGTTCCTGAACTCCGAACGCGGTCTGCTCGATGTGAAAAACTATGACTACGAATCACTGATGGGCACCACCTTCGGGATGGACAAGAAGCAACGTATCCAGACTTTCTCCAGTGGCTCTTCCCACGCCATGACCTTGATGGCCGTTGACTTGAACAAAGACGGAAAGCCCGTAAAATGGATGGTAGAGAACAGTTGGGGAGCCGCTTCCGGTTATCAGGGACATCTCATCATGACCGACGAGTGGTTCAATGAATACATGTTCCGTCTGGTAGTGGAGACAAAGTATGTTCCCGCCAAAGTGATGGAACTGTTTAAACAAAAGCCCGTCTGCCTGCCGGCATGGGACCCGATGTTCGCTGAAGAAAAGTGATGATAAGGATTAGGGGTTAGGGATTAAGGATTAAGGATTAGTGGGCTGCACTATGATTCCGCAGGGTATTAATCCCTAATTCTTAACCCCTAATCCTTGTTCTCGTGTTCGTTAACGAAAGGGATTACGGAAATTTCTCCGTAATTCCTTTCTTTTTTACTCTTTATTCACGTTCTTTTTTGCTACTTTTGCGGCAAATTAATGAAACCATTATTTTAAATAAACGCATGGCAAATGTAATTAAGTTACGTAAAGGCCTTGACATCAACCTGAAAGGCGCTGCTGCCCAGGAACTTGTGTCTGTTAAGGAACCGGGATTCTATTCGCTGGTTCCCGATGACTATACAGGCATCACTCCGAAAGTGGTGGTCAAAGAGCAGGAATATGTGATGGCCGGGGGACCCTTGTTTATCGACAAGAATCATCCTGAATTGAAATTTGTTTCGCCCGTTAGCGGCGTAGTGACAAGCGTGGAGCGTGGTGCACGCCGCAAGGTGCTGAACATCGTCGTAGAGGCTGCCACTGAGCAAGACTATGAGGAATTCGGCAAGATGGACCCGTCCAAGATGAGCGGCCAGCAAGTAAAAGAAGCTCTTTTGCAAGCAGGTATGTTCGCTTTCATCCGCCAACGTCCGTACGACGTTATCGCTGATCCGACGGTAACTCCGAAAGCTATCTTCATTTCGGCTTTCGACAGCAATCCGCTGGCTCCCGATTTTGAATTCGCGCTGAAGGGAGAAGAAGCAAACTTCCAGACGGGACTCGACGCTTTGTCAAAGATGGCAAAGACGTATCTGGGTATTAGTGTAAAACAAAAGTCTGCTGCTCTTGTGCAGGCAAAGAACGTTACCGTAACAGCTTTTGACGGACCACATCCGGCAGGCAACGTGGGTGTACAGATTAACCACATCTCTCCGGTAGTGAAGAGTGAAACGGTCTGGACCATCAGTGCCGAAGCCGTACTCTTCATCGGACGTCTGATGAATACCGGTCGTGTGGACATGACCCGTACGGTGGCTGTAACGGGTTCCGAAGTGTTGAAACCCGCTTATTGCAAGCTGAAAGTCGGCGCTCTGTTGACGAACGTTTTCAAAGGTAACGTGACTACCGACAAAGACCTCCGCTACATCAGCGGCAACGTGCTGACCGGTAAGAAAGTTTCTCCGAACGGCTTCCTCGGCTCTTTCGACAGCCAATTGACCGTTATTCCCGAAGGAGATGAAATCCATGAAATGTTGGGTTGGATTATGCCGCGTTTCAATCAGTTCAGCGTCAACCGCTCTTACTTCAGCTGGTTGATGGGCAAGAAGGAATATGTGATAGATGCCCGTATCAAGGGTGGTGAACGTCACATGATTATGTCCAACGAATACGACCGCGTATTTCCGATGGACATCTTCCCCGAATACTTGGTGAAAGCAATCATTGCAGGTGACATCGACCGTATGGAGGCTCTGGGCATCTACGAAGTAGCTCCCGAAGACTTCGCTCTCTGCGAATTCGTATGTTCTTCCAAAGTGGAAGTGCAGCGCATCGTACGTGCAGGGCTCGATATGCTTCGTGCCGAAATGGCATAATCGGGGCGTATGGCAAATCGTAAATTGTAAATCGTAAAATCGTAAATATATTAATGAAAGCGTTAAGAAATTATCTCGACAAGATAAAGCCGAACTTTGAGGAAGGCGGCAAATTCCACGCATTTCGTTCGGTGTTTGATGGCTTCGAAACATTCCTGTTCGTGCCCAATGCC
>ENA-OOZA01001756-OOZA01001756.1-human-gut-metagenome-genome-assembly--contig:-NODE-1756-length-10864-cov-2.583218_pt1 | contig 10864 bp, 13 predicted proteins | sample MGYA00241703_ERZ501378 | MGnify/ENA primary metagenome ERZ501378 (study PRJEB25962, sample SAMEA2042916) | human gut metagenome | biome: human gut; feature: human-associated habitat; material: faeces...
CTCTGCTCTGCTCTGCTCTGCTCTGCTCTGCTCTGCTCTGCTCTGCTCTGCCATTATGTATTTCTCCTTTGCACCTTGTCAAGTCTTATCTTAAATTTATTTTTATAATTTTTATTTTTTGTTACCATTATTATTTTATAATTACATTATTTTTATATGCTTTTTTACAAGCGTTGATGAAATAATTTACACTAAATTTTTCTATATGTTTTATAAATGAAACATTCTTTTAAAAACGTAATTCATAATTATACAAATAAAAACAAAAATTGCACCACAAATTAAGAAAAATTCATCAGAAGTTATTAAAGAATAATATATCGAAGCAACTAAACTAACCAAAGCAAACCCATAAGTCAAAATATTTATCAATGTTTTCATTATAAGGCTTCCTTTTCTTTTTTATAAATTTAAACTATCTGTACATTTTTATATTTCCATGCTATAATATTTTTCATTGATAGCCGAAGTCGGTTCCTCTCAACACGGGAAGTGATAGCATGACTGTTTTCGAGGCATTGTCTTTGATGATTTCCTTCGGAGCATTGATTGCTGTTATCTGCTTATCCAAAAAGTAATAACTTTTAGATAAAAAGAAACCGCATATTTGTGGTACGCGGCTTCCTTTCACTCTAATAAGATTCGAGGGAGAGCCGGCGTTTCCCCAAACCGGCTATCTCTTATGTATATTATACCAAACTAAAAAACATTGTCAAACACAAAAACTTGCAGAAGCACTGCCTCTGCAAGTTTTTTATTTATCTGTTCAGTTGTTACTGCATTTGCTTAATAATCTGCATAATTTCTTCAACGCCAGGCACATTGCCGCCTGCAACAACTTTGCCGTCAATTACCAGCGCCGGCAGCGTCATTGCGCCATACGCCATAATGCGGCGCAGCTCGCTCACGCGTTCAAACTTAGCGTTGCATTTTAATTTTTTAGCAGCCACAGCAGCGTTTTGGAACAGCACCTCCACCTGCTTCGTCATGGGCCCTAAAACTTTAATTTGCATATCATCTCACCTTCATTTCTATATTTGCTGCACTTTTATCATACCAAAAGGCTTTGGCTAAAGTTAGTACAATCGGTGAACTCTTTGCAAATTTTAATGCCTGCCGCAATATCAGCGCCCTTCAGGCGGATATTTTTTATCTTTCCAGTACCACCATTTCAGTTTTTCCTGTTCTGTCACTTTATTATCGGCATAATAAACAGCCGCGCGGAATACATAAAGCTGGCATAAATCTTCTTTTTGCCCTTTAAACTCACAATCGCGCCGGTATAGTTCTTCCGGATTCTGCCCTTTTAAATCGGCTATACAGGTAATGCCGATATTCAATAAATCCTGTTCAATATTTGCGCCGATACCGGGAATTTTACGCAAATCACTTTTCTGTTCCGTCATTACGCACCACTTCTACCTTAAACACATTAATTGTGTCAACATCCGGACAGCAAAATACGGCCGTGCCGGGTTCCGCACCGGGAATTGCGCCGCCGTAGCGCAAAATATCAATATAGGGAAACGCCACGTGCATTGCCATCGGGCACAGTTTGCCGCGTTCCGTATCAAAATCAAAACTATCGCCAACTTTATGCCCGCGGTGGCAGCCAACAGACCCTTTGCGGTCAATAACGGTTATTTTAATCTTCGGCTTCTGCACTATCTTCCCCTCCATATTGCTTAATAATCTGCGCCGACCATTCCAAAAGCAGTTCCGTTGCTTTTTCCAAATCATGCTGTTGCATTCCAAGCTGCAAAACCTCATAATCAATGCCGCTTAATTTCAGCAGTAAATCTTTTTTGCGGCTGATATATACGCCTTCTTCTAAATAATATTTTGCCTGCAAAGCAAAAGCAGCAGCTTTGCATAAACCTTTTAAATTTTCTGCGCTTTGCTCATGCACAAAATTGTGCACGCAGGCGTGATAAATATTGCAGGCTGCGGTATGCACCGCCCGCTGTACCGCTTTAGGCGTAAGCAGCGGCGCTAAAAAATCTAAATCACCGTAAACTGCTTTGCTATCGTGGTAAAACTGAAACAAATCAGCCCTGTCCCACGCTGCCAGCTCATCAACGCCGCTTAAAAATCCGCATATTTTAGCACGCTCCGGAAAACCGGCTATCGCCTTGCGGTAAAGTTTTAAATCTTCAATACTCAATTTATCAAGCAGCAGCACAACGTCAATATCGCTGCCCTCATGCGCTTCGTCGCGGGCGTAACTGCCCTGCAAGCCAATAAACATAATGCGTACGCCAAAAGCATCGTCAACCGCGCTTATATATTCATCAAGCCATTGCTGCAAATTAAACATTTTCGTTCTCCTTTGTAAGCGCATAAATTAAATGCGGCAGTTCCTTGCCTTTGTAGATTTTAACAAAACTGCTTTTTATCTGCATGCCCAAACGCTCTGCGACACGGCGGCTTTTTTTATTTTCCGGGCGGATTTCGGCAATAACTTCCTTTGCGCCAAGCACGTTAAATGCGTAATTTACACAGGCAGCGGCCGCTTCTGCAGCATAACCATTTCCCCAACAGGCTTTGGCAAAAATATACGCTATGCCCATGTGCCGCACGCCGTTAATGGTTTCAATAAGCGGTCCGCATACGCCGATGAATTCGCCGTCCTTTTTACTTTCTACCGCCCAAAAACTAAAACCATCTGCTTGATAGCGGCGCAAGTTTTCTGCCAGCCAGTTTTTTACTTCCTCATCTGTAAAAGGAGCTTCCCATGCATACATCACGTCCGCATCCTGCAAAATTGTACGCAAATTGTCAACATCTTCTGCTGTAAGTTCGCGCAGCATAAGGCGTTTGGTTTGGAGTTTAATTATGCTTTTCATAAATAAATTTCACCTTTTAAATATAGCTTTGCCTGTCCGCAAATGAAAACTGTATCTCCGTCAAGTCGGCAAAAAAGCTCTCCGCCACGAGGAGAAAGCTGCACTGTCCGCATTTTTGTTTTACCTAAAGCCTTTGCCCATAGCGGCATCAAACAACAGTGCGCCGAACCTGTTACCGGGTCTTCATCTTTCAGTTCCGGACAAAAATAACGCGAAACAAAATCTGCCTGCTGTCCTTCTGCCGTTACCACAACGCCCAGCCAGTTACTTAATTTTTGCAGTTTAGCGTAATTGGGCACAAAATTTTTTACTGCGCTTTCATCCTGCAAAAGCAAATATAAATCCCTGTCCTGCCACGCTTTTAACGGCTTTAAACCAAGCGCGTGCGTAATTTCATCTATAACAGCAATTTGCTGAGGCATTTTGGCAGGCAAAGCCAGCTCATAGCCATTGCCACAGCGGCGCACTGTCAAACTGCCGCAGCCTGCCGTAAATTTTACTTTTGCAGCTTGCGGCTCATAAAAATTAAGCACCGCAAAAGCGGCGGCTAAAGCAGCATGTCCGCATAAATCAATCTCAAAAGTTGGCGTAAACCAGCGTATGCCCCAACCCCCTGCCTGCCGGCAGATAAAAGCCGTTTCAGGCTAATTATTGCGCTCCGCAATTTCCTGCATCAGCTGCGGATTAAGCGGATTGGGCAGCACGCCCCCCGGCAGGGTTGCCTTTGAATGCATCGCCCGTAAACGCATCTATAACAAAATAAGGTATTTTCATTTTAATGCCGCCATCTTTTCAACTATTACTTTATCCGCCGGACAAAACTCGTAAGCCGTTACCTCCTGCGGCTGTATCCAGGCAAGTTTGCTGTGTTCCAGCTTTTGCGGCTCGCCTTCCTGCAAAGTACAGTTAAACAAAGTTAAATGAATTGTTATATCCGGATATTTATGTGTAACTTCATAATAAACGCTGTACGGTTTAACGGTCACGGCAAGCTCCTCACGGCACTCGCGCACAAGCGCCTGCTCTTTGGTTTCGCCTGCTTCCACCTTGCCGCCGGGAAACTCCCACAGCAATGCCCGCGCCTTATGCGCCGGCCGCCTGCATATTAAAATCTTTCCGCCGCGGCGGATAAGCGCTGCTACAACTTCTGTTACTTTCATATTATATATGCCTCCAATCAAGGCTCCCTAACCCATAAGTTTATTAGTTTTCTTTAAGAATTTAGCCGGTATTGGATTATCCAACTTCCAAATAATGTTCATAGGATTACTACCATCATGTTTTACATAATTTGCTGTACCTAAAAATGTATAAACTGCTGCATTGCCAAACGCATCTTGTTTTGTTTCACGCACAAATAATAAAACTTTAGTACCTAATTCTTTATGGTGAATATATCTCTGTCCAGTTTTAGATGTGACACTTGTTGTGCTTTGGCTTTGCCAATGAAACAACCATTCATTAATAGAATAATCGTTATACATTGTAGTTGGCGAATAATGTTTGCTCGATTTATTAAGCGTATTTAAAAGCACATCTAACTTTTTATCTGTCACAAATTTTACGCCTTCACGTATTGACAAGGGATTATCTACATCAAGTGCGGCAAAAATCTGGTCGCGAGAATAACTACAATACAAATCAAGTGGACACTCAAATCCTAAATCAACAGTCTTATCAATAAAATCAATTTTATTATAGTTATAATTTAAAACTTCAAGCAATTCCGCAAATAAAACCGGACTATCTTTAATTTGCTGTAAACCATCTAATGGATTTGTAAAACCACAAACATCATAATCTGCTTGCCACACAGTAAACTGAAACATACGCAACATTTGTTTTTCCAACAACGTTAAATTATCAAAATTAATACTTTCTAAATTAGCAAAAGTATTCAGCAAAAATTTTATTAAACGTCGTGAATCAATTAATGCCACACGTGCTAATCCTTTAACAAATTTATCCGTTTCTAACGACTCATTAAAATCAGCATGTTGTTCCGCCATCACGCATAAGCGTGCAAAGGTAAAACCTTTTTTATAAATACTTTGCAAGCTAAGTTCATAATGTTCTATAAAATTAGTTAATGTCAGCTCTTTGCCCGTATCTTCTGTAAAGTTAGCGATACGCACTACTAAACCTTCTCTACGATCAAAGCCTGCTTTAATATTGTTCAGCACATATTCCTGCGCTTTTTTCTCAAGCTGAATATAACAGCCCTTTGGGGCAGATAGAAACCCATTTTTAATTTCTGCACCAATATTTTTTTCTGTGTTAATAAGTAGTGATTTAAACTTAATTTCAAAATCGTATTTTTTGTTGGCTTGCCCTATAAAATCTAAAACAGTTAAACACTCCTTGCCTTCTGCCAAACGCAAACCGCGTCCAAGTTGCTGCAGAAAGATTGTAAGTGATTCTGTTGGGCGCAAAAATAAAATTGTATTAACTTCTTGAATATCGACGCCTTCATTATAAAGGTCCACCACAAAAATAAAACGTAACTCTCCATTCAACAATTTATTTTTAGCATTTTCGCGTTCTTCTTTAGGACTATCACCAGTTAAACAAAGCGAAGGAATATTTTGCTCATTAAAATAATCTGCCATAAAGCGAGCATGCTCTTTAGTTACGCAAAAGCCCAAACCTTTTACATCGTCGATATCGGTAACATATTTAAAAACTGACCTCACTATTAAGTCTGCACGATTTTTAGCATACACTGTTGAGATTGTATAAATTTTAGAAAGTTCGTCTTTATTATAACCGCCTTTTTCCCAGCGTAAATTGCTTAAATCAACATTATCAGTCACACCAAAATACTGAAACGGGCACAATAATTTACGTTCAATCGCTTCTGGCAAGCGAATCTCTGCCGTTATTTTGTTATTAAAATACGGCAAAATACTTCTACCATCCATGCGTTCTGGCGTTGCCGTTAAACCTAATAAAATTTTATGTTTAAAATGTTCTAAAATATTTTTATAAGTATCCGCCGGTGCGTGATGAACTTCGTCTATAATTATATAATCATAAAAATTTTGCGTTATCTTTGTTGCTAAATTTTTAGCGTTAAAGGTCTGCACCGATATAAATAAATGGTCTAAACTGGACGGCACATGATTACCAACAAATAAATCACCAAAATTTGCATCTTTCAAAACAACTCTAAAAGTATTTAAACTTTGTTTTAAAATTTCTTCGCGATGCGCCACAAAAAGTAAGCGCGGTTTACGATTATTTACGCACTGCCTTTTATAATCCAATACAGCAATAATTGTTTTACCCGTACCAGTCGCTGCTACAATCAAATTTTTAAAATTATTGCGAATAGTACGTTCAGCTTCTAACTTATCCAAAATCTCCTGTTGGTACGGATATGGATTGATGTCAAATGCGAAAAAATTTGAATCTTCAGTATGCGTGCGCTCTAATTTTAAAGCCTTCGCTAAACGCACTTCCTGCTCGGCATTATAAAATTCAAATTCGTTAGAATTCCAGTAACTATCAAAGGTTGCTGCAATTTTTTTCAAAACCTCCGGTTGGTCCTGCTTGGAAATTTTTAGATTCCATTCAAGTCCACTTGATATTGCTACATTAGAAAGATTAGAAGAACCTACATAAGCAGTAGTAAAGCCTGTATCACGATAAAAAATATATGCTTTGGCATGCAAACGAGTTCGTTTAGTATCATAGGAAACTTTAATTTTGGTATTTTGTAATTTTGCCAGTTCATTAATAGCTTTGATATCCGTAGCACCCATGTAAGAAGTTGTAATTACACGCAACTTTCCGCCTTTATCAGTAAACTCTCTCAATGCATCAATTAAAAGTCGTAAACCACTCCATTTAATGAAAGAAACCAGCATATCAATTCTATCGCACGAAAAAATTTCTTTTTTCAGCTCACTAAACATTTGCGGCTCATGTACTGAACCAGTAAAAAGAGAACTTTGAGCAATAGAAGTTATTGGGCGAATTACTTTAAGCTCTTTATTAACAGCCTGTGCTGTATTTGTTTTATTCATTACCGCCAAAAGTTGTTCATCGTTGGCAAGCGCCAACTCATCAATATTTGTATTAGTTTCTGCTTGAACAGCATTGATAACTTTATTAACAAGCGCTATCTGCTCAGCTAAGCCATTGCCATTATCACTGATGTTCTGCAAACTCTGCTCAACAACATTTTTTACATATTTAGACAAAATACCCGCAGCTTCTGCATCATCAATAGGCTCTTTTTCAATTGCGAAATTATCAGTAAGTTCTTGTAATTCTTTATTAAGTTTTTTATTAATTGGCTGCTCGTATAATCCAGTTTTCATAATAGCCTCATCTAATATATTTTATGAAATAATCTTATCACAAAGTCTATTTTATTAGCAACAAACAGCAAAATCATTTTATTTTGGATAATAATGCAGTATTTTCCCATAAAAATTTTCTATCTTCATAAAATAACATAAAAAGACAGCCCGAAGACTGTCTTAAAATTTATTTATTTTAACTTAACTGCCGTGCCGCTAACGCTGACCATCAGCATACCGTTTTCTTTACCCAAAACTTCGTAGTCAACATCGACGCCGACAACAGCATCGGCACCACGTTTTGCAGCACGCTCACACATTTCTTCAATAGCTTTTTCACGCGCTTCCTGCAGCTCATTTTCATAAGTGCTGCTGCGCCCGCCAAAAATATCCGTAATACTCGAAAACATATCCTTAACAAAATTTACTCCGGACACTACTTCACCAAAAACAATGCCTTTATATTCAGCAATCTGTCTTCCTTCAACCGATTGAGTTGTTGTAACTATCATAAAATTTGCCTCCTTTATAGGTTGTGTTTTATAAAATTCTACATAATATTGTAAAATCCTTTTGCCTTATTCTTTAATTAATAAATAAAATTCTGTTCATTTACTTTTTTATAGTATAATAAATATAGGTGATAATTATGAATAATTTTGATGATATTATCCAAAAATTGATAGCATTTCGTGATGAGAGAAATTGGAAACAATTCCACACACCCGAAAATTTAGCTAAAAGTATCTCAATAGAAGCAGGTGAACTTTTAGAATGTTTTCAATGGAACTCTAAAGATAATAATTTAAACAATATAACACAAGAATTGGCTGATGTTTTAATTTACTGTTTTTATTTAGCTGATTATTACAATTTAGATATAGAAGAAATCATAAATAAAAAAATTGAAATCAATAACACAAAATATCCTATAAACAAATCGAAAAACAATTGCCTGAAATACAATAAATTTTAAGTTGTTGAGGTAACTATCATGATTATTTACGAATCCGATAAAGCTACATTTATGAAATATGTAGAACAAGGTATTATTGGCGACAAAGTTTATGAATACTATTCTAAAAAAGTAGGAAACATAAAGCCAAGCGAAATTTTAGCTTGGCGTAATTCTCTGCGAAATATGTATAGTGTTCTTAATACCAATGCAATTCCTAATAACGCAGGAATTGCAATAGAATATATGTTGCCTTATCAATATTCAAGGATAGATTTTATCATATCAGGTAAAGATATTCGTGATGACGAACATGTCATAATTGTTGAACTTAAACAATGGACAGAAGCTAAAGCTGTAGTTGAAAAACATCTTGTTGAAACATTTGTCGGAGGAACTTTCCGAGAATTAACTCATCCTTCTTATCAGGCATGGTCTTATGCAGAAATTTTAAAAGAATATAATAAAACTGTTCAAGAAGATAATATACAATTACATCCTTGCTCTTTTTTACATAACTATGTAGTAATTGGTAAGGACCAGTTATTAGATACTATTGCATATCCAGAAATAAGTAGTGCACCCATATTCACCAAAGACGATGCACTAGAATTACAACAATTTATTTTAAAATATATTCAAAAAAGTGATGAAAATAACATAATCTTTCGCATTGATAGCGGCAAATTAAAACCTTCTAAATCTTTGCAAGATTCTATTGCAAAAATGTTAGAAGGCAACAGAGAATTTATCATGTTAGATTCACAAAAAATAATATACGAAAATATTATGCACGCCGTTAACCACATGAAAAACGAAACTCATTCAAAAACCGTATTTATAATTAAAGGCGGTCCTGGAACAGGAAAAAGTGTTCTTGCCATAAATTTACTCGCTGATATTATAAATTGTGATAAATCAGTTGCTTATGTAACAAAAAACAGCGCACCAAGAAATGTTTATTATGAAAAATTAAACAGAAAATTTAGAAATAATGTGGTAAATGCTTTATTTAAAAGTTCTGGTATTTTTTACAACTCACCAAACAACGCTTTTGATGTGTTACTTATCGATGAAGCTCATCGTTTAAATGAAAAATCAGGTTTATTTTCCAATAAAGGTGAAAATCAAATTAAAGAAATTATAAACGCTTCAAAAATATCTGTATTTTTTATTGACGAAGATCAAAGAGTTACATCAAAAGATATAGGAAGTATCGATTTAATAAAACATTTTGCAAAATCATTTAACGCCAAAATAAAAACTTTGGAATTAGAATCTCAATTCAGATGTAATGGATCTGACGATTATATAATATGGTTGAATAATTTATTAGAAATTAAAACAAACGGTTACGATATATTTAATAATTGTGACTATGATTTTAAAATTTTCGATAATTTAAATGAAATGTGTGAGGCAATTTACGAAAAAAATAAAATAAACAACAAATCACGTATTTTAGCGGGATATTGTTGGGAATGGATTTCTAAAAAAGATTTAAATTGTTATGACATCGTTATACCTTCAGAAAATTTTAAAGCCCAGTGGAATTTTAATAACACTTCAACTTGGGCAATAGATGAAGATTCAATCAATCAAATTGGTTGTATCCACACATCTCAAGGATTAGAATTTGATTATGTTGGCGTAATAATAGGGAATGACCTTCGTTACAAAAATAACAAAGTAATAACTGACTTTTCTAAAAGAGCTAAAACGGACAAATCTTTATCTGGTTTAATTACAAAATGCAGAAACGGCGATTTTGAATCACTAAAAAAAGCTGACATACTAATACGCAACACTTATAAAACTTTAATGACTCGTGGTATGAAAGGCTGTTATGTATATTGTACAGATAAAGAATTATCAAATTATATAAAAATGCGAATTCATAATAGTAAAATTACTTATGCAGAAATAAGTAAAAACTACTTATTGGCAGCAGAACAAAAACAAGAATATAAATACTAAAAAATACCCCTCTTCACTATAAAATAATAAAGAGGGGTATTTTTATATTTAGTTTATTAGATTATCACTCAAACTCTATCGTTGCAGGAGGTTTAGTTGTGTAGTCAAACAGCACGCGGTTGATGTGTTTTACTTCGTTTACTATTCTGTTGGCTGCGGTGGTGATGGTTTCCGGCGGCAGCATGGTTACTTCGGCCGTCATAAAGTCAGTGGTAGTTACGGCACGGAGGGCAATAGCATAATCGTAAGTGCGTTCGTCGCCCATTACGCCTACGCTGCGCATATTGGTCAGCGCTGCAAAATACTGGCTGGGGCGCTGAGCGGCGGGCAGCTTATCCACTTCCTCGCGCCAGATTGCATCAGCATCCTGTACAATGGCAACCTTTTCCTGGGTGATATCGCCGATAATGCGGATGGCAAGGCCGGGGCCGGGGAACGGCTGGCGGGCGACCAGATATTCAGGCAAGCCCAGTTCACGGCCAGCCTGGCGGACTTCATCCTTGAACAGGTCGCGCAGTGGCTCCACAATTTCCTTAAAGTCTACATAATCCGGCAAGCCGCCAACATTGTGGTGGCTCTTGATGGTAGCAGATTCACCGCCCAGGCCGCTTTCCACAACGTCCGGGTAGATGGTGCCCTGTGCCAAAAAGTCTACAGCACCGATCTTCTTGGCCTCGTCCTCAAACACACGGATGAACTCTTCGCCAATGATTTTACGCTTGCGCTCCGGCTCGGTAACACCGGCCAGCTTGCTGTAAAAACGTTCGCGGGCGTCCACG
>ENA-OOZA01001762-OOZA01001762.1-human-gut-metagenome-genome-assembly--contig:-NODE-1762-length-10854-cov-1.982684_pt1 | contig 10854 bp, 10 predicted proteins | sample MGYA00241703_ERZ501378 | MGnify/ENA primary metagenome ERZ501378 (study PRJEB25962, sample SAMEA2042916) | human gut metagenome | biome: human gut; feature: human-associated habitat; material: faeces...
GCGTACTGCACGGTATGTCGCCTGACGGAAATCTCCACCTTCTGTATGCTTCTGATGTGCCCGTCCTGCTGCCAGCGTGATCTTGATATCTGTGATCGGTGCTCCTGTTAAAACCCCTCTATGATCTCTTTCTAATAAATGTGTTATGATCAGTCTCTGCCAATTCTTATCCAATACATCTTCGCTGCACTGTGTGTCGATAACAACTCCGCTTCCCCTCTCCAGCGGTTCCATCAACAAATGTACTTCTGCATAATGTCTTAACGGTTCAAAATGCCCAACACCTTCTACAACATCTGCTATCGTCTCTTTGTATACAATATTGCCCTGTCCAAATTCCACATCTACATCAAAGCGTTCTTTGATCAGACTCTTTAGGATCTCCAATTGAACCTCTCCCATGATCTGCACCTGAATCTCTTGTAATTCTTCATTCCAGATGATGTGAAGTTCTGGTTCTTCTTCTTCCAGCTGACGAAGTTTTGGAAGTATCACACTTGCACTTGTCTCTTCTGGCAATATCATCTGGTAAGTAAGTACTGGCTCCAACACAGGTTCATATCCGCCCTGCTCTGCTCCAAGACACTGCCCAGGGATCGTATCTGAAAGTCCTGTAACCGCACAGATTCTTCCTGCCTGCAGTTCATTTACTGTCTCATACTTTTCTCCCGAATAGATACGGATCTGATTGATCTTTTCATCACTTTCTGTAATAACTGTTTTTACCTTTAAATTTCCACCTGTTACTTTCAAATGTGTCAGACGGTTTCCATTTTCATCTCTTGTGATCTTAAATATACGTGCACCAAATTCCTCTGGATATTCTCTTTCTTCTGTATAAAATGCAAAATCACTCAGAAATTCATTGACTCCTTGAAGTTTTAACGCTGATCCAAAAAAGCATGGGAAAATCTTACGTTCTGCGATCATTTCCCGGATCTTGGATTCCGTGATCTCACCTGATTCCAGATAATGATCCAGTAACGCCTCATCTTCCATAGCGATCATCTCATAAAACTCATCACTGCCCTTTTCTCCAAAATCAATACATCCGCTGCTTAAACGTTCCTGTAATTCTTTCAATAATTGATCTTTTTGTGTTCCGTCCTGATCCATCTTGTTAATAAATAAAAATGTTGGGATCTTATATCTCTCAAGCAGACTCCATAATGTCAAAGTATGGCCCTGCACACCATCTGCTCCGCTAATCACAAGAACCGCATAATCAAGCACTTGCAGGGCTCTCTCCATCTCCGCAGAAAAATCCACATGCCCTGGTGTGTCAAGCAAAGTAAGATCCATCTCATTCATTGAAACCTCTGCCTGCTTGGAAAAAATGGTAATTCCTCTGGACCGTTCTAGTTCATAAGTATCTAAAAATGCATCTCCATTATCCACACGTCCGATTTTTCTCAAATTCCCTGCAGTATATAAAATTGCCTCTGATAGTGTTGTCTTCCCGGCATCTACATGAGCCAGAATACCAGTTACTATGTGCTTTTTATTCTTCATAAATTTCTTTTTCCTTTTTTCGTATTCACTGTAAATAAGTATAACACATATCCTGTTTTCATGTTAACCGAATACATCCATAAGATTATTTGACAAATTTTTCTTCTATGTTATAATCAAAAATTAGTGCTCTTCTTTCCATGTATACCAGAATCTGGTATAATGAAAGTTAATAAAGAGACGGCATACAAACCACAAGGCATACGAAAGGAGTTTCTTATGAGAGATGCTTTACGGGATGAAATGATCAAGAAAATATGCGTCAGAGATACAGATAATATATTAGATGTCGGTTGCGGTGATGGTACCTTTTTACATGAACTGACACGCTGGAAGGATGTTGAAGGATATGGCATCGATGAATCTGAGGATAAGATTCTTATCGCAAAGCAAACTTGGCCAGAACTTCATTTTGAGACAGGTTATAGCGATTTTCTTTCTTTTGATGACAACAGCTTTCGTGTGATCACTGTATGTGACGATTTCCACACCTTTAAAGATCCACAGAAGTTTGTTAATGAAGCATTTCGTGTCTTAGTTCCTGGCGGAAGACTTTATGTTGGAGAATCTGCCCTTCCTGAGGCATTGCGAGTTGTTTCTAATATTCCATCCTATCTGACTTCTGGTGATGATCGCAGACATTCTACTTATGAGACTTTAGAATATTTTAAGAATGCAGGGCTTACCAAATTCCGTGTATATAAGAAGAAACGTCTACTTCTTATCTCTGCAAAGAAACCATTAGAATAAATTCCAGAACTTAAAATGGAGCTGATATGATCAGCTCCGTTTTTCTTATACTTTAAACAACCATCCAAGATATTTATCTTTCGTTATTTTTCTGATCGTTTTTTTCCCTAAAAGTTTCTCCATCTTTTTTCTTGCTGTATTGTTGATCCTTACCTTGTCATCTTTTGTTACGCATAGATCTGGGAACATGACACACCACCAGTTGTGCCCTTTTGCTGCCCCAAGATCGATTCTTACTGCATCGTAAATACCTTCTGGAAATGTATATTGGCCATAGTTTTTCTCTGGAAATTTTTCTTGTACAAAATGTACGTTTACCTTTTGTTTCACTCCCTCTTTCTTTAATATTTCCTGTGCTGTATTTTTTATTCTGTTTTTTTGCATTTTTAAGATTTTAAATGCTTCTTCCTTCGTTTTTGCTTCACTCAATTCTAGACTGATCTGATCGATCACGGCATCTCTTACTTTCAATTTATATGTCTGATCCATCCTGCTGTTACTATTAGCTCTCACATGAAATCGAATCAGATTGCTTTTCAGATTTTGCTGTATTATGTTATTGGATTTTCTTTGTCCTGCCACAAAAATCATACATGCTATGGCCAGAAACAGAATCCCTTTGATCATGTTTTTTTTACTCATATTCAGAGGATGTCCTGTTTTTTTCTTTTTATACACAACCTCTTTCTAATTGTCTGAAAATTTATACAATATCAATAACATTTTCTTAAAATTCAGGGTTGACGAATCTGACCAGTTATAGTAACCTAATATCCATGAGGTCATATGACTGACGGAGCACGTGGAATCAACCACATGGGAGTATGATCATTAATCGCCGGCCGTCTGGGCAATCTTGTCTGGACGTGCGGCGTTTTTTAGTTTGTTACTACATTTTTGACAGAAAAAATATCTGTCAGCCCTAAAAAATCACTCAATTTTTCTCTTTTTAAATTTTTCACTTGACACGCTCCACTGTCCAGATTTTCACTAAAAGATAAAAAAGAATCCTGATCATTCAGGATTCTTTTTTGATCTACATCTCATAAATAACACATTCATACGGTTTCATTTTTAACGTATTTCCAATGACAGTTGTCTGTTCATAATTCACAAATATAACATTTTCATAGTCTTCTGATAATTCAATATCTTTTTCCTTAGAACTAAAGTTACAGATCAATACCAGTTTCTGACATCCATAAGACCTGCTATATGCAAAAATATGATCTTCTTTTTCATATATTGGCCTGAAATCACCATATGTTAGTATCTCATTATATTCTTCTGATTTATAAAATGCGATCAATCGCTTGTAAAAATTCAGGATCGAACCATATTCTTTTTCTTCTTCTGCGACATTCACCACTTTATAGTTCTCATTAACTGGCATCCACGGTTTTGCTTTTGAAAATCCTGCATTTTCTTCCGAACTCCATTGCATTGGTGTTCTCGCATTGTCTCTGCTGTGATGTCTTGCAATCTCCAATGCCTGTTCTTTGGATATTCCTGCCTTCAATGCGATCTGATACTGATTGATCGTTTCCAGATCATTAAATTCATTATATTTCCATCGACGATTGCTCATCCCGATCTCTTGCCCCTGATATAAGAAAGGCAGACCTCTCTCACAGAAAATGATCGTTGCAAGTGCTGATAAGCTGTAAAATCCATAATCTTCTTCTGGTATAAACAGACTTGCCCCTCTTGGCTGATCATGATTCTCAATGATATTCGCCTCAAACCCAGCCCTGGCGACAATCTCTTGATTATGAAAAGTTTCCTCTCTCCATTCATCAAATGGCTGTGGCCAGTCATAATTCATATAATTTTTGCCTTTTCGATAGGCATGGCATGGTTCAAATGCAAAAATCGTAGAAAAATATCCGTCTTCACCGATAAATTGTGGAAGGATATCTTCTTTTACAAACATAGCCTCCCCAACGGTCAGTGCATCATATGGTTCAAAGCAACGATGCTTCATCTCCATTAAGAAATCTCCGATTCCTTCGACTTTTCCTGTGATCTTATATACATCTGCGAGTCCATCTGGACCGTCTGGTTTCAGATCACTCCATGTCAGATCTTTCTTTATATTCATGATCGCATCAATCCGAAAGCCTGAAAGTCCTTGGTCCATCCACCAACAGATCATCTCATAAATCTTCTCACGAACGGTCTCATTCTCCCAGTTCAGATCTGGTTGTTCTTTTGCAAAAGAATGCAAATAAAATTTATTGTCATACCCTGGGATCTTCTCCCAGACACTGCCTCCAAAATAAGATCTCCAGTTGGTCGGTGGCTGCCCATCTTTCCCGTCTTTGATATAAAAATATGATCCATATTCCCCTTCTGGATCTGCCATTGCCTTCTGAAACCATTCATGTTCACTGGAACAATGATTCACAACGAGATCCATCAGAATATACATATTTCTTTTCTTTGCTTCCTTGATCAATTGTTTCATCTCATCCATCGAGCCAAACATCGGATCGATCGCATAATAATCGGAAATGTCATAACCGTTATCCACCATCGGAGACTGATACATCGGAGATATCCACAAAATATCAACCCCTAGGTCTTTTAAATAATCTAACTTGCTGATAATTCCAGGAATGTCGCCGATTCCATCACCATTTGTATCCTTAAAACTCTTTGGGTAAATTTGATATGCAACTTTGTTATGCCACCATTTTTTATTCATCATAATTCTTCTAAACTCCCATTTGCGGTTTCTACTAACATCTTCATAGCTTCTACCGGATATCTGCCGTGAGCGGTTTCCCCTGTCAGCATCAATGCATTCGCTCCTTGATGAACTGCATGATAAATATCATTTACTTCAGCTCTTGTTGGATAAGGGTTTCGGATCATAGAGTCTAGCATCTGTGTAACTACCATGAAATTTTTGTTATGTTCTTTGCATACCTTTGCAATATATGCCTGCACTTTTGGGAGTTTGGATAATGGCATGACATTTCCTAAGTCTCCTCTTGCTATAACAATATAATCACAGTATGGAAGTAATTCTTCCAAATGCTCTACTCCTGTCATATTTTCTATTTTGGCAAAGATTCGAATATCTTCACAGTTGTTTTGTTTTAGTGCTTCTCTTAGTATGATCAGATCTTCTTTATTCCGTACAAATGGCAGCATAACATCGGTTACTTGATATTGTTTTGCCAAAGATAGATTCTTCAGATCAGCCTCAGTTAACGTCGGATTGTTGATATTACATCCTGGCAAAGCTATGCTTTTACGTGCCGTCAATACTCCTCCACAGACAATGCGGCATCTCCATGATCGTGATGATATTTTCCGTTCTGCGATCAGTTTTATTTTCCCATCATCTAATAAAATTTCCTGATCTCTTCTGATATGCGGCATGATTTCTTCTGGTACTAAAATTCCACCATGTCCTATAACCACATGTGCTCCTGTTGAAAGGCCCATATCTCCTTCCAGATATCCAATTCGAAGTTCTGGCCCGATCAGATCGATCATTAATTTCTTCTCTCCATTTGTCTGCTTCGCTGCCTCAAAATAATGATAAATCCATGCATGACTTCCTTCTAATGAACTATGTGATAAATTCAACCGGATCCCTGTCATTCCGGCATCAAACATCTTCTTTAAACTCGTTGGTTCGCAACAGGTTGGTCCCAAAGTTCCGTAATATTCCATTGTGCATCACTTCCTTTGTGGTTATTTTAACATTTTGAGGAGTGGTTTCCAATGGATTTGATGTAAAAATTCTAGTTCTTTTAAATCATATTTCCCTACATCCCATACACATCCAGATCAACCTTCCCATCAACAACCACAACTCCATCTTCTTCTAACAATTTCGCCTGTTTTCCTTCTCCTCCAAACGCAAATGCCTCTGCTAGTTCTCCTTTTGCATTGACGACTCGAAAACACGGTATATTCTCTGGATCTGGATTCTTATGCAGGGCATTTCCTACTGCTCGTGACATCTTTGGATTTCCTGCCATGGCTGCTACTTGTCCATAGGTTGCCACATGCCCTTTTGGAATTTGTTTGACTGCTTCGTAGATTCTTTTTGTCGGACTGTCCGTGATGATATCGTAGCTTTCTTTGATCATTTTTTTGATGTCTTTTTCTGGAATAGTCCCGTCTAAGATGATCGTATTCCAATATTTTTTATTCTGATGATATCCTGGGATGACGGCATCGTAGGCTTCTCTCCAGAATTCTCTCCATTCTGGATCTACTTTGATATTCAGATTGATATAACCATCTTTTTCATAGACCCATAAAAAGGCTTTTTTACTTCCTTTTACCCTTACTAATTCCCAATTGGGATCTTTGAATGGAGATTCCACATATGTGTGTGGGAAAGTCAGACCGTAAGTGATTGCTTGTTGTCTTGTTTTCATGTAAATTTCTTCTTTCTATATTTAGTTCCTGTTTTATCTGAGTTATTTTATCACTTTAATTTAATCGCTGATAAATATCTTTCTCTGTATCTTCTGGATATTCTTTTACCATCTTATATATTGGTGAAATTACGATTTCATCTTCTACAAGATCATCGGCTATCTTTGTTATTGAATCTCCTTTTTTTATTTTCTTTTGAACTTGCATAATTAGTTTAAGGTTCTCTCCTTGTGTAATTCCACGCTCGATTCCTTGCTCAATTCCTTTGTTAATTGCATTATCTAATATTGTACACATTGTACCTTCTCCTTTCCCATCTTTCTTTATATCCAACTGCAGAAATCTTTCATCTTCTGCAAAAATCTTCATAAATTTTAGCATCTCATCTACATGTTTAATTTGTTTATGATTTTCAATGGTTTTATACCCTTTCCTTCTCTTCACAAAATAATCCGCAATAATTCCGAAATCACTTTGAAACATCTCTATTTGTTCCTCTGTCAGATATGCTATCTCAAATACATTTAAGTATTTTCCAGTTTATTCCACATATTTTATTTATTTTTAGTATACTATAGTTATTTCATGTTTTCAATCCATCTTCTCTACATCTTTCCTCCACGATCAACCTATGTTAAACTAATTATATAACAATTATTCAACGACATATTACATAAACCAAAAGGAATCCTAACACATGACTTTAGAAGAAGAATATCGTCTATCCTGCTATGAGGAACTGACGACTCTTGGAAATCACAATCATATATATTTAGTTAAACACAAACTGTCTGGTGAGATTTTCGTTAAGAAAGTTTTATCCAGATTTTCTTTGGATGTTTATAAACAGTTGAGGGACTTACAAATCCCTGGAATTCCAAAAATTCATGACCTGATCCTTGAAAATAATTCTTTGATCCTGATTGAAGATTATATTCATGGACAAACTTTAGAACAGCTGCTCGCCGAACAGACAACGCTAGTCTATTCGGATGCTCTTGCGATCATGCGTAAGCTTTGTGATGTGTTAAAATCACTTCATACTCTGACTCCTCCGATCATTCATCGTGATTTGAAATTGTCGAATATCATTTTGACCAGTGAAAATCTTGTCTATATCGTGGATTTCGATACTGCCAGATATTATGAATCTGGGCAAGAACAAGATACCGAATTACTTGGGACCAAAGAATATGCCCCTCCAGAACAGTATGGATTTGGGCAGTCTGATGCCCGCTCTGATATTTATGCATTGGGGATTATTTTTAACCGCTTATTGACAGGAGAATATCCAAAACATCAATTGGCAGATAACAGATATCGTTCCGTCATTTCAAAATGTATTCGATGGAATCCTGATGAACGTTTCCAGACAGTTGAGGAACTTAAGACAGCTTTACACGATAATATTTCCTCTGATATTGGAAAACCTGGATTTACGCTTTCTTCGATACATTCTGATATTCCAGGATTTCGTACTGGAAAGCTGTGGAAAATGATCTTAGCATTCTTCGGGTATCTCTCTTTTCTTTACTGTAGTATGACTTCAGATTTCACAAATGCAAAAACCGGACTTCCTCTAACTGGGCTACAACTATGGCATGAACGTTTTTTTGTATTTCTGATGCTACTCAGCCTTATTTTTTATAATTTTAACTACAAAAATATCCGAACCAGATCTTTTCTGGGTCATTCTCTCCCTTTTGTACTTCGAATTGTTCTACAGTGTCTGATTTCTTTGGGGATTTTGGTCATTCTTATGATCTTTATGCTGCTGATCGAAGAAATCATATGGTAGGTTCTTTATCGCTGGCAGTAAAAATTTACGCTGTCAGCGAAACATTTCTATATGAATATTTGCTACTCTTATTATTGTTCATATAGAAGGGAGGAATTAAATATGAAAACTTGGAAATTAGTAGCAGGTATTTTATCAATTATTTTAAGTGTATTTGTTTTTTTTCAATCAGTATTAGTAGGGACTGCTAATACAATGTCAGCTAATGGAGAAGTAGGAGGAAGTGCTGGTGTTTTTGTCTCTATTTTTATGTTAGCAGGAGGAATTGTTTCAATTGCTGTAAGAAATAGTCAAAAAAATGGAGGAAATATTGCAGTTGTTATTTTATTTTTACTAGCAAGTTTTTTAGGTATAGGACTTGCTGGAAGTTTTAGTGATTTAAATGTTTGGGCAGGATGGTGTTTAATAAATGCTGTTCTAGCAATTATTTCAATTTTTAAACAAAATAAAGGAGTACAACAATGAAGAAAATAATCAAGATAGTTTTAGTTTTGTTTGTAACACTTACATTAGGAGCATGTGGAAGTAGTGAAGAAAAAGATACAAATAAACATACAAAAACAGAAGAAAAGAAAGAAGAAAAAATATATACGATAGGTGGAACTGTAACATATACTAAAAATAGTAAAGATTTGATTCATTTTACAGTTGATTCAGTAAGAAATACAGATGATCGTAATGAATTTGCAGATAGTCAACCAGAACAAGTCATTATCATACATTATTCTTATGAAAATATAGCAAATGAAGATGAAATTTATTTTTCAAGTATTAAAGTTATTGATGAAGGTGGAAATGTCTGTGAAACTTATCCAGCTTCTATAGATACTTATCCCCAAACAGCACCTATAGGGACAAAAAGTGAAGGGGAAGAGGCTTATGGTTTAAAGCAACAAAGTTCTAAGATTAAGTTGATTGTAGAATTGGATTATTCAGGAACAAAAGCTACTTATGAATTACCAATTCAATAAAATTAAGAAATAATAAGAAATAACTGTAAACGCTTACAAAAAAGTATTGTTTTTTCCTCTAGGTGAATTTATAATTATATAGTATGGAGGAAGAAAATTATGGGAAGTACTGTCAAAAAAATTGCATTATTATCTGGTGGAGGTGATTGTCCAGGGTTAAACGCTGTTATCCGTACAATTACTAAAACTGCAATCTCTAAATATGGTTATGAAGTGATTGGATTTGTTTATGGTTATAGAGGTTTATACCATAATAATTATGTAGAACTTACTGAAGAATCGGTAGAAGATATTTATAAAGAAGGAGGAACTATTTTATATAGTTCTAATAAAGATAATTTATTTGATTATTTAGTAGATGATGGTCATGGTGGAAAAGTAAAAAAAGATGTTTCTGATGTGGCTGTTGAAAACTTGAAAAAAGATGGTGTTGATGTTTTAGTTATTTTAGGTGGAGATGGAACGCTTACAAGTGCACGTGATTTTTCAAGAAAAGGTGTCAATGTTATTGGTGTACCTAAAACAATGGATAATGATTTAGCAAGTACAGATGTTACTTATGGATTTATTTCAGCAATGTCTGTAGGTACAGAATTTATTGATCGTTTACAAACAACAGCAAAATCACATCATCGTGTTATTTGTTGTGAATTAATGGGCAGAGATGCTGGATGGATTACTTTATACGCAGGTCTAGCAGGAAATGCCGGTGTATGTTTGATTCCAGAAATTCCATTTACCATTGAAAATATTGCTAAAGCAATTAAGAAACGTGATGAAATGGGATTACCTTATACAGTAGTAGCTGTTGCTGAAGGAGCAAAATATGCTGATGGAACAAAAGTTATTGGTAAAATCGTAGAAGATAGTCCAGATCCAGTACGTTATTCAGGATTAGCTGCTAAAGTAGCTGATGATCTTGAAAAAGTAATTCCAAATCATGAAGTACGTTCTGTCAATCCAGGACATATTATTCGTGGTGGAGATATTACAGCATATGATCGTATTTTATCAATTCGTTATGGTGTGGCTGCAGTTGAACTTATTAATGAATGTAAGTTTGGTAATGTTGTTACAATCAATGGTGATAAGATGGGATATACTTCATTAGAAGAAGTAATAGGTGCAGCTAAGATTGGTCAACAAAAACATGTTGATCCAAATGGAGAACTTGTTAAAGCAGCTAAAGCAATTGGTATTTCATTTGGTGATGAATAATAATAGTAAAAAGAGGTTTCTTGATGAAACTTCTTTTTTATTGGACAAATAATCCAATAGAAATCAAGGTTTATATCATGTATAATACTTTTAGTAGTACATAATAATACAGATTAGGAAGTGAGTTGATTGTATGAAGTTAATACCTACAGGAATTGAAAATTTTAAAACGATGATTGATAAAAATGCATATTATGTAGA
>ENA-OOZA01001773-OOZA01001773.1-human-gut-metagenome-genome-assembly--contig:-NODE-1773-length-10802-cov-2.234298_pt1 | contig 10802 bp, 7 predicted proteins | sample MGYA00241703_ERZ501378 | MGnify/ENA primary metagenome ERZ501378 (study PRJEB25962, sample SAMEA2042916) | human gut metagenome | biome: human gut; feature: human-associated habitat; material: faeces...
GCCCCGCGTCCGCTTCCGTCCCCTGCCCGGGTTTTATCTTTTTTCCTGCCGGCTGGAAGTGTCAGCCAGAGGGAGAGGATATCGGTTCGGGCTGTTGCGGAGGAGGGGTGATACAACTTAGGTCCCGGGAGAGGGCGTTATTGCGGCAGGGTCAGCTGTTTGAGCCAGCGGCGAGTTCTGGCCCTGCTGCAATGGTTTTAGCCATCTCACGGAACCTTAGTTGTATCCCCCGACGGAGTCCTTGCCCGGGCCGATATCCTCTCCCTCTGGCGTCCCTCTTTCTCTCCACCCTCACGGACCCTAGTTGTATCCCCCGGAGTCCCTGCCCAGACCGATATCCTCTCCCTCCTGGCATCCCTCTACAAAAAAAGAACGCCACCCAACAGGCAGCGTCCTCATAAATATCACCTCCAGATCCCCCGACGTTTCCGGATCGTATAAAACAACTCATTCTCCATGGCCATAACCTTCTGAATCGGCACACTCTTAAACACCGGCATCTTCATCCTGGTCTTAATCCACCAGAACGAATAAACCGCCAGGACCAGAAAAGCAATCAAAACAACCAGCCAGATCATATTCCTCTCCACAGGATCCGAAGAAATATTCAAGATCATATAACAAGTCCCCACAATACCAATAACCGGAAACACCGGTCCAAAAGGAACCTTGAAACTCCTCGGCACCTTCGGCATCCTCTTCCGGAGGATCAGCACATCCACATGCGCCAGTACATAAGAAATCATCCAGAACACCGAACCCACCAGAATCAAAAACGAAATAACAGAAGAAGAATTATTACTGATCAACGCAAAAACAAAAATCGTCACACTGACAAACACAACCCCAAACCACGGAACCCCATGCTTATTCGTCTTCGCAAAAATCCTCGGCATCATATTCATCTTCGCCATACCCTGGCAAATACTCGCCAGCCCATTCACCGTAGAATTCTGCGTACTCACAACCGCAAGAGCAGCCACCAGAGTCATCCAGATCTTACCCACACTGCCAAGAAGATTTTCCCCATAAAGCAGATGCGGCGCAGGAGAATCCATCAGCTCCTGCCATGGAGTATAATTATGAAACCCAAACACCATGATCGACTGCACACCACAGATCAGCGCAAGACCAATGATCATACCAAGAGGAACATTCCTCTTCGCATTCTTAACACTCTTGGAAACCGGAATCACATACTCCGCCCCGATAAACAGCCAGAATGCTGTAGCCGTAGCAGAAAACAGCTCCGAAGGCTTCGTAGCCATAGCATACGGCTGAGAAACCACCTGTCCCGTACCCAGCTTAAACATACCGATCAGTCCCATAATGATCATAGAACCAACCAAAAGAAACGCAACCAGATCCTGGATCTTGGCAAACATATCCACGCCACGAAGGTTCGCGATCATGATCACGATCGTCATTACCAACGTATACGCAATGCTGGGAATCGGTAGCTTGATCGTCTGCGCCATCGCATAGGAAAAAATCGAAGCCTCCACACCAGATGACAGAATATTACAGAGCAGATACCCACCAACCATGGAGATCAATGTAGGAAAAGGCCCAAGGCACGCCAGAGTATACTGTGCCAGACCACCCGTCGTATTCGGCATAATCGCATTCAGCTCCGAAAGTGAAGCCACAGTAGTCATATTCAAAAGGCAGGCAATAATCATAGAAAAAATGAACACAACGCCAACTGTACCTGCACCCTGTCCAAGAGAAACCAGACAGCTTGTAGCAATGACCAGCCCTACTGATATAGATACAACACTCCCCAATCCTAATTTCTTATCTTCACTCATAATCCCAGGCACCTCCCCATAATGAAATGGACATTTGCATTATGCAAACCAAATATAAGTCATAAAAAATATCCAACACAAAAACAGGCGAGGTTCCGCTTTATCCGCGGACACCCTCGCCTGCTCTATAATACAGACCATCATTCCATGATCCGCAATCCATCATCTATAAAGCATCTGCCCCTTCATCACCAGTACGCACGCGGATCACATTGTCGATATCATAGATAAAAATCTTACCATCACCGATATGACCGGTATAAAGCTCGTGTTTGATCACATCCACGATCTTATCCACCTGCTCCTTTTTTACCACAACACTGATCTGCTGCTTCGGAAGAAGCTCCATCTCATAGTTTTCATCCACTTCGTACTCACGGGTACCTTTTTCCACGCCACAGCCAAGCACCTGCATAACCGTCATACCCCTGACACCGGCTTTGCTGAGCGCAGACTTCAGGCTGGAAAATTTCGCAAGGCTTGTGATAACTTCAATTCTGCATAAACTCATCTTATAATATCATCCCTTTCGGAAAAATCTCCGAAAAGGCATCATCTCAGTTAAACCGATGCCTTCCCGTACAGAAACATTCTGGCAAATCTCTGCCCACTGCTTATTGCCTTCACAATCCCGCAGGGGACTTACTTAATTCAGTAAAAAATCCCTCTGTCTTTTATACATTAAGTGCTTTCTTTGTATCGGCAAGAGCCTCATCCATTCTGGAGATAACGTCCTTGATATCCTGCTCGGAAATAACAGCTGTAGGCTCGAAACGGATGGTTTTCGCATTAACAAGTGTTCCTGCTGTCATGACACGTCTTGCAAACAGACCTTTTGCAGTCTCATAGCCAAGTTCGCAGGTATGGAACTCAACGGCAAGCATAAGACCTGTACCACGAACCTCCTGAATGATCTCCGGATATTTTTCCGCAAGACTCTGAAGTCCAGCTTTCAGGATCTCACCTTTCCGTTTGCAGACACCCGGGATATCATTTTCAAGCATATATTTGATCGTTGCGATAGCTGCCGCACAGCATACCGGGTTTCCTCCGAATGTCGGGGAGCCAAGCAGCCATGGGTTGTCGATCAGATCCTGAACCCACATCTTCGGTTTGCAGATGATACCAGTGATCGGCATGATACCACCGCCGAAAGCTTTACCATAGGTCATGATATCCGGTGTAACACCCTCTGCTTCACATCTCCACATTGTACCGGTACGGCCCATACCAGTCTGGATCTCGTCAAAGATCAGTGCTACGCCTGTCTCATCGCAGATCTCACGAACCTCCTGAAGGTATCCTGCCGGAGGAACGATAACACCAGCTTCACCCTGAATCGGCTCAAGGATCACACCGGCAACCTTCTCACCAACAGCCTGAAGGTTCTTGATCGCTTTTCTTACATCATCTGCAATACCATACTGCACATGCTGTACCTGCTGTACCATCGGAATATAAGGAGTACGGTATGTACTCTTACCACCCATGGAGATAGCACCCATACTCTTTCCATGGAAAGCGCCGACTGTGGAGATGAACCATCTTCCGCCAGTTGCGATACGTGCAAGCTTCAGAGCCATCTCAACAGCCTCCGCACCACCATTTGTAAAAAAACAGTACTGCAGATCACCAGGAGTGATATCTGCAAGAGCTTTTGCCAGATATCCACGAAGCGGATCAAGAAGCTCCTGTGAATGAAGTGCCTGATGATCCAACTGTGCTTTAACAGTTTTCAGGATCTCCGGATTTCTGTGGCCACAGGTATAAATACCAAATCCACCAAGACAGTCGATGAATTTTTCTCCATTTAATCCGTAGCAGTAAGCACCTTCATCCTGCCACTCAAGAACCGCACCCTGCTCAGAGTCAGAAGAAACGGATTTACGGTATTTCAGCCAGCCCGGGCTTACGTAGTTGTCAAAATGATCGATGGTATCTGCCACCATCTGTTTTTTCTCCTCAGCAGGAATATCTTTCATATCTGTATTGATCAGTCCGATCACTCTGTCAAGATCTTTGATTACCTGTTCACTCTTTGCCATAATACATGCCCTCTCTTTCTGAAAATCATCCCGCGATCTGCATCTGCATCCTGCGTTCATTCAGGTAAAAAAACAGGCGCATTCGCTGTATTTCTACAACAAATGCGCCTTTGCATTTCGTTTAATTGTTTTTTGAATTGCTTATATTGTACCCCGGTCAGCCAATGTGTACAATTCTTAATTTCTGGCTGTTTATGATTAGTTTCTGGTAGATATACTTATTTTCAAGTATGTCTCTTCTCAGTTTTTCTCGAAATTATCTGCAATATACTCTACGAAAAAATTGGACAGGGCATGATGCAGTAATTTCCGGAAGTGCTGTAATCTGATCAATGTAACTATTGAATAAAAACAGGAATGTATTATACTGGAATCATACTCAGACAATAGGAAAATCAAAAAATTTACAGGGAGGTTTTTTATCATGGAATACAGACATTTTGGAAACACGATCTATCTTCGACTTGATCCGAAGGAAGAGATCCTGGAGGAGATCGGCAAGGTTGCAGAGAAAGAGAACATCCGCCTTGCACAGGTCACAGGCCTTGGCGCCATCAATGATTTCACTGCTGGCGTATACAACACCGTAACAAAGGAATACCACTCTATTCAGTTTCAGGGAGCTTATGAGATTGTTTCTCTTACCGGTACCGTTACCCGTAAAGACGGCGAAGTTTATCTTCATCTCCACATCGCAGCCGGTGACGAAGAAGGCCTTGTACACGGCGGCCATCTGAACCGTGCCATCATCAGTGCTACCGCCGAGATCCAGATCCAGGTGATCGACGGAGAGATCGGTCGTGAGTTCAGCGAGGATATCGGACTGAATCTGTTTAAGTTCTGATTTTGTCAGAGGGATTTCGACCACTGTCTACTGCTTTACAGTTTAAAATTTCATCACACATAAAAAGGGTGAAACTACTCAGCATAATGCTGTCAGCTCACCCTTTTCTTATTCCGAAAAGCTATACCGACAAATCATCACATCTCCCTGATTCAACCTTCCTACATATACATTGACAAATTTCCCTGTTATGATATACTTTGATGATAAAACTATTTTATATTAAAATCATTTAAAGAACGCAAATGAATGTGAGGATCTGATCATTATGAAGAATTTTAAAATCGGTGATAAACTTACGAGATTTCCCCTGATCCAGGGTGGAATGGGCGTTGGCATCAGCCTTGGCCGTCTGGCAGGCACCGTTGCAAAGGAAGGCGGGATCGGAATCATTTCCACCGCTCAGATCGGCTACCGGGAAAAAGATTTCGACCGGAATACCGAAGAAGCCAACCAGCGGGCTATCCTGTCCGAGATGAAAAAAGCACGCAGGATTTCTCCTGACGGTATCATCGGCTACAACATCATGGTTGCACTGAAGGAGTATGCATCTCATGTAAAGGCAGCTGTCCAGGCCGGTGCTGACCTGATCATCTCCGGTGCAGGACTTCCTACAGAGCTCCCTGCTCTTGTCAGCGGAAGCAAAACAAAGATTGCCCCCATCGTCTCAACGGACAAATCTGCAAAGGTTATCCTGAAATACTGGGAAAGAAAGTACAAGCGCACTGCAGACCTTGTGGTGATCGAAGGTCCCCAGGCAGGCGGTCATCTGGGCTTCCACAAGGAAGAGCTGGATTCCTATACACCGGAAGCCTACGACAATGAGATCCGAAAGATCGTCCAGACTGTAAAAAGCTATGCCGCAAAATTCGGCACGGAAATCCCTGTAGTAGCTGCCGGCGGCATCGCCACGCACGAGGATGTAAAGCATGTCCTTGATCTTGGTGTGGACGGCGTTCAGGTCGCCACCCGTTTTATCCCAACGGAAGAATGTGACGCAGACATCCGGCTGAAAGAATCCCTGATCCACGCCGCAAAGGACGACATTGCCATTGTAAAAAGTCCGGTAGGTATGCCGGGACGTGCCATTATGAATCCCTTCATGCAGCACGTCATGGCCGGAGAAAAAATCCCGCACAGTCCCTGCCACCGCTGCCTTGCCAAATGTTCTCCCGGCGAGATCCCTTACTGCATTACAGACAAGCTGATCGCCGCCGTAAAGGGCGACGTGGAAAACGGCCTGCTGTTCTGCGGAGCAAAGGCTTATATGGCAGATAAGATCGAAACCGTGCACGATGTGATCGCTGATCTGTTTGGCACAGAATCGGAGTGCATCCGGCTGTCATAAAGATAAACCTGCGCGGTCAGGCACACCTAAACAAAAAGCCCCTGCTTTCATTGCTTTTCGCAGTGAAAACAGGGACTTTTTGTTTTTCTACCGGTTATCGATCTTTTCAGGGTACATGTCATGCTCTGTCAGACGTTTCCAGGCAATCTCCTCCCATCTGGTTCCGGCTTTTCCGTAATTGCAGTATGGATCAATGGAAATGCCGCCTCTCGGCGTAAATTTTCCCCAGACCTCAATGTATTTCGGGTCCATAAGCCGGATCAGATCCTTCATAATGATGTTCACGCAATCCTCATGAAAATCTCCGTGATTGCGGAAGCTGAAAAGATACAGCTTCAGAGATTTGCTCTCCACCATTTTTTCACCGGGTACGTAGGATATCGTGATCGTTGCAAAATCCGGCTGTCCGGTAATGGGACAAAGGCTTGTAAATTCCGGGCAGTTAAATTTTACAAAATAATCGTTGTCCGGGTGCTTATTCAAAAATGTTTCCAGTACCTCCGGAGCATAATTGTCCGGATATTTTACTTTCTGATTTCCGAGAAGGGTGATCCCTTCTTTTTCCAGGTTTTCTCTGCTCATATTTTTTCCTTTCTCTATTACCCTCTATTGATTCAGGCTGCATACCTGCTTAAACATCTCTTTTTCTTCTTCTAACTTACGGTCATTGCCGATAGCACATACCGTTCCTGCGCCCATCATAGATTCAATATAATCGGCAAGGGAACGAATCGTCTCCTCCGTTGCATCGAGTACCTGATTTCTCTCTTTTTGAATCATCTCTACTGTAATTCCTGACTGGTAGGCATGGAAAGAACGCTCTCCCAATGCAGACGGCTCTAACGGCTGATCAATGCCACTGATAGTTCCGATGATATACTTTGTCATATCTCTCTTACCAGCTTCAAAGTTTCTCACATAATCCGCTGCCTTTTTATAAACATCCAATGTAGCAGAAAGGTTTGGATCTCTGTAGGAAGTAAAAAAACCATATCCATTCCTTGAGAAATTACACATACATCCGTATGCACCGCCAGTCACACGGACATTCACCCAGAGATAATCATAGGAGAAAATGGTCTTTAATACCTTTAATGCACCGTGGTATTCCTGTCCTTCTTTTTCAAAACAGCCGGCACTTGCTACATACTGTACTTTACTTGCTGTCTTAAATCCCTCATTCTTTTTCTCCAAAACAAATGCGGGAACTGCTTTAACGCATGGCATATCATAAAGCATACGGTTAAACTGTAGCATTTCTCCTTCCATTAAGGACTTAAAGTTAAACTCTCCCGTAAGGGATAATGTCAGGTTCTCTTTACGGAAAATGCACATCTGCGCTCTCACGAGCTGCTTCATAAGAAGATCTGCATTACTGTCAAAGTTCTTATCAAGCTTCTTTACAAATTCATAAAAACCAATTCCTTCTGCTGTATCTTTGTATTTCATCATCGGGTCAATATAAGAAAGGGCACGATTCGCTGCATATACATGACCCGCTGCCGGAATTCTTGTATCCATCTTTGTGCGAAGTTCAGAAATAATCTCTTTTAAACGCTTCTTATTATCCATCTTGGAGCTTAAAAGAACTTCTTTTAACAGGGACATGCCATCTGCCACCTGATTCTCCATACACTTCATATGAACACTAAAATATGGACGGTAGGCATCCTTTTTCCATACAAGAACGTTCATGCCTGTCTGAAAAGATAATCCACCAATCTTTAAATTGATTTCTGTTGCCAGATCATTATAGGAAAAATGTTCTGTATCTACATAACGATAAATCTCTGTCAGTAAAGTAGCATATGGAATCAGTTCTTCCGGCAGTTCTGACATATCAAAGCAAAAATCAGAATATACAATTCCATTCGTATGGTATTCATGAACAACTGCTGTTGTACCGCCAATTGTTACCTCTTTATTCTTAAATGGAAGTACCTCTCTTGAAATATCACTCAAGTCTAATGTAGGAATCTTCTCTAACTCTTCCTGAGTGGAAGGTGTCTCCTGAAATTCCTTCAACTTCTTTGTATCCTCAATCAGATAGTTTAACTGTTTTGCGTTGAGCTTATCTTTCATTCTGGCAAGCTGCTCTTTTAATTCTTCCTCCAAGCGCTCATTCTTGCCAACTTCCGGATAGAGATAGACATAGGCTTTATGAGTATTCTCTAAAAAGCTTTCTTTAATAAGCTGTTCAAAATAGCCTGTCTCTACCTTTTCTTTTAATCTGGCAAGCGGAGTCAGGGAATCAGCAAGTTCTAATGCCTTTGTATCATCATATAACCAGCTATTTAAGAAATTCAGTCCATAAATAAGCCCCTTCGGAAAACGGCCGAAATCTGCTTCGCGATACTTAAACTCATAATTATTAATCGCTGAATAAATCGCCTTTTTGTTAAGACCATTTTCTGCCTGCTCTCTTAAGGCTTCTTCTAATGTTTTTATAAAAAGAGCCTCGTTACCCTTTTTCGCATTCTTTACAATAACAGAAAACAATGGCTGCCGGATTCCGCCATCATAGTAGCTATCCACATCTTTTCCAAGACCGGCATCAATCAGTTTCTTTCTAACTGGTGCACCCGGCATGGTAAAAAGAACATAATCAAGAATCTGCATTGCAAGATAAAGTTTTGCATCAAGTGATGTTCCAACAACCTTGTTATATGAAAGAAATGCATTATTTTCAAGCGGTTCGTCATCCGTTACAGCATAATTAAATTCCTTAAAAACATCATTTTCAAAACTCTTCTGTGCAGGAATTGATGCGTCAATCTCTACATCATCTGCATCAAAATCACTAAGGTATTCCCTGTCAAGATAATCAAGTCTTTCCTGTACATCCATATCACCATACAGATAAATATAGCTGTTTACAGGATGATAAAACTTCTTGTGATAATCAAGAAATTCATTGTAATCAAGTTCAGGTATATGAGCAGGCTCACCGCCCGACTCAAATCTGTAAGGCGTGTCAGGAAATAAAGATACACATGTATATCTTGAAAGCACGTCATCCGGTGACGAATATACACCTTTCATCTCATTATATACAACGCCATTGATTTTAAGCTCATCATCCTCATTTTCAAGTTCATAATGCCAGCCTTCCTGCTTAAAAATCTGTGGCTTATTATAAATATCAGGATAAAATACCGCATCCATATAAACATCCATAATATTTTTGAAATCCACATCATTGCAGCTCGCAACGGGATATACAGTCTTATCCGGATAAGTCATAGCATTAAGAAATGTGTTGAGCGACCCCTTGCAAAGTTCTACAAACGGGTCTTTCACAGGATATTTTCTTGAACCGCAGAGTGTCGAATGTTCAAGAATATGCTGCAGCCCTGTATCGTTATACGGCGGTGTCTTAAAACCTATAGAAAATACCTTATTATTATCATCATTGGAAACAATGGCAATCCTTGCACCGCTCTTTTTATGTCTTAATAAAAGCCCTGTAGAATCTAAATCTTCAAGCTTTTCAACGGAAATTACATCATATTTTGATAAATTCAGTTTATTTATATCAGTCATAAATCCTCCTTGTTTTGTATTACAAAATCCGAGTCTCTCCAGCGAGGAGAGGATTTTATCCTCCTTGTTTTGCGAAGAAACTATATTCTTTTTAATATTATCACATTTTTGCATTTATATCCATATTTATTTGTAATTAAACCTGTCCTCTGCTTCTTAAAACGAAGAAAAAAAGTCTGTTTTCACATATTGGATTTCTAATCCCGAGATGAAAATTGTCCTCCATTTCATGAAACGTGGAAAAAATAACGCCTGTTTTCGTATATTGGATTCTTAATCCCGATACGAAAACAGACGTTATTTTTTTATTTATTTGAAAAATCCCTTTTTCTTTATATGTTTTTCTTCGCCTGTAAGTGCTTTGTCGTATGCAATCAAAGCCTCTTTCTGCTCATTTGTAAGACGTTTAGGAACATCTACGATAACTGTGATGTAATGGTCGCCTCGCACTGCATTGTTTCTTACAGTCGGCATGCCTTTTCCTCTTAAACGTACAACCGTGCCTGAAGCCGTTCCCGGTTTTACTTCGTAAACCACTTCGCCATCTACAGTCTTAACTTTTACTTCACCGCCAAGAACTGCTGTTGGATAAGATATAACAACATCTGACATTATATTATATCCATCTCTCTTAAATTCAGGGTCTGCTGAAATCATTACTGTTACAAGCAAATCTCCTCTTGGTCCGCCATTTACACCCGGCTCACCTTTGCCCTGTATTCTTACACTCTGACCATTATCAATTCCGGCTGGAATTGTAACTTCGATAGTCTTTCTTGTGTTGATATAACCGCTTCCATGACAGTCAGGACATTTTTCTTTAATAATCTTACCTGTACCGTTACAGTCCGGACAAGGCTGGACATTACGAACCATGCCAAGAAATGACTGCTGTGTGTATACAACCTGACCTTTACCGCCACACTTAGGACATGTCTCAGGCTGAGTACCATGTTTTGCACCTGTACCATTACACTTCTGACATGGGTCTTTAAATTCAATATCTATCTTCTTGCTCGTTCCTTTTACCGATTCGGCAAATGTAATTCTGACAGATTTTCTTACATCTGCACCACGCATTGTTCCATTACTGTTTCTTCTTCTTGAACCGCCGCCAAACAAATCTCCAAAAATATCTCCACCGCCAAATATATCGCTGAAAATATCTCCCATGTTGCTGTAATCAAAGCCACCGCCGCCGGCACCTCCAT
>ENA-OOZA01001777-OOZA01001777.1-human-gut-metagenome-genome-assembly--contig:-NODE-1777-length-10784-cov-1.624662_pt1 | contig 10784 bp, 9 predicted proteins | sample MGYA00241703_ERZ501378 | MGnify/ENA primary metagenome ERZ501378 (study PRJEB25962, sample SAMEA2042916) | human gut metagenome | biome: human gut; feature: human-associated habitat; material: faeces...
AGTAAGATAAAGAAGAAAAAGAAAAAAAGAGCAAATCGCCAGATTCTGCAGATTACTTATATATTTGTTGTATCATTTTTGGCATTGATCGCTTATATTGCACATTTTGTTGCGGTAGATAGTAAAAATGTGATCACGAATGCGCATAATCGGAGATTACAGTCTATGGCAGAGAAAGTAGTACGAGGAAAGATCATCAGTAGTGATGGAAAAGTGCTGGCACAGACACTTACTGAAAATGGATCAGAGATCAGAGATTATCCTTATGGCAGAATGTTTGCACATGTTGTAGGATATAACGATAAAGGAAAGTCAGGACTGGAATCTGTATGTAACTTTGATCTATTAAAATCGGATGCGAACTTGATGACACAGATCACAAGCAGCTTAAAAGGTGAGAAAAGTATAGGGGATAATGTATACACAACATTAAATACCAAAGTTCAGAAAGCAGCATATTATGCTTTGCAGGGACAAAAGGGAGCGGTTGTTGCGATGGATCCAGAGACAGGAAAGATCTACGCAATGGTATCCAAACCAGATTACAGACCAGCTTACGTCAAAGAAAACTGGACAGAATTAAATACAAGCAAGAATTCTTTGTTGTTAAACCGTGCAACGCAAGGATTATATCCGCCAGGATCAACATTTAAAGTTGTGACGGCATTAGAATATATGAGAGAACATAAAAACACATATAAGAATTTCAAATGGATATACAACGGTTGGAACTTTAAAGATTCATTGTTATGGAGGAGAAGCACATGGAACGGTGAATCTTGAACAGGCAATCGAGAAATCCTGTAACTGTGCGTTTGTGCATATGTCAGAAGAAATCAACAAAGGAAAACTCGCAAGTCTTGCAGGAGATCTGATGTATAATTCGAAAGTTCCGATCAATCTTCTTGCAAACAGCAGTCGTTTTGTTCTTGATAAGAAATCAGGAACTAATGAGATGGCACACACTTCGATCGGACAAGGTCAGACTTTGATCACACCACTTGAAAATGCGATGGTCATGTCTGCGATCGCCAATGATGGAGTTGTGATGCAGCCATATCTGGTAGAGAATGTAAAAAATATCGACGGTGGAGTGATCAAGGAAACAAAAGCATCAAAACTATCAGAACCTTTAGAGGCATCGGAATGTGAGACATTAAAGAAAATGTTGAGAAAAGTTGTCACAAAGGGAACTGGAACAAGAGCTTATTCTTCACACTATAATGTATATGGAAAGACAGGATCAGCAGAATATAACAGCGCGAAAGATTCCCACGCATGGTTTATCGGATGTGCCGAAAGAGGCGGGAAGAAGATCGTAGTCAGTGTTCTTGTAGAGGGTGGAGACTCTGGAGGACGAGTTGCGGCACCAATCGCAGATAAAGTATTTCATGCATTTTTAGATTGATGTTTTCAAAAGAGTAAAACAGATAGCAGTTGAAATCAGTTCACAATCCATGTATAATATTTGTCAGAGAAAGACACACATACTTAGGCGAATAAGATTGTTTAAGAGACAGGAGGTTGTAACTGGTGACAAAAGCAACGAGCTGTGGTGGTGTCGTAATATTTAGAGGAAAGATTTTGCTGTTATACAAAAGTTATAAGAACCGATATGATGGCTGGGTACTTCCGAAAGGTACTGTTGAGCAAGGAGAGACTCACGAGCAGACAGCACTTCGTGAGGTAAAGGAAGAGACAGACGCGGACGCATCAATTATCAAGTATGTAGGGAAAAGTGAATATTCTTTCTATTCATTTCATGAACAGATCATAAAGAGTGTACACTGGTACTTGATGGAATCCGAGAACTATCACTCAAAACCTCAGAAGGAAGAGTTTTTTGTAGACTCAGGGTATTACAAATTTCACGAGGCTTACCACTTATTGAAATTTCCTAATGAGAAAGAGATCTTAAAACAAGCATATGATGAATATAAAAAGTTGAGATCTGCGAATCGTTGGGGTAAGAAAACAAGATAAATGAAGGAAAATCAGAGATATGATCAGAAGATATTTCTGGTTTTCTTTTTTAAAAAAACATATACTGCCAAGAAATTATGTATAAATCTAAGTATCTGCCACTAAACTATAACAAACAGGTTTGAGGTGGATGCATGCAGAAATGGAAAGTGATACTGCTCGTTGCAGCAATACTCGTTCAAAGCTTTTATTGTCCAGTCATGGCAAGAGAGGCAAGATTTTTAGAAACAGCAGCACCAGTACTTGATCTTTCAGCAAAATCAGCAGTAGTTATGGAACAGGAAAGCAAGGAAATCTTATTTGCGAAAGATAAGGATAAAGAACTTGCACCAGCCAGTGTAACGAAAATAATGTCCTTGCTGCTTATTTTTGAAGACTTAAAGCAAGGTAAGATCAAGCTTACAGATACGGTTACAGTCAGTGAACATGCAGCATCTATGGGCGGCTCTCAGGTGTTTTTAGAAATAGGAGAAAAGCAGCAGGTACAAACATTGATCAAATGTGTTGTGATCTCAAGTGCGAATGATGCAGTTGTTGCATTGGCAGAGCATGTCTGCGGAAGTGAGGAGGCGTTCGTATCAAGGATGAACAAAAAAGCCAGAGAGCTTGGAATGAAACATACGATATTTCAAAATGCCTGCGGGCTTGATGCAAAAGGACATGTGACAAGTGCATATGATATTGCGTTGATGACGAGAGAACTTGCACAAAGATATCCAGAAGTTTTTAAATATACAAAGATCTGGATGGATACGATCATACATAAAACGAAAAAAGGTGAGAAAGAATTTGGTTTAAGTAACACAAACAAACTGATCCGCCACTACAATGGATGTACAGGAATGAAGACTGGAAGTACAGGGAAAGCAGGATTTTGTCTAAGTGCAACTGCAACAAGAAATAAGATTCATATGATTGCGGTAGTGATGGGGTGTGAAAGCTCTAAAGCAAGGATCAAAGATGCAAGAACTCTTTTGGACTATGGATTTTCAAATTGCCAGCGGATACACAGCGAAACTACAAGAAAAGAAATCGGAAGGATTCCAGTACAAAAGGGTCAGAGATCAGAAGTATCTTGCCAGGAAAAGGTGACTGCTGATCTGATCGATATTAAAACACAGAAGGGAAAGATCGTGAAAAAGATCAAGATAGATTCTGTGAAAGCACCAGTGAAGAAAGGACAGAAGATTGGTGAGATTCAATATAGCAAAGGTAATATTATGATCCATAAAGAAAAGATCCTGGCACAAGAAACAATAAATAAAGCAGATTTTTTGACACAGATTAAAAAAATTTCCACTCAATTTTTCTTGATTTTAAGCCATTTTTTGTAATAAGTCCACAAAATTTCTTCACGATGGAAAATGAAAGAATTAAATTTTTCCTTGACGCTCTATATAATGAACTCATGAAGCAAAGAAACACAGATTCAAAGGAGGATTATAATGAGCGAATCTTGGTTAAATCTTGAAGGAAAAACAGTCATCGTAACTGGTGGAGCATCTGGAATCGGAAAAGCAGTTGCACAGGGATTCTTAAATGCAGGATCTAACGTAGTCATTTCTGATATGGCACCTGAAGCACCAGAGATGGACGAAGCAGCAGGAAAATTACTGTATGTGAAAACAGATGTTACAAAAGTAGCAGATGTTGAAGCAATGGTAGAAAAAGCCAAAGAAACATTCGGAACGATCGACGTATTAGTAAACAATGCCGGAATCAACATCCCTCGTTTGTTAGTAGATCCAAAAGATCCAAAAGGACAGTATGAATTAGATGAAGCAGTATGGGATAAAGTTTGTAACGTAAACTTAAAAGGTGTATTCTTCTGTGCGCAGGCCGTTGGACGTGTGCTTGTTGAAAAAGGTGAAGGAGTTATCATTAACATGTCTTCTGAAAGTGGTCTGGAAGGATCTGAAGGACAGAGCGTTTACGCAGCAACAAAGAACGCTGTAAACTCTTTAACAAGATCTTGGGCAAAAGAACTTGGAAAACAGGGAGTCAGAGTTGTCGGAGTAGCACCTGGAATCATGGAAGCTACAGGACTTCGTACAATTGCTTATGAATCAGCATTAGCATATACAAGAGGAATCACAGTAGATGATTTAAGAGCTGGATATTCTAAAACATCTACAATTCCACTAGGAAGATCTGGTAAATTATCAGAAGTTGCAGATCTGTGTGTATATCTTGCAAGTCAGAGAGCTTCTTATGTTCATGGAGTTACAGTGAACGTAGCAGGAGGAAAAACAAGAGGTTAAAAACAATTAACCTGTATCAATAGAAAAGAGGATCAATATGAAACAGCTTTTTAACAATGAAAACAGAATCGCAGTTATTTTAAAGAATATCGAAATGCAATCTGTTTGCAGTGTAGAAAGCCTCGCGGCAAAGCTTGATGTGTCGCAAAAAACGATCCGCAATGACATTAAGGAATTGAATTGCCTGCTTGGAGGATACGCATGTATCAGCAATAACAAAGGAACATGTAAACTGATCGTGTTTGCACCGAAAGGTTTTACAGAAATCCGCAATAAGATTTACAAGCAGGAAGACCTTTTTAATTCAAGTCATACAAGAATGGCATATATGTTCTGGCAGCTGATGCATGCCGAGGAACCGTATCTTACCGATGATCTTTCTGAGGAGATGAAAGTTGCCAGAACAACAACGATCGGTGATCTGAACCGATTAAGAAAGGCAATCGAGAAATACGACCTGAAGATCAAAGGAAAAGCAAATACAGGACTGGCTCTTTGTGGTGATGAGTTTAACATTCGCCTATTTATCTTAGAAAATATTTATGAACAACTGTATTTAAATTTCCCACTTGGACAGACAATTCGTGAAAAACTATATGATTTTCAGGAAAGATTATCGATGGATGCCCTAGGGTTTGGTTTCTTTTACAGATTTTTTGTTGTGATGATCCAGAGAATGGAAAGCGGTCATACGATCAAAAAGCTGAAGCCGAAATATGAAGAACTATACGAAAGTTCAGCATATATGATCGTGGATGAGTTCCTTAATGAAATTGAACAGGTCAAAGGATATAAGATATCCAAAGAAGAGCGATTGTTTTTAAGCATATCTGTAGCAGGAATGAGAACACCGGCAAATACAGCAGAGATCGAGCAAAAGATCAGTATTTCGGAAGGTGTTGCAGATCTTATCATTGAAATTTTAGATCGGATCAAAGCAGAACTTAATGTAACAGTTGTAGCAAATGAATTATTTGATGATTTTGTCTATCATGTATTTTTTATGATCAACCGGCTAAAATATGGCTTCCATATTTATAATCCGATGGTTGATGATTTCAAGAACAAATACAGTGTAGCCTATAAGATGGCGGAGATTGCAAAAGGTGTTTTGGAAGAACGCATAGGAATCGAAATGACAGAAGATGAGATGGGATTTCTGGCTGCTTATTTTGGAGTGTTTTTATTAGAGCAGGAACCAGAAGAGAAACGATGCAAGATCGCGATCGTTTGCGGATCTGGAAAGATCATCGGACGTCTGATCGAGAATCAGTTAAAGAAAGTCTTTGATGTAGAACCGGAATTTGAATTTTTCTATGGTATCTTCGATGAAAATCGCAAAGATGATTTTGATTATATTGTTACGACGACAGAATTACACATGGATACGAAAACCCCGGTTGTTTTTATGGATGAAGTATTCGATAGAGAATATATTCAACGTAAATTTGAAAATATGAGATATCTTTCTGAAGCAGGACGAACGATCCGAAAGGGAATAGATTCTTTGTTTATGAATTTATTAGATGAAACGAGATTTTTTGTTCTGGATCAAGAAAGTTCATATGATGAGAACGTTGATCGGATGGCAAGGGCACTTACCAATCAGGGAGAACTTGATGCAGGATTTGCCCAGAGAGTGAGAGAACGTGAAAAATATTCAACCATGGTTCTTGACCAGAATATTGCGTTTCCACATACAAAGAATATGCTGTCAAAATTAACATTGGCAATGGGTGTGTTTCCAGATATGTTAAAAGATGATAAATACGGAAATATCCGGATCATTATTTTACTGGGAATTCCTGAATCAATGGAAGATGACACAGTACTTGTCCGATTATATGATGATATTTTGTCGATTGGCAAGAAACCGGATGTCATTCCTAAGATCCAGAAAATGGAAAGCTACAGAGAATTTCTTCTCTATATTGCAGAAGAAAATAATATATTTGAGTAAACGAAAAGGAGGAAGACGATGTCATTTATGGTCATAGCTGTGGCGATGCTTGCAGCATTTTGTCTGCAGTTTTTATTTCAGATGGTGCAGATGAAAAGTTTTAATAAATTTTATACAAAACTTCGAAAAAAAGGCCGGGTTGCCATAGGAAAGGCAAAAGGCGGTTTTCATGCAGGTGCGATCGTTATGTTTGCGATCGATCAGGATGGAGTGATCATAGATGGTTGCTTTATGAGAGGATTTACAATGCTTGCACGATTTAAAAACTGGGATTTCTTTAATGGAATTGATGTTGGAACGATTAAAAAAGATGATTGTGCAACGATCGGTGTATCCTTAAGAAGAGCAGTGCTTAATGCTTCCTCAAATTACAACACGATTATGAGTGGAGGCGAAGTCTTAGAAAAGCCGAGTCTGTTTACAAGAATTGGAGACAAGATTTACGGTGTCAATAAGAAAAAAGCCTGAAATGAAAGGAGAATTATATGAATATCATTATTAAAGGTGCATCAGGATTCATGGGATTATTTGATACAGGTGCAGAAACATTTGTAAGCTGGGTGTCAGGAATCGTACCAAAGGTATTATTACTGTTAATCTTAATGAATACGATCATCGCCCTGATTGGACAGGAAAGAGTTAATAAATTTGCTAAATTATGTTCAGGAAACGTAATCCTTGCATATGGAGTATTACCATTTATTTCAGCATTTATGTTAGGAAACCCAATGGCATTATCAATGGGTAAATTCCTTCCAGAAAGAATGAAACCAAGCTATTATGCATCAGCTTCTTATCATTGCCATACAAACAGTGGAATTTTCTCTCATATTAACCCAGGTGAAATCTTTATCTACCTTGGAATTGCACAGGGTGTTCAGAAAGCTGGATTTGATATGACAGAATTAGGTCTTCGTTATATGTTAGTTGGTCTTGTTATGAACTTCTTCTCAGGATGGGTAACAGACTTTACAACAAAGATAGTTATGAAACAGCAGGGAATCGAATTAAGTAACGAATTGAAATAAGATGGATTTACGAGTATAATTAGGAGGAAAAACTATGTCAGAATATAGAGCGATTACGATCACACAGGGAAGCGGTGGATTTGGTGGTCCATTAACAGTAGAACCTAAAGAAGGAAAAGATGTATTATTATATATCACAGGTGGTGGAGCAGAACCTGATATCTTACCTAAAATCGTAGAATTAACAGGATGCCGCCCAGTTAACGGATTTAAGACATCTGTTCCAGAAGAAGAGATCTTCCTTGTGATCATTGACTGTGGTGGAACACTTCGTTGTGGAATTTATCCACAGAAGAGAATTCCAACGATCAATATCAACCCAGTTGGAAAATCTGGACCAATGGCAAAATATATCACAGAAGATATTTATGTATCTGGTGTTAAAAATGATAACATTGCATTGGCAGATGGATCTGCAGCACCTATTTCAGAAGCAGCACCTGCAAAAGAAGAAAAAGACTTCAAATACAGCGCAGATAAGAAAGTATCTGAAACAATGGGAAGCTCATCAAAATCAAGCTTGATCCAGAGAATTGGTATGGGAGCTGGTAAAGTCGTTGCTACTTTCAATAGTGCAGCGAAAGAATCTACAAACACAGTACTTCATACGATCATTCCATTCATGGGATTCGTATCATTGCTGATCGGTATCATTCAGGGATCTGGATTCGGTAACTGGTTTGCTAAATTATTACAGCCATTATGTGGAAATATCATTGGACTTGTAATCTTAGGATTTATTTGTTCTATTCCATTCTTAAGCTGTCTGCTTGGACCTGGAGCTGTAATTGCTCAGATCGTCGGAACATTGATCGGTGTAGAAATTGGTAAAGGAAACATTGAACCAAGCCTTGCACTTCCAGCATTATTTGCAATCAATACACAGTGTGCTTGTGACTTCGTTCCAGTAGGACTTGGACTTGCAGAAGCAGATCCTGAAACAGTAGAAGTTGGTGTACCAGCTGTACTGTACTCAAGATTTATCACTGGTGTACCTCGAGTTATCGTTGGTTACTTAGCAAGCTTTGGATTATATGCAGCAAAATAAAAATAATTATTAGCGAGAAAGGAAAGTAGTATTATGTATCAGGTAACGATTAAAGGAAAAGGAGCTATGGTAGACGCATTTAGAGAAGAAGGGATCTTCGTTACATTTGGTGATAACGCACCAGATACTCTGAAAGATTTCTGCTATTCCATCGATGTAAATCCAGTAGATGGAGAAGTAACTCCTGGATGTAAACTTGTAATTGACGGTAAAGAATTCAAGATTGTAAAAGTTGGAGAAGTTGCCAACGAGAATCTGAAGAATTTAGGACATGTTACATATAACTTCGGTGGAGAAGACGCTGAGTGTCTTCCAGGAACTATCTGCATGGAAAAGGCCGAGCTTCCAGCACTTGATATCGGAAGCACGATCGCAATCGTAAAATAAGGCTGCTTTCCAGACAGTAATATTATAATGAGAAAAAGAGGATGTCAGAATCTGGGCATTCTCTTTTTTTGTACAATATTCCTAAAGATGTTGTGCTATGGGTTGTTTTTTTTTGCTATATCTAGTAAAATAGGAAAAAGACATTTACGAATCATAAGATGGATTGGGAAACAGAGAGAAGGAGTGTTTATGATTCCTTTATGGATATGGATCATAGCAGTGCTGTTGGTTGTGGGGATTGCCGTGGCAGTGCTTTTAAGCAGTTATGAAAATAAAGTAAATGAACTTACTGGTGAAATTGTTGGAAGCAGAGATGAAAATGCTGAATTTAAAGAATTGGTGCAAGAAAAAATAAATAAACTAGAAAATGAAATAAATACATTAAAAAAGAATTATGAATTGATGAATAATTCTAATTTAACAGTATTTGATGCTAACAATGTAATTCAAGATTTAACAATAGATGTAGCCGATACTGAAATAACATACACTGCAACTCAAAATTGTGCAATAAATTATCAATATTACTTTAAATTAGCAGATGGAGGTACCGGAGTTTGTTCTGTTGATGATGTGGAAATAGCGCCCACTTATACATCACAAGGTTATGGATATTTTTCATCACGAGGTATTGTTTACATGAAGGCGGGATCTACTTTTAAAATGAAATCTATTAAATATAATGGTTCTTATACAGTATATGGATTAAAATAAGTTTACTTTAAATTTGTTTAGCAACTGAAAAAAATTATTAGAAACAAAAATCTTCAAAACTACTTGACAGTTTACCATAATAAAGATAAAATATAATAGGTAGAAAAAAATATATTAAATAAAAATAAATAGATATATATTTGATTCGAACATTGAAAATTAAATAAGAAAGAGGTGTAGATTCATGAATATTGGAATCACTATCGCCGCTGTCTTAATCTCATTTGCAATAGGAATACCTATAGGAATAACATACAGAAAAAAAATTGCAGAATCTAAAATAAGTAGTGCAGAGGAAGAAGCTAAAAAATTAGTTGAAATGGCTAAAATTGAAGCTGAAAATCTAAAAAAGGCCGAAATAATTAAGGCTAAAGAAGAAATCGTAAATAGTAGAAGAGAATTAGACCAAGAGATTAAAGAAAGAAGAGGCGAAGTACAAAGACAAGAAAACAGACTTATACAAAAGGAAGAAAACTTAGAAAGGCGTTCAGATAGCTTTGAAAAGAAAGAACAAGAATTAGAAAAGAAAGTTAGACAACTAGATGAAGAAAAACAAAAAATAGAAGAATTACACGAAGAAAGAATGAAAGAACTTCAAAAAATTTCTAATTTAAACAAAGAAGAAGCAAAACAAATATTATTAAAAGAAGTAGAAAAAGATATAACAGCCGAAAAAGCTAATATTATAAGAGAAGAAACACAAAAAGCAAAAGATGAAGTTAATAAAAAAGCAAAAGAATTATTAACTTACACAATTCAAAAATGTGCAGCAGACCATTCTCAAGAAACTACAGTATCTATAGTAGCACTTCCAAGTGATGAAATGAAAGGAAGAATTATAGGTAGAGAAGGTAGAAATATCAAAGCACTAGAAACATTAACAGGAGTAGACTTAATAATAGATGATACACCAGAAGCAGTAGTATTATCAGGTTTTGACCCATTAAGAAGAGAAGTTGCAAAAATAACTTTGGAAAAACTAATTGAAGATGGAAGAATACATCCAGCAAAAATAGAAGAAATGGTAGAAAAAGCAAAAAAAGAAGTAGAAAATATCATAAAAGAATATGGTGAACAAGCTATATTTGAAACTGGTATACATTCTCTACATCCAGAATTAGTTAAATTACTAGGAAAAAGAGAAATGCTTCAAGATATAACAGACGATGAAATATTAAATATAACATCTTTATATATTGATAGTTGTGGAATAAATGATTTAACAGGATTAAGGTATGCAAAAAATTTAAATTATATAAACTTTCCATATAATAATATAAGTGATATAAATGAATTAAAGTACTTAAGCAAATTAGAAAAAGTTATCTTATGGCATAATAAAATAGAAGATATAAGTCCATTAGGTAATTTACAAAACCTAAAGCACTTAGATTTAGATGATA
>ENA-OOZA01001779-OOZA01001779.1-human-gut-metagenome-genome-assembly--contig:-NODE-1779-length-10781-cov-1.778109_pt1 | contig 10781 bp, 10 predicted proteins | sample MGYA00241703_ERZ501378 | MGnify/ENA primary metagenome ERZ501378 (study PRJEB25962, sample SAMEA2042916) | human gut metagenome | biome: human gut; feature: human-associated habitat; material: faeces...
CTATTTGAACGGGAACTGCAAACAGACGGCTCCTGCCCAACGCATGACCGATTTTGTCAATCGTCGCAATTCGTTCGATTTGCCTCGCTCCTCTTATTCACCGGGACTCATCGCTTCGCCGTTGCATTTCTGGTTACCCGATTTTATCGCCGCCCGGTTGCAGGAAGGATTCAAATATTTTGGGAAAGTATCTCATGGATTCCTCACCCGGGAAGCCGTGATGATAGGGGTGGAAACTCGCACCTCTTCTCCTGTACGAATACCACGTGATAGAGAGTCGATGACTCATATTCGTTTGCGGGGATTTTACCCTTGCGGCGAGGGAGCTGGTTATGCGGGAGGAATTGTTTCGGCTGCTATCGATGGAGAACGTTGTGCCGAAGCTCTGGCTATGCAAATTAAACAATCGTCGTCTTTCGATCGTTCTGTCTAAAACGAATATATGAGGCTGATTTATCTTTTTCATAGCGGGTTTTTGATCGAAGCCGAGGATTTTTCAATCATATTCGATTATTATCGAGGAGGTGAAAATATCATAAAGAAGGCTTTGCGTAGGCAGCAGCCTATGTATGTTTTGGTATCCCACGAACATCGCGACCATTATAATCCCGAAATACTGACTTGGAAAAATTTGAAAAACAATATACATTATATTTTTCTGTTGTTGCAGCAATTGCCTGTTCATCACGCTTCCAAAACAATTCAACTATTGCGCTATCATCCATGCTCACTTCCTCCTTTCACTTATATACACAATTTCTTATTCCATTTCTGACACCTGTAGATATTTTTTTCATAAGAAAATGTATATAACGTATATTATGTAGAAGCAAGTTCCATCCATATAGCCGTCTTTACTGCCCTTGAAGCTTGCGCTTCTTTCGCAGCTCTTTGAAAAAGGTAGAAAGCATGGTGCTGCATTCGTCACCGCAGATGCCTATATCTGTCTGCACCTGATGATTAAACTGCTGCATATCAAGCAAATTTATAATGGAGCCTGCACACCCTGCCTTTGCATTCATTGCACCTATAACCACACGATCAAGACGTGCCTGCACGGCTGCTCCGGCACACATCTGGCATGGCTCAAGCGTCACGTACATCGTACATCCCTCCAGACGCCAGTCACCAAGCTTTTTCGATGCTTTTTTCATAGCTGCAAGCTCTGCATGGCCAAGCACTGAGCTTTCTATATTTCTTCTATTATAGCCTCTGGCAATGACTTTTCCATCACAAACGATAACACAGCCAATTGGAACTTCATCAATAGCTGCTGCCTTTTTGGCCTGTGTAAGTGCCTGACGCATAAATTTTCGGTCTTCCTTTTCTCTAAGCCTTGCCTGTTCTTCCAAAAGCTGCTCGTTCTCTGTTGCCATTGTTTTCCCTTTCTTCTGTTTTTGATGTGTTTTTAACCAAATGCAGGATTCACCGTTTTTTGTTGATCTGCAGCTGTCATCTTTGCTTCCTTTTTTTCACCCTGATCATCTGCCGGAAATACAATCGGCACACACCAGTAGCCAAAGTCTCCTGCTGACGCTTTTTTTGATTTAACGGAGCGAAAACAGTAAAAGCCAAACATCTGCGCCATCAGTTCCTCACTCTTTTCATAATTGCCAGGCACCCAAAGCTCATAACGTCCTTGTGTCACTTTTGCAAATACAATATAGCGGTACTTCACAAAACTGTACATCAAAAATCCATTATTGCTTAACATCCAATTTGGACGAGGAAGACGGCCAATATCTGCTGGCATTACCTTTAAACAAACTACTGTATCACCCGGAAGCGTCTCAATATGCTGATACGCTGTACTTAACTGTGCCCAAACAGCATCTGCCTTGTCTTGTCCCTGTTCTATTTTGTTTGTTTCTTTGCTATCAGTCTCACAGCAAACTTCCATTGTTTGAAGTTCTTCCTGAGGCTGATTTTCCAAAACCTGTTCATCTTCAGACTGTGCTGTTTGTTTTGCTCGATCCTTCTCAAACAGTGAGAGTCCAAAATACTGGTCATCCCAGACAGTTGCATAAGCGTTTGAAAACGGCTTCTGTCTGCCTGCTACAATTCCGCTAAGCTGCTCAAATTTAATCTCGCTTCCTGCAAGATAAACGCCGTTATTGATGTACTGGAGCTGTCCTTTTCCATTTTTTACAACCATACGGCCAAGCGGCACACAATCGCATCCATCCTTTGTATGATAAAAGCCAAATACATGCAAAATTTCAGCCTGCTCATTATTTTTTACAGACAGGAAAATACGCTGTACATCTCCTCTGATTTCTATCTTTGCAAACCCGCAGTTTTCCTTTTTTTGATCACCCTCATACTCAAAAAGATATGAGAGGAAGCGCTGATACTGTGCCATATTGATACCTTCCTTTCCTTATATGTATTCTAAATAAGTACATATGAAAGAAAGGCATCGTTTAGAACAATTTAATTCGCGCTTTTTGACAATGCATCAGAAAGTGCTGCAAACTGCTCAAGTGTCAGCGTTTCTCCACGCACGTTTGCTGCTAAACCAATGCTTTCAAGCACAGCTGCAAGCTCTTCCTTTGATTTGTTTAAACCGCCTACGTTATATAGGCCATTTACTAATGTTTTTCTTCTCTGATTAAAGGATGCTCGTATAATGTCAAACATCAGCTTTTCATTTTTTACTGCCACTGGTTTTTTATGACTTGTCAGACGGATAACAGCGCTTCCGACATTTGGTCTTGGCATAAAACAGTTTGGCGGAACATTTGCCACGATATATGGTTCTGCATAAAACTGTACAGCAAGAGACAATGCACCATAATCCTTTCCGCCAGGAAGTGCCTGCATACGCTGTGCGACCTCCTTTTGTACCATAACAGTCACACTCTCCATAGGTACATGACTCTCAAATAATCCCATTAAAATTGGTGTAGTAATATAATACGGAAGATTTGCAACTACCTTGATGCGTTTTCCCTCGCACTTTTCTTCCACGAGCTTGTTAATATCAAGCTTAAGAACATCATTATGAATAACCGTAACATTATCATATGCAGACAGCGTGTCCTGTAAAATCGGAATCAAATTGTCATCGATTTCAACTGCAAATACATGTTTTGCAGATTCGCACAGATATTGGGTCAGTGTTCCAATTCCCGGTCCAATCTCAAGTACATAATCCTCTGGTGTGATCTCTGCTGCACGCACAATCTTATCAAGCACATGCGTATCAATCAGAAAGTTCTGACCAAATTTCTTTGCAAAATGAAACTGGTATTTCTGTAATACCTCTATTGTATTCTTTGGATTTCCTAATTCAGCCACAGTTTTCCTCCAATCGGTACAGTCTTTTGGCATTTGCAAGCGTTGTCGTAATAACAGTTTCCTCAGACACCTGCTTGATCTGTGCCAGTTGCTTTACTACTTCTTTTAAATACATTGAATTATTACGTTTTCCGCGATACGGCACAGGTGCCAGATATGGACTGTCTGTCTCAAGTACAATCGAAGAAAGCGGAATTTCTGATGCCACCTCTTTAATTACCCTGGCATTTTTAAAGGTAAGCACGCCTCCTATTCCAATGAAAAATCCCATTGAAATATACTCCTTTGCCATAGGCGCTGCATAAGAATAGCAATGAATTACGCCAGTATTTCCTGCCTTAGCAGCCTCCCTCATTATATCCATAGTGTCCTTTGCTGCTTCTCTGCTGTGTATAATAACCGGCAGATCAACCTCTCTTGCAAGTGCAAGCTGGCGTTCAAACCATTTCTTCTGAACTTCCCGTTCCGGCTCGTCATAGTGATAATCAAGTCCTATCTCGCCTATCGCCACGATTTTTTTATCAGCCGCAAGACTTTTAAGCCACTCCATATGGCTCTCGTCAAGTCTCTCTACATCCTCCGGATGGATACCGACCGCACCGTACATAAAATCATATTTCTTAACTATCTCAAATGTCTTTTTTGTCGATGCAACACTTGCACCAACATTTACAACTGTCCCAACTCCTTTATTTTTTAATGAAAAAAGCAATTCTTCCCTGTCCTCATCAAAGCTCTCATCATCATAATGAGCGTGTGTATCAAAAATCATATATCCTCTTTTCCGTGCTGTTTTCTGCACATGACAACATTTCATTTAAAACTCTTAATAAACCTGTTAAAGTTTATTATATTTTTCTATCAAATAAACATTATTCACATATAAAAATCTTCTGTCAAAAGCAGATTTTACCCTAAATTCTGTCTGCAGCAAAAGCTGTCAAAAAAATCCACCATACCAACATTATGCTTAGTATAGCGGATTTTTTACTAAAATACAATTTTTAAAATATTATAAGTACCTTTTTATGGTAGAATAGCCTTTCATTTCTGTAATGAAATACACATAAGCTGCATAGCAGCGACTGACAGCTTGCTGGCAGGTTTATGAATGTAAGAAATGCAAGGCTGAACTGTTACTATTATAAATAGAACACAATCATGTCTATCAAAAATACCGGAATAAGACAGCTTATTGACCAAAGCATATATCCGAAGAATGACGGCATCTTGATACCGTTTTCCTCGGCAATCGAGCGAACCATAAAGTTCGGTGCATTTCCTATATATGTGTTTGCTCCCATGAATACTGCACCTGACGAAATCGCCATAAGAAGTATTTTTGGAACAAATCCTCCCGTAACCTGTATTCCGTCTTTAAATCCAAGTGAAAGTGCTGTCTTAAAGAATACAAGGTATGTCGGTGTATTATCAAGAAAACTTGACAAAAATCCTGTTATCCAGAAGAACTGCCACGGCTTTGTCACTCCTAGTTCCCCGCCCTTTACTTCAAGAATAAGAAGTGTAGGTATCATTGTAATAAATATACCTATGAAAAGAACGGCAACTTCCTCGATGGCATCCCATGTAAAATGGTTATCCTCCCTGATACCCTTGTCCGTAGTCTTGTAAGAAAGCAAAGCTGCGGCAAGTATTATGATAACTTCTAGGAATGATGCATATCCAAACTCTACCTCGCCATATATATGAATATTCTTTGCAAAAAATGGACTTATCTGCGGAAGAACTCCGCTCAATATAACAGCTCCAACTATCATTGCAAGGAAGATTATATTCTTTGCACCTGAAAGACGGATAGGTGTTTTATTTTCAAGCACTTCCGGTTTAAGACCGTCAGCAATATCTTTCTTATATGCATTTGTATCAACTACAAAAAATAGTGCTAAAAGAAGTACAATATTTAATAACAATATCGGAATGAGGTGCAAACTCCAGAAGAAATCAACACCATTCATAAATCCCATCAAAAGCGGTGGGTCACCGACCGGTGTAAGGCATCCTCCGATATTTGATACAAGGAAAATAAAGAATACTATTATCTGTACTTTTCTTTTACGCCATTTATTTGCTCTGATTATAGGTCTTATCATAAGCATACTTGCTCCTGTCGTACCAATCCAGCTCGACAAAAGCGTACCGATAAGAAGCATCAAAATATTTACTTTAGGTGTACCTACAAGATCGCCCTCAAGTGCTATATTTCCTGCCACGCAGAACAGACCAAACAACAACACTATAAATGTAATATAATCTCCAAAAATAACTTCGAGAAATTCTTCAAATGTTTTACTTCCGCCATAACCTATGGCAAATGGTATCAAAAACGCAAGTGACCAAAAGATTACTGCTACTGCTTTATATTTTTCCCATAACTCCCCGATAACTAACGGGCATATCGCTATACAAAGAAGCATTCCGACAAACGGAATACAATACGCAAGCGACAGACTGTTTCCAAGCTCCTGCTCAGCTCCCTTTTCTGCTGCAAATGACACAGCCGGATTGACGGCAGCCGCAAGAAGAAGCATTGATACAATAGCCAAAAAGCTGTTTTTTACTGTTTTCATACTCTTACGCCTCCTGTGTAAAATAACACTGTTTCTACTTATTAGAATATAACACTATTCGCATACCGAGTTATTATAGTACAGAGGTCATAAAAAATCAATAAATGTTTTATATTTTTTTATTATTTTGTAACAGTTCTGCCATAGATTGACGTTCCCTTTTATCCCATTTTGTGCGTCTTTTCATATGCCGGCAGGCTCATCCTGAAAAATCTTCTTGCAAGGCATTTTGCATTGAACGGTATCAGCGGATAGAGATATCCCTCTCCTAATAGTGTATGTGTCATAAAAAGTGATGCTATAAGAAGTACCGTTCCTGCTATAAATCCATATACACCAAATATGCTTGTCAATATCAGCAGTATCACTCTATGAAATTTGACTGCATAGGTGAGTTCCATATTGCTCTGTGTATAATTTGCCACCGCAACAAATGCCATGTAGAGCATTATTTCCGGATTAAACCATCCTGAGTCTACCGTATAATCACCAAATACGATACCGGCAACGATACTAAGTGGTGTTGTGAGCATATTTGGGGTGTTGACCGCTGCCATTTTCAATCCGTCTATTGCAAATTCAAGTATAAGGAACTGAAATACAGGTGCCACATTTATATCATCACGGATTAATATAAATTCAAGCGGCTTCGGCACCCACTCCGGATTTTCGATAAGGAGCAGGAAAACAGGTGTGATAAAAACGGCAAGTATATTTGTCACCATTCTTGTAATCCTTAAGTATGTTCCCGTTACAGGAGGAAAATAATAATCATTTGCGTCTTCGATTATACCGAACAATGATGTAGGCAGTATCATAACGGCAGGTGAGTTATCGACAAGTATTACAATACTTCCCTCCAGCATACTTGCCGCCGCCGTGTCAGGTCTTTCCGTATATTTGTACTTTGGAAACGGATTTATCCATTTTCCCGGAAAAAGCATCTCCGCAAGGCTTTCCTGATTCATTGTAAGTGCATCAACATCCATTGAATTTATGCTGTCCATGACTTTTTTTACATCTTTTTCATTTACCCTGCCGTACATATATCCGACAGCAATATCCGTCCTTGAACTTCTGCCTACTCTCGCAAATTTAAACATAAGGTTTTTATCTCTTATTCGTCTCCTGATAAGTGCCATATTCGGTATAAGTGCCTCGATAAATCCATCCCTTGACCCCCTTAAAACCTTATCCTTTTCAGGTTCTTCCACACTTCGTCCCGGATATTCCCTAAGATCGAGAGCAAGAATCCCTTCGTACCCCTCTATCATCATACAGGTAAGTCCTGCAAGGAAATTATCTATAAAATCCTGTTCTTCATCAATCTCCATAATATCGACGAACGGTGTACTTTTACTTATAAAACCTGCTAAATCCTCAGGCATATCCTCCTCTTTAATCGAATAAAAAAACTGCATAAGTTTTTCTATCGTATCTCCGGGCAGAAATCCATCCACTGAATATACAGAAACTTTCCTGCCTCCAATCCGGACCTCACGGTGAAGCAGATCAAAATTTTCATCAAGTTTAAAAAGATTGCTTATCTCCTGCTGACGCATTTTGAAATCACTTCCAAAAATAATGGAGCTTTTTTGTTTTGTATTATCTGTACTGTTTTGCTGCGTACCACTATTCATTTCCGACTGCCTCCGATTTGTTACTGTTCGCATTTGCGATATTTGCAAGCAACTTCAATATATTTTTCAATATATCTGATTTTTAACACTATTAAACAAGCAGAAAAGCGAATTGCAAATATCCGCCTGACTATGAACAATGGTTATTGTTTGCAGAAAACAGTAAAATATACATATGCTATGCAGCACATCACAAAGAATAGTATTGATGGACTTGACGAGACTGACAATGATTATATATATTATTATTCAGTTAAATTTGTGAATTAAAGATTTTCAAAAAATATTACACCTTAACACCCCTAGGAGCCGCCCTATGTCAATCACTACATACGACCAGAAACTTTTCGCCGATGCCTGCCAAAAAATTGTTGCCAAAGAGCGTGAAACAAACGGTATCGGCACTCTAAAAGAAAAAACAATGCACGCAGTCCTTAAAAACTTTTATGAGCCTGACATTTCACATCAGGAGATAAAAGTTAGCCGCTTTGTTGCGGATATTTTGCGTGATGATGAGATTATAGAGATACAGACAAGAAGTTTCAATGCAATGCGTAAGAAACTCAGTGTTTTTTTAGAAAAATATCCTGTTACCATTGTCTATCCCATCCCACACAACAAGTGGCTTTACTGGATAGACGAGGACACGGGAGAAGTCTCTAAAAAGCGTAAATCACCTAAAACCGGAACTTTTTTTGATGCTTTTATAAGATAAGTATGTTTTTGTCAAACCCTAATCTGCACATCTGTCTTGTCCTTGTTGATATGGAGGAATACCGACTTTTAAACGGCTGGAACGAGACAAGAAAAAAAGGCTCATCACGCTACGACCGCATACCTGTCGCACTCCATGATGAACTCTATATAGGCGGTGGCAAGGACTATGCCCTGCTGCTGCCTCATAATCTCCCGGAAACATTCACCTCAAAAGACCTTGCCAAATGTGCAAAAATCCCCCTCCGCCTTGCACAAACTACACTTACCGTCCTGAAACGAACCGGTGCAGTCGAAGAAATCGGAAAAAACGGGCGGTGTATCTTATATAAAAGATAGGACCTTGCGAAAATATTCAATAATCTAATATATTTACTCCACCCCGTTTATTACCGGATTTTTCTTTATCCCGATAAGCAGTGGCATTACCATTATGACCCATGCAATAGGCTCAGCCCATATAATTGCCCAATATCCGAGTACCGGGGTCAAAAATGTTGCCACAAGCACTTTACATATAAGCTCAAATGAACTTGATACAACAGGTGTCACACTGTCCCCGATTCCCTGCATTGCATTTCTAAGGATACATATGACTGCCGGTATAAAATAGAGCAGCGTGTCAACTCTGAGATAAAGCGTTGCCGTGTCTATCACCTGCTGCTGTTTTGTCGCAGTTATCATCTCAACCATATACGGCACAACAGTATATGACAAAAGTACCATAAATGCACACCATATCCATGTGACTATCGTTACCTGCCATATTCCTTTCTTTATCCTGTCTGGTTTCTTTGCCCCCATATTCTGACCGCAGAATGTTGCCATCGTTGTTCCAAACACGGTAAACGGCAGCATGAAAAACTCTGAAATCTTTCTCGCCGCAGTATGTGCGACTATATAGTTCGCATTGTTGAGAGAGTTTATCGCTCCCTGAAGTGCAACAGAACCTATATTAATAAGCGAACTCATAAATCCCATTGAACAGCCTATCGCAAACATTGATTTTACAAGTCCTTTTTCAAGTTTTATATCTTTTATCCCAAAGTGAAGTACGGGATATTTCTTAAGCATATACACGAAACAGCACACAAATGACATTATCTGTGACAGGATTGTTGCAAATGCTGCACCTTCAACTCCCCACTTAAATCCACAAACGAACAAAATATCAAGACCTATATTAACAAATGTGGAAATTATCAGAAAAATAAGTGGGGTTATCGAGTCACCTATCGCCCTGAACAGCCCGGCACAGACATTGTAGAGCATCGCACCGGTCATTCCTAAAAGGATTATTCTGAAATATCTGTAAGCACCGTCTATCAGATTTTTGGGAGTGTTGAGAAATTCAAGTATGTTCCTTAAAAATCCCACACTGAGCACCGTAAACACAAACGACACCGCTATTCCAAGCACAAATGTTGCAGCTACTGCCTTTTTTATCGCTTTTTCGTCCTTTGCGCCATAACTTCTCGCAACGATTATCGCAAATCCGTTTGTCATACCGAGCAGAAATCCTATTATCATATTGTTGAGTGAGCTTGTAGCACCCACAGACGCAAGTGCGTTTTCCCCTAGAAACTGTCCTACTATCCTCGTATCAGCAAAACTGTAGAATAACTGAAATATATTTCCTATCGCAATAGGAATTGCAAATCCCATTATAAGCGGCAATGTTTTTCCTTTTGTCAAATCTTTCATCTTAATTCAAACCTCATTTCCATACTTCTGTATCACTTTTTGCGGACCGGAAATCATTTTAACACACTTTTCACTAAAGTAAACATTTTTATGGCTGAACTGTTACTATTGTACGAATATTTCTTTAATCAATTTATTTCAAAATCATCTGTTTTGTGGTAAAATAGACACATACATCTACAAATCAGACTATATTAGGCATTTAATAACATACAACCATGACTGGATGGACATTAATGTGAAAAATCCGATTTTTCACACACAAGATTTGTGTCTGTGCACACTTGACACAAACTTGATATGCAAAAAATGTGTGCAGAAATGAGGATTATTATGAAATCTATCAAGACTAAAATTATTGCAGCAGTTATATTCTGCTCACTCCTTTCAACTGTTATATGCGGTGGAATAAGCATTGTAAATTCTTCTAAAACATCTGTTGAAGATTCAAAGAGACAGATGGAGATTGCCTGCATTACACAGACAGATAAATTAGACAGCGTATTATCTATGTTCAAACATTGATATTTAATATATATTCTTTTATATTTAAAAAATAACAAATTTTTACAAAAATAATTGACCAAGTTTTATATTTGTGTTATTATATATGAGAATTGAAAAAATAATTTTAGGAGGACATGTTATGAAATCAACAGGAATTGTTCGAAAAGTGGATGAATTAGGAAGGATTGTTATTCCAAGAGAAATAAGAAATAAATTTGAAATAGCAGAAAAAGATCCTTTAGAAATATATGTAGATGGTTCATCAATTATTCTAAAAAAATATGAACCAAATTGTATTTTTTGTGGAAATACAAAAAAATTGGTACCT
>ENA-OOZA01001781-OOZA01001781.1-human-gut-metagenome-genome-assembly--contig:-NODE-1781-length-10778-cov-2.542479_pt1 | contig 10778 bp, 10 predicted proteins | sample MGYA00241703_ERZ501378 | MGnify/ENA primary metagenome ERZ501378 (study PRJEB25962, sample SAMEA2042916) | human gut metagenome | biome: human gut; feature: human-associated habitat; material: faeces...
TGAAATTGGGTGAGGATGCTTTCCGGCTCTCTCCGGATTTCCAGCACGCCGAAAAATGTAACTTCAACAATATTTTCCTGTGCGTGCGAAAATTGAAATAATCCTGTAAAGGAAATAAGTAAAACTATTAAAATATGTATAATAGCTGAACCTGCAAAACCCCAGTTACGTCGCTTTTTATCATCCATCATTTTGCTGCCCCGTCAGTTGCAAGGCCAAATCTGTTTATGCCTGCTCCCTTAAACTTATCGACAAGCTCAATAACTTTGCCGTATTCGATGTCTTTTTCAGCTCGGATAACAACAGCAAAATTACTGTTATTTTTTTGCTCTAAAGAAGCCTGCATTAAAAGTGACTGCAAGTCTGTTTCTTTATCACCAAGATAAATCTTACCATCATTTTTTAGTGTTACAGCAAAAGTTGTTGATGTATCAGTGGCTGCATTAGCTGCCTGCGGTAATTTTACAGGGATAGTTTTTAAATCAATCATATACATAGTGCTTAACATAAAAAACACCAGCAAAAAGAACATAATATCAATCATCGGTATAATATTAAGTTCCGGTATTTTTCTATTTTGGTCCCTACGGAATTTCATTTTGCACCGGCCCTTCTGTTTGCCTGTGCAAGTGCAGCAGCACAGCGTTCAGCAGTTGTAAGTATACCATCCATACGGTGGGCAAAATACGAATGGCAGCACAGAGCCATAATAGCTACGCACAAACCGGTAGCGGTTGCAATCAGTGCTTCACCAATACCGCCAGTAATTGCCATAGGAGCACCGGCCTGGATGTTAAAAATACTGAATGCATCAATCATGCCAACAATAGTGCCCAAAAGCCCTAAAAGCGGGGAAAGAGTAACAATAATGCTTAAATAATCCAGCTTATTTTTAAGTTGGGCTGTAAAAACAGTTAAACCGTTTTCCAGATAATATGTTAAATCGTTTTGGGTTTGTGAATTTTGTACAGCGCCAAAAACAATGGATGAAGTTTCACCAGGCGTTATTTTTGCTAAATCGGCGGCAGCCTGCAAATTATTGCTTTTTAATAAATCGCAGTAATCAGCGGCAAACTTTTCGCCGCTGTCAGATGCACGGTAAAACAAAAAGCGCTCAATAGCAATAGCAAAGACAGCAAAAGAACAAAACAGGAGCGGATACATAACCAAACCGCCCTTGTGAAAATACATAATAGTTTGCCCAATGAATTCCATAAACATCCTCCTAAATAAATTATGCCCTTCCTGCGCAGAAAGGGCATAATAAATAAGCCTTTTATCCTCTCCATATCACTCGCAGGAAACGGAAAACCACAGGCTGCTTGCTGACTGATTTATTATACAGCGGCGTGACCGTTCCGGATTTAACCGGATTAGCATTTAAGCAAAAGCACCTAAAGTAGACTTTATAATTCTTTGATAGAGTAACACAAATGATAATTAATTGCAATACCCATAATGGTATAAATGAAGAATAAAATAAATAATAAATAAAATTATAAAATCATTTGACTTATTAGGACTATGGTGCTATAATGAGCGACATAATATAAAATTTTTGTAAAAATAAATATTTAAAACCAATCAGGTGCAAAACGCTTAATAGAGAAGCAGGTGCAAAACCTGCGCTGTCCCGCAGCTGTAATGCAGAGCAAGCCTTAACAATGTCACTGGGAAACCGGGAAGGCAAGGTGCGCGATGAAGCAGAGCCAGAAGAACTGCCTGAATTGGACGCTGTAAAATTCTGCGATAGACGGAAAAGGCGAATGCAAGGGATTAGTGGGCCTGTCTGTATTTTGCAGACAGGCTTTTTGTTTTAAGGGGAAAAGCTGATTTTAATTTTGGCTGCACGCGAAACTCGGCAAGCTCGGCAGACAAAATTAAAAAATAAATTTTTATGAGGTGTTTTTGATGTCGAAAAGTAGTAAAAAAGCACTGGCTTTAGCAGTACTGTGTGCTGTAAGCAGCATGAGTGTTGTAAGCTATGCCAGTGCTGAAGAAGCCGCAGAAGCGGACAGTCAGCAGCAGGGCGCTCAGGTGGAAACCGTCGCTGGCGAAGAAGTGCAAACCCATCAGCTGGCGGGCATTACCGTTGAAGGCGATAAGGATGTATTGCCGGGCGGGTTTGCCAGCAAAAAAGGCACTATGGGTATTCTTGGCGACAAGGATATTATGGATGTGCCCTTTTCTGAAGTAACATTAACCGAAAAAACGATTGAAATGTTTGGTGGACCGAATCAGCCGCTGCAAAGCGTTATGGTAAATAACCCTGCAATACGTGTGGAAGGTACTACTTTGCATAATGATATTTCTATCCGCGGTTTGCAATCTACCGGTACTTCTTATTATTTAAATGGTATTCCGGGCTTAATGACGCAGTTTAATGCGCCAACTTTTTCAATTTCAAATATTCAGTTTATATCAGGCCCAAACAGCGGTATTACCGGTATTCCGAGTACATACGAAACTTCCACTGCCGGTGGTATTGTTAATTTTGTAACCAAAAAAGCAGGCGATGAACCATTAACACGTTATAAACAAGTTTTTACCGGCAAAAGTTCTTTTGGTGAATATTTAGATGTTAGCCGCCGTTTTGGCAAAGATAATGAATGGGGCGTACGTATTAATTCTGAAATTTTAAGCGGTGATACAGCAATTGATGGGCATAATATGAAAGCGCAGGGCTTCTCTGCTAATATTGATCGTCAGGGTGATCATAGTAAAACTAATTTATATGCTGCTTATCGTCATTTAGATATTAAGGGCGGTTTGAGATGGTTTGGATTAGGTTCAGGCGTAACCAAAATTCCTGCTGCGCCAGATGCAAGTAATGATTATAGTTTTGACGGTATGCGCAAAGAAGCTGAAGGCTATGTATTAGCGTTAAACCACGAACAGAAATTTGAGGATGGCTGGAAATGGTTTGTAAATGCCGGTATGAATGAGAATAAATTGAATAATAATATTACTGGGCAAAGCAGTCGTTTAACTATTACTAATAATAATGGTGACATTACATCTGGTGTGGTTAATTCCGATGGAACAATTAAATCAGGTACAGCAAATAATATTTTTTCTACGCAAACCGTAACCAAAAACTACTATGCTCAAATGGGCTTAAACGGTCAGTTTAAAACCGGTGAAGTAGAACATGACCTTACCTTAGCTGTTGATAAAGCACTGCATACTATTGAAGGGGCAAAAAATAATTATAGTGGGAAAATAGGTTATGTTACCGGTAATATTTACACTGGTATAATTTCTAACGGATTCTGGAAACCTTCCATTGAAACTGGTGTAAGCAGTAAAGACCAGTATTGGGGTATTTCGTTAGCAGATACTTTAAAATACAAAAAATCTCAATTATTGCTTGGTATACATAAACATAGCGCTTCGGTAGATACTTATTCTGCTAGCAAAGGTACTCATACTAGGAGGGTAGATAGCGATGCTGTTTGCCCGACTTATGGCTATGTATATCAGCCAGATGAACATGTTTCGCTTTATGCCAGCCATTCAGAAAATTTTGATAAAGGCACTGCTGTAGTAAATACCAGTTCAATGACATATGAAAATGAAGGTGATATTTTAGATCCTTCTAAAACCAAACAGAATGAAATTGGCATAAAATATGAAAATGCCGGGCTTGTAACAAGCTTGGCATACTTTGATATTGAACAAGCAAATAATATTGATGTGCATAAAAGCGATGGGTGGTATTTATTACAAGACGGTAAACAAAAATATAGCGGTGTAGAACTATCTGTAAATGGTAAAATTGCACCTAAATGGAATGCTATGGGAGGCTTCCTTTATTTAAATGCTGAGCAAGATAAAACTAAAAATGGTGCAAATGATGGCATTGCGGTGAACGGTTCTTCCAAATGGAGTGCTGTTGCAGCATTAGAATACCAAGCTGATGAAGATTTTAGCATTGTTGGACGCATGATTTATAACGGCAAGGCAGATATGAATAATGAGAAAATGACAGTTCCTTCATATGTAACGTATGATTTAGGCGTAAATTATAAGACTAAAATCAATGATACGCCCGTTACTTTAACTGCAATGTGCTACAATCTCACCGATAAAGATTACTGGAATGCACATGGTACCGGATTACTTCTTTCTAATCCTCGCACCTTTATGCTTTCTGCAACCTTTGATATTTAATTATTGTAAATTTTTAAAGAGGGTATTTTTATACCCTCTTTATCTGTATTTATCGGAGTTAGCTTATGGAAAAAGAATATGGTGATTTTTTAAATAAAATATGGCTTGAAGAAATGGGCTGGAATATTAATGCACTTGACAGCAGAAAGTTTAACGATGATATCGAGCGGGCTTTTTGGGAAAAACTTGCCCCTGTATATACAGCTGATTATAATTTGAACAGTGATACTAATAAAATCGCCAATAAGCTGCGCAGTATTTTAGGTTATAATAAAACAGTAATTGAAATTGGCTGCGGAAGCGGTAATTTTACAATATTAATGGCAGATTACTGTAAAGAAATTTTAGGCGTTGATTTCTCGGCAGCCATGCTTAAAGAACTTATTAAACGTGCAGAAAGCAGCAGATTAAAAAATATTAAGAATGTTAATGCCAAGTGGGAAGATTTTTGCCCAAAAGAAAAATACGATTATATTGTAAGCATTAACTCGTTATACCGTATACGGGATATAAAACAAGCTTTATTAAAAATGGATGCTTACGCACGAAAAGGAGTTATTATTATACGGACTATACAAAGGCCGTTTTTATATCCGATATATAACAAATGTGCAGTCGCTGTAAAAGAATGCCTGGATTACAGGCTTATACCGGCAATATTATGGCAGAGTGGAATTAAGGCTAATGTTGAATTTGTTCATTATAAACGCCGTAAAATTTATGATAATTTGCAGGAAATTGAATTAGAAATGCAGCATGATTTAGGAAAAGAAACTTTTGAAAAAAATAAAATTGCCCTTAGGAAATGTTTAACTAAATTTATGCGGTGCAACTCAGGGGTCTGTGAAGTAAATATGTCAAGAATAACAGAATTTATTTATTGGAAGAAATTGTATGCAAAAGATTAATTATCTGATAATGTTTTTGCTGACAGCACTGCTTTTAATTTTGAGCGGCTGTACAGACGCACATAAAGATAAAGATGAAATTAATATTAATGAAAAAGAAGCTGTCGTTCTTGGAGCAGGGCGGCATTTGGCACCGGGAGAAAAGGACGCTTATTACTGCAGTAAAATTTTAGGCATATGGGAACCATTGATTACGCATGATGATAAAACAGGATTGCCAAAAGGTATGCTTGCGGAAAAATGGCAGATGAAACAAAACGGAAAAGAATGGATTTTTTATTTGCGTAAAGGCGTTAAATTTCATAACGGTAGAGATTTTAATGCAGATTCGGTACTAAAAAATTTTGATAGAATGAAAAAGGGATATAAAAGGTCATCATTTTATGGACTGGACATAAATACCTATTATCCATCGCTTATGAGCTATGAAAAAATTGATGATTATACTATCCGTTTACTTTTTAAAGAACCTAATATTAATGAACTTTATAAAATGATGGATTTTGGCAGCCCGATATTTGCACCTGAATGTTTTGATGATGAAGGCAATTTTAACGGGCCTGCTATTGGGACAGGGCCTTATAAAATAAAAAAGAACATATTGAATAAATATGTTGAAATAGAAAGGAACGAAGAATATTACGGAGAAAAGGCAAATATAAAAAATTTTATTGTTAAAAATATACCAAGCCCTGATGTCAGATATTCTGCTTTAAAATCAGAAGAAATTATGGGTGTGCTTGATTTAAATGCTATAACTCCGTTTTTGGCGGAAGAAATAAAACATGACGGACGGTTTAATGTTGCTGTTAATAAATCTACCATGATACGGTTTCTTGCATTGAACGGAACAAAATATCCATTTAATGACGTAAGAATGAGGAAAGCTGTAAGCCTTGCTATTGACAGGAAAAATCTGGTTCAGGCGCTTTATTTAAATTATGCCGAACCGGCAGTTAATATATTAAACTACAGTAGTCCGTATTATAAAAAATTTGTTGTTGAATATAATTTAGAAGGAGCTAAAAGGCTTGCGCAGGATGTTTTAAAAGGGCAGCGTGTCGAAGTGACATATTGTATTAATGGTGCTGACCCATTACAGAAAGGTGAAGCGGAGCTTATTGCTTATTGGCTTAAAGATATAGGGCTTGATGTAAAAATACAACCTTTGGAATATGCTACCATGATATATTTATTGCGTAAAGGTGAATATAATCTGGCAAGATTGCAGCAAGGTTTAGCAAATGGCGACCCTTATGGTATTTTTTATAGTTTTATGATGCCTGACGGCGGCAGAAATATTAGCAGCAGCCTTGGGTATAGTAATGATGAGGTTGTTAAGCTAATGGAAAAGGTGCGCCACGTAGAAGACGAAGATAAAAGGCACGAAATATACGAAAGAATACAACAAATATCAGTTGAAGAACAACCAATAGTACCATTGTTTTATGATATGAATATAGTGGCTTATAATAAGAAACTTGAAAATTATCAGGCGCTTATTTATGGTGTAGATTTGTCTCGTGTAAAAATGGTGGATTATAATGATTAGCTATTCTGTAAAAAGAATAATAAGCAGCATACCTGTTTTAGCCGGGGTTAGTATTTTAGCATTTTTACTTGGCGTAATGGCGCCCGGAGATCCTGCTGAATTTGTATTAAACCAAAATGGTTTAAGCGACCCTACCGAGGCGCAAATTTTGGCAATGCGTGAAGAATTAGGTTTAAATTTGCCATATTGGCAGCAATATATAAACTGGCTAACTAATATTTTGCACGGTAATTTGGGTACAAGTTATATTACAGGGCGTAGTATTGCAAGTGAAATTGCATTACGCTTGCCGGTTACCATTCAATTAGCTTGTATGGCATTATGGTTTGCCGCTTGCTGTGGAATAATTTCTGGAGTTATATGCGCAGTTTATCAAAATAATTTTTTTGATAATATGATAAAAAATATAACTAATGTAATGCTTGCCATACCGGGATTTTGGTTAGCTATGCTTTTAATATTGCTTTTCAGCGAAAAGCTGCGATTGTTGCCTACAAGCGGAAGTGACGGATTTGCAAGTTTTATTATGCCTGCCATAGTAGTATCATTTTCAGCTATGGCAACAATATGCCGTTATATGCGCAGCGCATTGATTAATGAGTTTGACAAACAATATTTCATAATTGGGCGTGTAAGAGGATTAAGCAGGTTTAAATTGCTATTTGTTTATGCTCTTCCAAATGCTTTAATACCTGTTATTGCTATGCTTGGCAACTATTTTGCGGGCATTTTGGGTGGTTCAGTAATAGCAGAAAGCATTTTTGCCATACCGGGAATAAGTAATATGGCGCTTGAAGCTATACGTTTTAGGGATTATCCTGTTTTACAGGGGTATGTTTTGGTGAGCGGAAGTATTTTAATTTTCATTACAACGGCAGTAGATGTTATTATTGCTTTTATAAATCCTAAAATAAAATTTGGAGAATGATAATGCAGAACAGCAGAAAATTACAGCTATATTTTGCTGTAATAATTTTATTTATTATAATTACCGGAAGCATTGCTGCATCATTTTTAGCTACACATAATCCATATGAACCGGATATGCTTAACAGATTACAAAATCCTTCATTACAACATTATTTTGGTACTGACGCATTGGGAAGAGATATGTTCAGCCGGATTTTATATGGCGGAAGGGCATCTATGTTATTATCTCTTGCTGCGGCAGCATTGTCTTTGGGGCTTGGTTTAATAATTGGTTCCGTATGCGGATTTTATGGTGGAAAACTGGACCTTATTTTTACTTCATTAAGTAATATTTTTCAAAGTATTCCTGGTAATTGTTTTATGATAGCTGTTACAGGTATTTTAGGGCCAAGTATACAAAGCCTTATTTTAGCTCTGGTAATTACTTCATGGGCAGGGTTTTCACGCATTGTGCGCGCTGAAGTTATGCAGATAAAGCAGGAAACATTTATTGAAGGATTGTATTGCATAGGATGCAACGACTTTAGAATAATAGCTTTGCATATTTTCCCCAATATATTCAATAAACTATTAGTTTTGTTTACAATCCGCATTGGACGGGGCATACTTGCAGTTGCAGGATTAAGCTTTTTAGGGCTTGGTGTTCAACCTCCGACTCCTGATTGGAGCGTAATGATAAATGATGCCGTTTTGTATTACAGAACAGCACCGCATTTAATTATTGTACCCGGATTATGCATTTTTTTATTGATTTATTCAATTAATATTTTAGGCGATGAACTGAGAAACAGATTAGATGTTAAATTTAATGAGGTACAAAAATGCTGACCGGAAATAATATTATAGTAAAGAATTTATATGTAGATTTTAATATAAATAATAAACCTTTAAAAATTATAGATGGAATAGATATATTATTTGAATATGGAAAATTTACGGCTATTATAGGTGAAAGTGGATGTGGTAAATCTGTATTAGGGCAGGCAATATTAAATATATTGCCGCAAAATGCTGCGTGCAGTGGAGAAATATTATATAAAAAAATTAGCATTTTAAATAATACAAAAAATATAGATAATTTTTATGGAAAAGAATTTGAAGTAGTACCGCAAAATCCTGAAGCTGCATTTAATCCTATAAGAAAAATAGTTAAACAGATGGATGATATTTTCTTTGCCGCAGGTATAAAAGATGATAATAATTCGGATAAAGAAGAATTATTGAAATTGTTTGGTATGGACAATACGCAGCGTGTACTTGAAAGCTATCCGCATGAATTATCAGGAGGAATGCAACAAAGAGTGTTATGCGCAATGAGCGTAATGTGCAAGCCGAAGTGGATTTTGGCGGATGAGCCTACAAAGGGAATGGATGAAAAACTATGTAGGGTTGTTTTTAATAACTTATCATTGATAAAAAAAGAAAACTTCAGCAGTATGATTATTATTACTCATGATATATCATTAGCTACTGAAGTTTGCGATATCATCGCCGTTATGTATGCTGGGCAGATTTTAGAAATAAATAATAATTTGATAAATAATCCAATGCATCCGTATACGAAATTATTTTTAAAAGCATTACCGGAAAATGGATTAAATGTCATAAAGGGAAAAGCACCTATGCCGGGTGAAATAATTAAAGGATGTAAATTTGCTGCAAGATGCCCGCATTGTATGCCGGTATGTTTAAATAAAAAACCTCCTGTCTATAATATTGATGGTGTCATGGTGAGGTGTTTTTTATATGCTGGAAGGAATTAATATATCTAAGCTGTATTGTGACAGAAATACTGGTAAAAGTTTTTACGTTTTAAAAGATTGTAATATAATTTTGGCTAAAAATGAAATAATTGGGTTGATGGGAAAAAGTGGAAGTGGAAAAAGTACGTTGGCAAAAATTTTATTAAAATTAATTGCTTGCGATGATGGCGTAATTAAATTTAACGGTATTGATATAACAAATTTAAAAAATAAAGATTTAAAATTTTACAGAAAAAAAATGCAGTTTATATCGCAAAGACCTGAGAACTTTTTTGACCCAATGATGAGTTTAAGAAAAAGTTTATTGGAGCCATTGAAAATACATAATATAAATTATAATGAGAATGTATTGCAGGAATATCTTGAAAAAGTAAAATTAAATGAAATGATACTGAACCGTTATCCTTATCAGTTAAGCGGCGGTGAAATACAGCGGTTAAGTATAGTCAGAGCATTATTATTAAATCCAGAAATAATAATATTAGATGAAGCAACATCTATGCTGGATATTTCGGTTCAAGCACAAATTTTACATCTTTTGAAAGAATTGCAGATTGAAAAATCATTGACATATTTGTTTATTAGCCACGATAAAAATATAATTAATTGGTTTAGTGATAGAGTTTTAATAATGAAAGATGGTAAAATTTTATGATTAATATTAAGAGTTGACTTATTGTGCAAATTTAACTTTATGGAGGAACGGCTATGAAACAGATTGCGATTTAAGATGTTTGAAAACGAGTGCTTCTTGTACTGGTGCGGGATGTATTAAAGCGCTTAACAATAAAACCGGTGTTTTTGAGCAGTATGGTGATGAAGAATTGGAACTTATTGCTTGCTTTACCTGTAACGGCTGTTGTAGTGAAACTATTGGCGATAATGAAAAAATGCAGAAAAAGATTAAACGCATTAAAATGCTTGCACCTGATTTTGTGCATTTAAGTAACTGCTGCAAAAAGAAGGATGAGAATGGTGAAAAATTATTGTGTCCGGTAATTAAAAAATTTGCTGCTGAATTTACTGCAAGTGGCATTACTGTAATAGAAGGGATACATTGATGGTTAACAGATAAAATATTTGTTTGTACTATTTGGTTTTGAACTTAACATTGATTTTGTGATGAGTTTTTTATTATCCTATTATTTTATTACATTAAAAATATAAAAGAGTTAGAAATAAACTATAAAAAATAAAATGAAAATTGATTATTATATATAATAGATAGATTTTAGTTAAGGAAAGTAAAAAAGCCTGTATTTATGCGATTTTGCAGGATTTTAGGAGTGGTAAAATTTTATCAAATAGCAGTAAAAATTTACCACTTTTTTGTATAGTATATTCACAAGTAGATAATCGTATTCTGTTATATATACATCAAAATATTATAATTACCTGCATAACTACCTGCACAAAAGCAAAAAGTTTATATGTAAAGTAGAATTAGAAAAA